>JAEEGG010026459.1_pt1 | contig 11075 bp, 8 predicted proteins | sample 9134161 | NCBI WGS metagenome assembly JAEEGG01 (sample SAMN16246543, study PRJNA631951) | gut metagenome | biome: gut microbiome; feature: rumen; material: CR-attached | host: Bos | place: Iran: Karaj | collected 2018-10
ACACGCCAAAAATTTCGTGAACGCCAAAAAGAAAAGGTGGCCGATTACTCGACCACCATGCTTTACAACGTACTGACTGTCAGGAACTTATTGTCAGTTTGTTTTAAGCGGTTGCAGGGCCAACTCCTGCGATTGACAACCTTGCGTTGTCGGGATGAGGCGACTCGAACGCCCGACCCCTACGTCCCGAACGTAGTGCGCTACCAACTGCGCTACATCCCGATGCCCATCACGCCAAAAGGCGGTTAGGCTTTGAAATCGGCTGCAAAAGTACGACAAAAAAATGAAACGCGTGCATGTTTCGGCGAAAATTTTCTGTTTGCCATAAAAAAAGGAAACAAAAAGGGGCTGATGGCCGGTGTCGTCATGGCTTTCTTCTCGGTTGGTTTTGTGCATTCGGTAATTATTAGTACCTTTGCACCCGAACACGAGACCATCTGTAGCACCATGATAGAACCAAGGTTGCACTATTTTGATTTAGGCCCCACGGTGGTGGCGTTCAGCACCACGCGATTTGGTGGGTGCAGCATAGGAAACTATGCTGAGTTTAACATCAATTGCTATTGCGGAGACAGCGAAGAGAACGTTCGGAAGAACCGTGTGGCGCTATGCTCGTTGCTGGGCATTGACGACAATAGGCTGCTGATGCCCCACCAAGTGCATCAGGCGAAAACGCTTCGGATAGACGAGGCGTTCCTCAGACTGGCTGAGCCTGAAAGGCGCGAGGCGCTGGAGGGCTACGACGCGCTGATGACAAACCTGCGTGGTGTGTGCATCGGCGTTTCCACTGCCGACTGCATCCCCATACTCCTTTATGATGAAGCGCACCATGCCATCTGCGCCGTCCACGCCGGTTGGCGAGGGACGGTAGCCCGCATTGTGGAGCAGGCCATCGCAGAGATGAAGACAGCCTACAACACCCGTCCTGAACAGATGAAGGCGCAGATAGGCCCTGGCATCCATCTCGACAGTTTCGAGGTGGGCGATGAGGTGTATGCGGCCTTTGCTGATGCTGGTTTCGACATGTCATCGATAAGTCGACGACAACGGAATGCCCTCAGCCACCAAGAGAAATGGCACATCAATCTGCCCCTGTGCAATCGTCAGCAGCTCTTGGCTTCAGGCGTGCTGCCAGCATCCATCGCCGTCTCGCCCATTTGCACCTACCAGTGCTGCTCCGATTATTTTTCGGCGCGACGCTTAGGCATCAACTCTGGCAGAATTTTTACAGGCATCATGTCTGTATCTGGTCCTGTCACTCGGAAATGAAAAGAAAAGCAAGCTTTCCTTTTGCATTTCCCTCGTTTTTGTGTAACTTTGCACCCGATTTTACGACCACATTATTTATTATTATTAAAATGAAAATGAAAAAGTTTTTTGTAGCCGCCTTGCTCCTGCTTTCGGGAGCCATCTCCATGACGGCACAGACGCAGTTGCCGCCCATCCCCATCGACGAGGCTGTGCGCATCGGCAAGCTTGACAATGGTTTGACCTACTACATCCGCCACAACGAGTGGCCCGAGCACGTGGCCAACTTCTACATCGCCCAGCGCGTGGGTTCCATCCAGGAGGAGGAGAGCCAGCGCGGCCTGGCTCACTTCCTGGAGCACATGGCCTTCAACGGCAGCGAGCACTTCAAGGGCAACGACCTCATCGAGTTCACCCGCTCGCTCGGCGTGGAGTTCGGCAGCGACCTCAACGCCTACACCAGCATCGACCAGACCGTCTATCGCGTGTGCAATGTGCCCACCGCCCGCATCAGTGCCCTCGACTCGTGCATGCTCATCCTGAAGGACTGGAGCAACGGTCTGCTGCTGCAGAAAGACGAGATTGTGAAAGAGCGCGACGTGGTGCACAACGAGTGGCGACTGGGCGAGGGACCCTCGCAGCGCCTCATCACCAAGGCCCTGCCCAAGATTTATCCAGGCTCCAAGTATGGCGTGCGCATGCCCATCGGTCTGATGAGCGTCATCGACAACTTCAAGCCCAAGACGCTGAAGAAATATTACCAGAAGTGGTACCGCCCCGACAACCAAGCCATCATCGTGGTGGGCGACATCGACGTAGACCACTTTGAGCAGAAGGTGAAAGAACTCTTCGGCGGCATCAAGGTCAGCCCCAAGGCCCCGAAGGTGGTGCCCGAGGAGGTGCCCGACAACGACGAGGCCATTTACGTCTTCGAGAAGGACAAGGAGATGCAGGTGAACCAGATCATGGTGTTCATGAAGCACGATGCCACGAAGCCCGAGGAGAAGAAGAATATGGACTACCTCATCGAGGTCTACGTGAAGGGTGTCATCTCCAACATGTTCAACGCCCGTATGCAGGAGATGACCAACGATCCCGACTGCCCCTTCCTGCAGGCCCAGGGCGATGACAGCAACTATCTGCTGGCCCGCACCAAGGACGCTTTCCAGCTGGTGGGCGTGCCCAAGGAAGGCCGCGACATGGAGACCCTCAGCACCCTCATCCGCGAGGCTCGTCGCGTGGCCAAGTTCGGATTCACCGCTACGGAGTATGAGCGTGCCAAGGCCGACTACCTGAGCGCCCTGGAGAAGACCTATACCAACCGTGCAAAAATCACCAATGATGCCTATGGCGACGAATACCGCGACCACTTCCTCAACAATGAGCCTATCCCCTCTATCGAGACGCTCTACCAGACCATGCAGATGCTCGCCCCGAACATCCCCGTGGAAGTGGTGAACCAGGTGCTGCCCGAACTCATCACCGACAGCGACAAGAACCTGGTGGTGATGGAGTGGGCACGCGAGGCCGATGGCCTGAGCTATCCCACCGAGGCCGACATGAAGGCCGCCGTGCAGAAGGCACGCAACGAGCAGATTGAGGCCTATGTGGACAACGTGAAAGACGAACCCCTCATCGCCGAGATGCCCGCCAAGGGAACCATCGAGAGCGAGACCACCGACAAGACCTTCGGCTACAAGGAGCTGAAGCTCTCCAACGGTGCCACCGTGCTGCTGATGCCCACCGACTACAAGGACGACGAGGTGGTGCTGCAGGGTTGGGCCGATGGCGGCAAGAGCCTCTATGGCGAGAAGGACTTCAACAGTCTGAAGATTTTCGACGAAGCCATCGGCATGAGCGGACTGGGCAACTTCTCCAGCACCGAGCTGCAGAAGGCCATGGCGGGCAAGAACGCCAATGCCGACCTGTCGATGACCGAGCTGCGCCAGTATATCAACGCACACTCTACGCCGAAGGACTTGGAGACGATGTTCCAGCTGGTGTACCTCTACTTCACCAACATCAACAAGGATGAGAAGCAGTTCCAGAACCTCATCAACACGCTCGACATGGCACTGAAGAACGTTTCGCTCTCGCCCGACGCCGTCTACAGCGACTCGCTCAGCCAGACGCTCTATTGCCACAACCCGCGTTTCACCACGCCCCATGTGGAAGACCTGCCCTCGATGAACTACGACCGCATCCTGCAGATTGCCAAGGAGCGCTATCGCAACGCCTCGGCCTTCACCTTCACCATCGTAGGTAAGTTCGACGAGAAGGAGATTCGTCCCTTCATTGAGCAGTACATCGCCGCGCTGCCCTCCACGGGCGAGCCCGCCGAAAAGGGCCGCGACGTGCAGACGCTGGCCAAGGGCAAGGTGAAGAACCACTTCACCATGAAGAGCGAGAGCCCCAAGGCCACTGCCATAGAGATATGGTCGGCCGACGCGAAGTACACGTTGGAGAACGCCGTGAAGATTGATGCCGTGGGACAGATACTCTCCATGGTCTACCTGAAGACCATCCGCGAGGATGAGAGCGCCGCCTACAGCTGTGGAGCATCCGGCGGAATAAACCTGCGTGGTGGCACGCCGAAGCTGATGATGCAGGCCTACTGCCCAATGAACCCCGACAAGAGCGAGATTGCCTTGCGCCTGCTCCATGAGGGTATGGAAAATGCCGCCAAGCAGATTGACCCCGACCAGGTGCAGAAGGTGAAGGACTACATGCTGAAGCAGATTGACATCGACGCCAAGACCAACAGCTACTGGGTGGGCGTCATCGACAAGATGCGTACCTTCGGCATCGACATCCATCACGACTACAAGAAGACCGTCGAAGCCCTTACCCCTGAGTCGCTCAGCCGCTTCATCCGCGAGAAGCTGCTCAGCAGTGGCAACTGGGTGGAGGTGGTGATGCTGCCCGAGAAGTAAGCATCGACCGTACCTCGAGCCAATAGTCCGTGAGAATCGATTTTCACGGACTATTTTTTTCGTACGGTTGAAAAGACGGTAGCGTTTTTTGAAGATTCCAGACGCTGAAAGCGTCTCCTCTCAATAGCCGTAGGTCGGAACGACCTGCGGATAACAAGTACTGGGTAATAACGACCCTGAAGGGGTCGCCCCCATGCTCACGGGCGACCCCTTCAGGGTCGATGTACCTTCTGCCGTTATACCCGCAGGTCGTTCCGACCTACGGCTATTGAGCGGTGACGCTTTCAGCGTCAGGGAGCGGGGGAAATACTTTGGCAAATGTGTATAAAGAATGGCTCCTTCTTTTACTCCTTGACTCCTTGGACTATTTGTTGGCTGAGCCTTCCGATGAGCAATCACAGTTGGGCAATCAGCTCGTCCAGCTCCTCGGCACTGCCGCTCTTGCCACAGAACTTCTGATACATGCGTTTGTGGGCCTGCGTGATGACTGACTTGCTCTTGTAGAGGATGGTGGCAATGTCAACCAGCGGCACATTGATCTTCAGCAGATAACAAATGCGCAGCTCCGTCTCGGAGAAACTCGCGTGCGACAGCAACCTTTTGGTGAGCTGGTCGTAGATGTTGTCGAGGCGTTGTTGTAGCTGCTCCCAGTCTGCCTCGTCCATCTTTTTCTCTACCTGTGGGTCGCTACTTTTCAGCCGCTTGTACACATCCCACTGATGCAGCTCACTAAGCAACGACTCTTTCCTTTGTTGCATCGCCTCGATGCTTCTGTTTCTGTTCTCCAGCGCAATGGTTTCCAGTTCATATTGTGCCATGGTCTGTTCGTTTCCCTGTTGGCGTGCTTTGGCCAGTTCCTCGCGCAGCGTGGCCAGTTTTCTGTTGTTTTTCTCTATTTGTTGTTTCAGCGATGCTTCGTTCTCTACTTTCTCCTTCTCCATCATCAACAGTTTCACGGTGGCCGTCTCTTTCTGAAGCCGATAGGTGCGCACCACAGCTACCAGCACCACCACTATGGCTATGACTACCACCACCATCAGCCAAATGAAATGCAGCCGCTCACGGTTCTGCCGGTCAAGCTCATCGCGTTGCTTTAGTATCTTGCTGTTGTCATACTGTGCCTTAATGCGCATCGCCTCTTCGGTCCGCTGCTGTTGGAACATGGAATCTTTGGCTGCCGCAAACTCCTCATAGAGGCTGAGGGCGGCTTGGGGGTTGCCCCGCATTTGCTCTATTTGCGCCATCGCCCTCAGCACTTCTGCCTCACCCTGCCACTTGAATCTGCCTAAGGTCTGGTGGGTTGCCAGTGGAGGAAGTGCTGACTTCCACACAATATGGACAGTTAGTAGTAGAGCGGTTAAGCTATGTCTATGACCAGCAGGGCAACTTGACATGCCTAACTGATTGTGTTGGCGTGGATGGCATGGAATACAGTTCTTCAGTAACCAACTATGAGAATATGTATGACGATTATAATCGTCTTATCCAAGTGCGTAAGATTCCAGATGTGGGCGAGGAGACCATCAATCTGTTCTTTTGGAACAATGGTGCCACAACAGCCTTGCACATCCCACCCAAAAAGCAGATGGAATCGGCTACAGAGTTAGACCTTATGGGACGGTGTATTCCGTCAACCTCTATCCGTCATGGTATCCGTATCGTGGGCGGAAAGAAAATAATACAGTAGCTATTGTGAAATCTTTTTCTGCACGTGTTTTTTGTTAGCTTTGCAGTGTGTTATGGGTGCGCGGACGTTTAGTTTGCATAGATGGCGGGGGAGAATGCCCCCGCTTTCTGCCAAACAGAAGTATTAACCGTTAGTGAATGAAAGAATTATGAAGAAGAAAACATTACTTTTAGCAGCCATTGTCGCAGCTTGGATGGTCTTTGGCATCATCGCCCTTTCGTTCTGGAAGCTGGGTGACGAAGCCTCTGTGAAGAGCTGGATAGTATCGTCGCTGGTCACTAATTTCCTGGTTCTTTATTTCCATTATCAAATCAACCGCTCTAACAGCGAAAGCCAGCAGAACGCCCAGATGACGCTGAAAAGGAGGTCGGGAATGTCACTCGTGGGGGGAATCATTGCCATTTGGGCATTTATGGGGGTCATCCTGTTTTCCGCAGGATTTTGTCCTAAAAAAGTCATCTCTCTATAAATAAGTCAGTTGCAAATCGCCAAAGGGTTGTTTTGGGTCACCTCATTTCTTCATGGAGGCTGTTTTTGAGTGGCGATCCACCAGAAAAATCCGCCTCGGCAGATACCTTATAGAGAAAAAATGCTATCTTTGTGGCATGTTTGTCGAGAAGAAGCGGAACAAATCGGGTAGCACCTCTGTGCGCATCATGCAGAAAGTGCACGGGAATCGGAAGTGCGTCAAGGTGGTCGGCTGTAGCAGTGATGCCGAAGATATTGCGTTGCTCATCAAGCGAGGGAACAGGTGGATAGAAGAGCACCAGAGGGGTGTGCCCCTTTTCGAGTTCGATGATGAAGCCGCAGCGTACGACAAGGTGCTTGCGGGTTTGCGCCAGAGCCAGCTCAGGTTGGTTGGGCCGGAACTCGTATACGGCACATTGTTCGACCGCATCGGCTATGACAAGGTAAAGACCTCCGACAACGCCCTGTTCCGAGCCTTGGTGGTAACCCGGCTCTATCATCCAGGAAGCAAGCTCAGGACAGCGGAGTATATGGAGCGCTTCATGCACCAGTCCTACTCGTCGGATGCCATCTACCGTTTCCTTGACGAACTGTGTGCAAGGGGCAAGACGGCTGAGCAGGTACGCGAGGCCACCGATGGGAGCATCGGTGTGAAATGGCAGGTGGAGCAGATAGCGTTTGAGCACACGAAGGCAGTCATGGGCGGGCAGGTGACGGTAGCGTTCTACGATACGAGCACGCTCTATTTTGAATCGCAGGAGGATGACGTCCGCGTTCCCGGCTATTCCAAGGACGGCAAGAACGAGAATCCGCAGGTGGTACTGGGGCTGCTTGTCGGAGCGGGAGGGAACCCCATCGGATATGAGCTTCACAAGGGGAACCAGTATGAAGGCACGACGCTGCTGCCGATAGTCAAGAAACTGGAGAAACGCTTCAACCTGTCCCGTCCGATGATTGTTGCCGATGCAGGACTGCTCAGCAAGGAGAACATCGAACAGCTTGAGCAGGAGGGCTACGAATACATCATCGGCGCAAGGATCAGGTCCATGTCAAAGGCAGACAAGGAGGCGGTGTTGAAACTAGGCTTGAAAGACGGCTGGCTGAAATCCCTGACCATCAAGGACAGGCGGCACGTGATATCAATGAGCGACAGCCGTGCCGAGAAGGATGCCAGGGACAGGGACAAAGGCATCAAAAGGCTCGAGAAACGGTTTGCCAATGGCAAGATTACGAAGGCATCCGTCAACAACAGGGGCTACAACAGGCTCCTCACCCTGCAGGGCGAAACGACCGTCACCATTGACCAGGACAAAATAGCCGAGGACGCACGGCTGGACGGGCTGAAGGGATATGTGACCAACAGCAAGATCAGGGACAAGGCTGTTGTCGAGAATTACCGGAATCTGTACTTTATCGAAAGGGCTTTCCGCATGAACAAGACAGACCTTGCCATACGGCCGATCTATCATCGCCTGTTCAACCGCATAGAAGCCCATGTCTGCATCTGCTTCACCGCGTATACCATCTTGCTGGAACTAGAACGGGTACTCAGGAAAACGGAAGACAAGAAGAACAAAAAGCCCGGCATCACGATATACCGTGCGAAGTTCCTGGCCGAGAGCCTCTACGAAATAGAATATGTAAACCCCTACAATGGCAAGAAAATGTCTGTCATGCTCCGCACAGATTACGACGAGGAGGTCATGAAGCTATTGGAAGCCATAGGTCGGGATGCCTAACCCCCCGATTTGGGTCACCCCGTTGCGGAAAACAGGAAAAGTAAAGACAAATAAGAAACGAATAATGAACAAGAACGCTCGACTTTGCCGCTTTCTTGCGCTCCGTTGGTGCTCAGGCGCTTCGCGGAGGTCTCTGCAAAGAACTATCATTACTGCGCTTTTCGCCCTCGTCGCTCTGGCGGTACAAGCGCAAGAGGCTATTTGGAGTGATGTTGTTATGGGTTATGCCAACGCCCCCATCATCAAAGTGAACCGTGTGGCTCTTTATGCTGACCGCACCGAAGTAAGTCTGCATATTGATTTCCGCAAAGGCCGGCAAATGGGCTTTACACGGGGAACAGCCCTGAAAGCCGATGGCAAGGAATACAAGGTAACAGGAGCCACCGTCATCAAATTAGGCGAGCCTTACACCATGACGGAAGACACGCTGAATCTGACGTTGTCGTTCGAACCATTGCCTGTGACAACGCAGAAGTTTGACTTCACGTCGCCCGACGGACTGCAACTGCTGAACATCCGCGATGCCAACAGCTTACCAGAAGGTATCACCAACACCTACTGGCGCAACAAGGAAACGGGTGACTGGCTCATAGGTATCACGCCGAACCATGTCATCTATAACAATAAGGTGTGGGACATCGTGAGCCAGACAGAAAAGAAAGATGCCTACACACTGACCATCACTGACGGCACAATTATCCAGGTCGGGAAGATGAAGAAAGGCCATAGATTCATCACCATCGGCAAGGAGAAGTCTGTGGCATGTAGCCCTGTCGTTACGGCTGCGCTGCCCGACTATACGACAAAGGACACACGCAAGGGCTTCGTCGATAACGGCTACCGAGAAGGTGACAGCGTGACCATCATCGGATGGATGAAAGATATGCCCAAGCAGGCGTGGGATCGAGGAAAAGAGTTTAACGTCGCCTTTGAAAACATATTCGCCGACAAACAGGAGAGTTCTTATGCAAAGATGGACTCACTGGGACGTTTTACACTCAAGATGCCGATTCTGAACTCCTCGCAAGTATTCCTCGACTGGGGACGAACATCAAAGAGCACCCTCTTGGAACCGGGGAAGACCTACTTCTTCCTTTATGACTTCATGACAGGACAAATGCTTTGGATGGGCGATGACGTCAGGTTGCAGAACGAACTGCTGGCTTATCCCCACGACTGGAATAACGACCGTATTGATGATAAGGAAGAAGGCAAGGTAACAGCTATGCAGTTCAAGGCGCGGACGGACGCCTCGCGTGCCGCCAGCATGACCAAACTACAGGATTGCCTGGCTCAGCATCCCAACCTCTCACAGCGATACATCGATTATCTGACCGGCTATTATCTGACCGATCAGGGCGAATCGATGATGCAGGCCCGCTTCTCCATACCTGGCCGTGATCTTCCCAAAGAGTACATGGACTATGTGGGCCAGGAACTCTGGCAGGAGGCCAGCAAGCCTTATACACTTTATCGAAACTTCAGCACTTTTTTGCGCGACTATCTCGACCACCTCAGAGATCAGCAGCAAGGAGACTGGGGCGAACTCTTCAGAAACACAGCCCTGCGTTTAGACCAGCAAGGCGTGGTCAGTCTAACTGACGATGAGCGCGAAGCGATGAATCAGTATGTAGCCATGCACGAGCAACTGGAGATTGATGTCAGGAAGGTTATTACACAGCAGGAGCGCGACTCCATCACCAACGTCTTCAACAACAGCGAGGCCATCACCAAGCTAAACGCTTTGATAAAACGCCTGGGGCAACCGCTGCAAGACGAGATGAATCTTGCCAGTTACCGACAGTCATTGACCATCATCGATTCCGTTGGGTGCGACCGCACACTACGCGACATCTGTTTGGCACGCCAGTTCTATCGAGCTATCGACCAGTCGCGTGAACCCATTCCCGACGCCGCTGTCAAAATGATGGAACAGGAAGTGCAACTACCATCGGCCAAAGCAGCCGTCATGGCATTGCAAAACAAATATCTGGAAATACAACAGCGCGACATCACGAAATCGGGCAACTTGAAGACAAACGATGACGTGGCAAATATGAGCGATGGCGAGCAGATTCTTCGTAAACTCATTGAGCCTTATCGTGGCTGCCTCGTCCTGCTCGACATTTGGGGAACATGGTGCGGCCCCTGCAAGGCAGCGCTTTCACATAGTCAGGAGGAATACGAACGGCTGAAGGACTTCGATATAGTGTATCTCTACTTAGCCAACCGTAGCAGCGACGAGGCATGGAAGAACGTCATCAAGGAGTACAACGTCACGGGCGAGAACGTCATCCACTACAACCTGCCCGCCGACCAGCAGAGTGCTATTGAGCATTTTCTGCAAGTCCACGGCTGGCCGACCTACAAACTCATCGACCGCGACGGAAAGGTGCTCGACGTAAATGTCGACCCCCGCAACCTCGATGCCCTAGCCCGACTGCTGGAGCAGATGAAATAAACAGCGTAACAACAACATTTGCTATAGATGGACTATACTACATCGGGTATAAATCACAGCGGATTACTTTTTTTATACCCGAAGGGATATATTATTCACAATAATTATGTATCTTTGCACCCGTTAAGGTATAATAATTGTTATGAGTTTATCGGAGCACATTAAACAAAAACGGAAGAAAAACGGCCTTTCTCAAGTTGAGTTGGCAGAGAGGGCTGGAGTGGGGCTTAGGTTCGTAAGGGATCTCGAGCAAGGTAAGCAGACCCTGAGAATGGATAAGGTAAATGATGTCCTTGCCTTGTTTGGCGAGCATCTGGGTGCTATAAAAAATGATATAGCATGAAACAGGCCGGTATCTATGTCAACGATGTCTTCTGTGGAATCCTCACAGAGGATGAAGAGGGTTATCATTTCTGCTATGAAAAGGATTATCTTGCAAGTCAGGGCGCAGTCCCAATAAGTCCTACTATGCCACTGACCGAACAGCAGTATGATAAGGAAATGATGTTTCCAATCTTCGATGGACTCATCCCTGAAGG
>JAEEGG010026461.1_pt1 | contig 11075 bp, 3 predicted proteins | sample 9134161 | NCBI WGS metagenome assembly JAEEGG01 (sample SAMN16246543, study PRJNA631951) | gut metagenome | biome: gut microbiome; feature: rumen; material: CR-attached | host: Bos | place: Iran: Karaj | collected 2018-10
ATAACCCGGGCACCAGCCCATGCCCATGGTGTCCTTCTTGTCGCTGCGCATGCAGGCTTCAGCCTTGTTGCACCTCGGATCGTTGTAAGGAATACCCTCCTTGTCCACAGAATAGGATTTGCGCATGAAATGGCGGGTGGCCTTTCCGACGGTCAGCACCTTGTCACCGCAGGCCTCCACAACGGGGCAGCGGCTCCATTTCGACTTGTCGGGTGTCAGAACCACATCCACACTGTACAATTGTGTCATGCTGATGGAGTATGACTGGTCGCACATTGGCGGCACCAGCTCTTTCTTGTTGGTGTAGTCAGGATTCTCAATCTCGGCGTAACCGAACTGCGGGCCGTCGTCGTATTTGTTGGTCAGCGGGTAGGGTGCCCACGTTCCGCCTATCATTTTCTCGAAGTACTCCTTGCCGTCAAGGAAGCAGTAGAAGTTTTTCGCGCCTTCAGGTCTCATGATTACATTGTCAAGTTTCAGCGCATAGTGTTCGTCCTCCTTTCTTGCGTTAGTCTGATCCCACGAATAGCCGTCCTGACCTCTCATGAAGTAGTCTCCGTCCTTTGTCGAACCGGAACGTATCCAGTTCAGCGGGCTGGAACCGTCCACGTCGGCAACGCCGGTCAGCCAGGTGACGCCGTTACTGAATTCAATGCTTGAGGACAGGTATTTTACTGTGGAATAGATACTCTGGTTGATAGGAACATCCGGACGCAGCACATCTTCGTCCAGCAGCTCGAACTTGTTGTTGTAGATAGTGACGGAAAGACCCATCATGTTGCCTTTCTTGTCAGTGAGAATCTGCTCATTGTTCACGGAAATGCTGGTTTGGGACTCAATGGTGTCATAACCTTCCTCAGTGTTGTAGATGATTCTCCAGCGTGTGCTGTCGTTCACATCCTTCACATTGGTGTCCGCATTGTAGAGCTGTACGGTGTAGTCGTGTGACACCAGCTGCAGCGGGTCAATCACCTTCACGTTGATCGGGCCGGCATTCACCTCATATTCGAGAGTGTCTGTCTTCCACGGTGCGCCTGCCATAATCTTGTCGATGGTCTTTTTGGTGAGGTTCAAGGCGATGCCGCCGTTACCCTGACCTTCTATCCTTGTGATGGCCGGCTGGGTGCCGTATTCCGCATTTGCAACGGTTCCGTTCTCTTCGATGCTGGTCCTGTGAGGAATCACCGTGTATGTCTTGATGTTCTTGTTACCGGCGAGGTATGCGCTCTTCTGGCCATACAGGCAGGGATTGTCATCATCGGTGGAGTATTTTGCATAGCCGTTGTGTGCATAGGCGATTGCCATGAAGTAGTATTTCTTGTAGTTGATTAGGGTGCGGATGTTGCTGGTGCTGAACGCATCCTCTGTCAGTGTGAAGGTGTGGCTGATGCCGGTGTTGGCTCCGTTCACTTTTTCTTTGGCGACATCTGCGCCGATGGTGGCGTCAAACTCGTAATTGAGTATTTTGTCCACATCGTTCTTCTTGTCGCATTGGAACACCAGGATTGCCTTTGAAGGGTTGGAGAGGTCTTCAGCCGTCACGCTTTCGTCGGCCAGCTGGTAAATCTGATATCCTTCAAAACGGTAGGTGCGGTCGAAATAGGTGGTGTCGCGAACCTCCTTGATGATGTTGATTACGGAGTCTTCGTAGACCACGCTGTCCTGTCCGTTAATATCCTTATAAATATGTTTGGCAACGATGTGTGCGGTGTCGTCTTCGTAGGATGTTTTCACATGGAAGGCGGGAAGTGAATGATCCTCCTCGGCGTAGTCTTCAGGAGTGTTGGTGTAGTTGTTGGAGCCCTGCGAGTTGGTGATGTAGCAGATCAGGGACTGGTCCATCTCCTGGAAGACCAGATCCGGTGCATCGGGACCGTCAATGACCTTGAAGCAGCTTTCGAACAGGCTCTGGCATTTGTCGTCAACAATTTTCAGAAGTTCGACAGAGGCCCATGCGCTTCCGGTTGTGGCCCTTGCCCATGGAATACCGACGGTGATGTAGTTGATGGCGCCTTTTTTCAGTGTGAAGGGTCCTGCGGACTGCATGAAACGGCGGTCAGCCGGTGCGTTGCTGCAGTTCTCCTCTGTCCAGATTTCACCTGGCAGCTCTCCGTTGGTTCCCCAATTACACGGGTCGGATGTTCCCGGGAACATGAAGTCGCATTCCGGACCGTTGGTCTTGTTTTTGTGTCCGGTTGAGCCAAAGCGCATTTTGGAGTTATCCTTCCAGATACCTTTCAGCATATTGTAGTACTGCCATGCAATGCTCGGGTCACCTGTGATTGAGTTGTCGTTGTTGTGATATACGAAGCGGCGCATACCGAAACGCTCGTTGTCCACGATTCCGTCACCGAAGTTCACACCGTTGATGGCTTCTGCCCTCACAAGAATCTGGCGGGTGACCATGTCTCCCTTTCCGGTCGAATCCCATGTGAATTGGCGGAACTTGCCGTTTTGGGTCACGATTTCGCAGCTTCCTTCCATGGAGGGACCGTAGACGCCGTCACCATTGAAGGAGGGGTTGTCATAGCCGTCCGGATCCAGATAGGGGCCTTGGAAGAAGTCCACACCGACTGCGGGAGGATTTGCGCCGTAGTGGGTCGGCAGTCCGGTGCCGTCCACGTTGGTTCCGTTGTAGCAATATCCCAAACCTCTTTCAACATCGCAGCCCACGTAGTCATCCTTCTGGTAGCCGAGGTCGGCGTCCACCCACTGGCTGAAGTATGTTTCGGTCAGCTCGTATGAGGAACGGTTGATGATTTCGTAGGAGTAGAATGTCATGTTGTTCAGCTCGTCGTTGGTGGTGAAGGCGAAGGCCTGTCCACGGATTTCCAGTCCGATGGGAGAACCCTTGGATTCCGTGTGTGCGGCTCCCTTGTCGTTGAACACCCACCAAAGGGTCTGGTCGCCTTTCAGCACCTGGTCGGCCATCACACCTCCGACGGAAATGTTGTTGGCCTCCTCATAGGTCTTGGGGAGTTCGCCACGGGCGGCTTTGGCCCTGTTCTCATCTGTCCACGGGCAGAGTTCGTTTTCAAAGTCATAGTAGGGATATTCACCCTTTTCAGGCTGGTATTCACCGTCTCCGTTCAAATCGTAGAATGGGGCGAGGAACTGGCTTGGTCCGTTGATGTCACCAGTGTAGTTATAGGGGTGTGCGGGCCAGTTCTTGATGGCTTCCGGCATCACGTAGTCGGGGTCGTCCCAATGGTCGCGGTGGTTCCTGGCCATAGCCTTGGTCATTTCAAAATGGCGGTCGTAGTAGCTGCAGACAGCCTGGTCGATATCCGCTGTCTTCAGGTTCAGCGGGCCGGGCCAGAAGTCGTCACCGACCTGGCGGAACCGGATGGCTGCCAATTTCAGCTGGCCGGTGATGTCCAGACCTCCAATCCATAAGGCGGATGCGAACATTGAGCTTGCATCTCCGGATTTCGGCACAACGTATTTTGCGATTTCTTTGAACCACATTGATCCGCTGGTCTCTATATAAGCCCTGACATTGTTGATGTTCAGTTCGCTCGAACTGGATGCGGGCAGACATGTGGCTGCTTTTTGCGCCACCTTAGCATTGGATTTCCGTACAGGATCCCCAACAAATCTCTCGGCCTTTGCCAAAGAAACGGTGAACGCGGCAATGAAAGCAATGGCTACGATACTTTTTATGTTTTTCATGATAGTTGTTTTTTTGCGATTCATATATTTCCTCCCCGTTGATTAAAAGTTTAACATGGCGCCAAGTGTGATGACACGGGCTGAACCCAGCCGTCCGGCGGTCATGATGTATGTGTAATAGTCAATGAAGGATTCGGGGCAGGTTTGCTGGGAGATGTATTTCTGGAATTCCTCAGCGGTAAGGAACCCGTCGTCCGAGGCGTTTCCGGTATAGCGGTAGACACTGGTCACATTGCTGAAATTGAAGATGTTGTTAATGTCAAGATAGGCCTGCAGCATAGCTTTCTTCTGTCCTCTCTTGTCATCGCTGTCCTTCAGTTTGAGCTGCCAGTATTTGTAGAACTTCATGTTGCAGCTGTACTGCCACGGCATCCTGGATCCGTATATTGAACCGACCAGCTGGCTGGCGCCTTGTCCGTTCAGGGATGAGATGGTGCTTGAACGTGTGTAGGGAAGTCCCGAACCTGCTTTGGCGGTGATGTTCATACCGCTGTTCTCCAACGGATGGATCTCTTTCTTATTAAGGTAGAAGGTACCTCCTTCACCGTGGCCGCAGGAAAGGTTGATGTTTGCGTTCAGCACGTGGCGCTGGTCAAAGGACAGGGTGGTGAGGGTCCTCAGGTTGGGCTGTCCGGCGGCGATGATGTTGGCTGCCGAGGTGCTGCTGGAACCTGTTCCTTTTGCGAATTGCAGCGTGTAGTTGGTGGAGAAGCTCACATGTTTGACCTTACGCATCTCCAGTCCGATTGTGAAGCCCTGTGTGGTTCCGAAGTCGATGTTCGTGTAGGAATAGTAGGTTGCAGGATAGGCCTCCGTGTAACGGTAAACCTGCACCTGGTCACGCTTCTCACTATAGTATGCGGAAAGGTTCAACGCCATGTTGTCGCCAAGTTTCTGGCGGAATCCGACTTCGTAGTCGATGCTCTTTTCCGGTTTCAGACCGGTGTTGGCGCAATAGCTTCCGTTTTTGGCGTAGTCTTCAAAGAAGAGGTAGTATACAGGGTTAAGGCGGCTGTTCTGCCGTTTGGTCATGACATTGTAGTGTGCATAGAACACCGACGCGTCATTCACTGAGAAGGAGAAGGAGAGACGCGGGGCGATTGAGATTCCGCCGTTCTCCAGAGTGGGAGTGTAGTCCTGGAATGCCTTGTAGCTGACCTTGGTCTGGTCGGATGCGCCCGGCATCTCCTTCAGGTAGGGGGTCAGGCTGGAGACATTTGCCTCCTGTGCAAGGTCAGTCGGGTCCGTGACCTCGTTTCCTTGCGGGTCGTACCATGTGGTTCCGCTACGGTAGGCGGTCACCTCCATTTCTGCTGCGGTGGGATCCTGTACATATACTGTATAGTCGTCACCGATGCTGGCGGGAATCTTGTAGTTCTTGTCGGTGAAGGTTACGTTCATCTGGTTCACCTCCTTGGCGGTGTAGGCCTCACGATAGAGGTACATGTCCTTTACCACGGGCTGGTTGGCGTCGTTCACATCCAGACGGACACCCACGTTGAAGTACAGGGTCTTGATTGCGAAGTGGTCCTGGATGTATCCGGCCATATAGATAGGCTTGTATGCTCCGATGGAGGTGAAATCACGTCTGCCGTCCTCGCCGTTGAACCATTTCTGCATGTCATCCATGGTGATGGCCTTGTTGTTGGGATGTTTTCCGGTGTAGTCATATCCGTAGTAGGAGACGTAGGCGTTACCGTTGTTGAAGAGCTCTTCGGCGGAGAACATGTCAAGCGAATAGGTCTCCGGATCGTAGCGGTCAATGTCAATCCATTCGTCTTCGGCGGCGCCCAGCTTCTCACGCAGGTTCTTGTCAAATGTCTTCTGACCCTCCTTGTTGATAAGTCGTTTGTAGTTGACCGTGTCGGTGAACACACCGTTGTTGTCGTATGTGCCGTAGGCGGAGTTCTCGTCAAGCTCGTTGATGTGGTCGTTGGCCAGAGTGCGCATCAGAGTCCACAAGCCTCTTGGCGATACTGAAAAACTGTGGCTCATTGACTGGTAATACTGGAATCCCATCTCAATGCCGTGGTTCTTGATGTCAAAGGAGAGGTTGGCGTTGAAGTCCAGTACATCGGAGAGGCTCCTTCCAACACCGTTGTAGGCTACGCCTGGTGCGCTGAAAAAGCCGTATGCCGCTCCGCTGGGGGCCTCACCGTTCAGCAGGCCTCCAAGAGACTGGATATGGTTGTCATATTGGATTCTTGTTCCGAACATGTCGAAGACATTCTCGGTGTATCTGGCCAGATCCGGGTTCTTGTCGCCGGGGATAAAGGTGTCGATGACATATGCGAAGGAGGTCATCTTATAGACATTGTCAAGTTTGCGTCCGTTCAGGGAATCGGTGCCATATTCATAGTAAGGCATGACCCTGTGTTCGAGTTTTCCAATGTATCCGTAGTCGAAGATGTTTTCCTTGTGGGTCTTGCTGTAGGACTTGCCGGCTCCGTGCTCATAGCTGAACTGGATGCGGTAGAAGGCGTTCTTGAAGATGGAGCTTGTGTCGGAATGGAAACGCTGTGTCAGACGCAGCATGGCAGCTCCGGTCCAGCTCTCCGAAAAGCCGTTGTTCTCTGTGTTGTACAGGGAGTTTGCGAAGGTGTAGTTCTGACCTGCAGAATAGCTGAACTTACCTGTGGCAATGACATCGATGTTTGTGGTACGGATGTCCAGTTTGCCGAACAGGTTGCCGCTGTAGCTGGTGGCGTTGCTCAGTCTCTTTTTGCTTTTTCCCCATTGGTCCTTTGTGATATAAAGGGTGTTGTTGTAGTTCACGCCGTCCTCTTCAATGCGCAGCGGGTTGGCCTTCAGCTCGTCAATCAGGGATTGCGGGGCTTCGTAGTAGCCTCCTTTGAGCGAGGTGCTTCCCGGATTGTAGCTGAGGCTTCCGCTCAGGTAGAAGCCGGCCGAGTTCAGTTTGCTCTTCCGCTGGTCCAGTTTCATGAGCGAGTCCGTTCTCTTCTCAAGTTTTTTCAGGATGGGGCCGGTCAGGGAGAACTGCATTCCTCCGGAATAGTATCCGTTAATATAGTCATATAGGTCAATGGATCCCCCAAAGTGGCGGGCGGCACCTTTTGTCTCGATTTCAACGAATGCGGCACCGTCACCGTATTTGGCCGGGATACCGCCGGAAATCATGTTCATGCTCGCAACGCTTGAAAAGGGCACGTCATTGCCGCTGCGGACACCGTCCACCATGTACACCAGCTGGCCGGTACGGTTACCACGGACACTTGTGCCGCCGCCTGACGATGTCAGACCGCTCATGGTGTTCAGGGCGCTGGAGATTGATTTTCCGGAAACGTTTTCCATCTCCTCGGACGTCATGGCCTGCTGGCTGGGATCGTCAACGTTGAAAATGGGTTTCTCAGCCTTTATGGTAACGGTTTTTAGTTGTTGGCCGCTCTTACAGTCAATCTGTACATCCTGGAACTTGACAAGGCTTCCGCTGAAAGCAATGCCTTCCATCCTGTATGTTCCGCACCCCATGTAGGTGACAACAAGGTCGAACTTTCCTGTGGGAATGGGCTTCAATGTGTAGTTGCCTTTCTCATCGGTGGTGGTTCCCAGAATCATGGCGTCCTCTTGCATTAGCCTTACGGTTGCAAGATCAACTGGCTTGCCGTCCTGATTTGTGACTTTCCCCTTCAGTGTGGCGTTTTGGGCGAAGGTGTAGCCTGTCATCAACAGTGCCAACCCCAGGGCAAAAAATATTTTTTTGTACATTTTAATTAAGTTATTTGTTAGTTACCTTAAATTATTTCAAACTTTATTCCGCCTACTCTCCCGATTTGGCGTTTTTGCACGTCAATTTGCCTATTTTGGAAGGAAACGGCCGATTTTTCCGCAAAGCGGATTCCGTTCCTTCCCTCTCCTCCACCTCGCGCCTCACGGCGGTCACAAATTGGTGGAATAACAATTACTATATAGGACAATGCACTAAAACCCAATAAAATGGATTTAGGGCAAGCCTCTTCCAAACATACGTTCCAACCGTTGGTTTCGCTTGTGTTTTCCGGTCTGGAAAAGGGTTTGTTCCAAACAGGGCACACATTCCAACAGCAAACGCAAAAATACAAATTTTGGTAAAACAAAAGACAATTTTTTGGAAAAAATATGAGATTTTTTTCTGCCGCGTGATGTTTGGCTGGAACAGGAGGTGCGGATAGGGGGACTCGAACCCCCACGACTTTCGTCACCAGATCCTAAGTCTGGCGCGGCTACCATTACGCCATATCCGCTTCCGTGAATCGGAGATGCAAAAGTAGTCATTTTTCAGGCATGTTTTTGCTCTCCGCATGTAATTTTTCATCGATTCCGCCGTTAAAGCCATTGTTCAAAGTAAAAACATATATTTATGGAAAGCAGGGTTGCGGTAAATCCGGTTATCGAAGAGCAGTGGGGACGCGTGCTGGCGGACCAGTTCCGTCAGGATTATTTTGCAGATTTGAAGGCGTTTCTGATCGAAGAAAAGTCAAAATACCCTGTGTTCCCTCCTGGAAAATACATTTTCAACGCATTCAACCAAACCCCTTTCGACAAGGTTAAGGTTGTGCTGCTGGGCCAGGATCCGTACCACGAGCCGGGTCAGGCGCACGGACTCTGTTTTTCCGTACAGCCGGGAGTGCCTCTTCCGAAATCATTAATTAATATATGTAAGGAATTGCAGTCCGATGTCGGGGTGCCGTTCCCGCGTTGCGGCGATTTGACGGCTTGGGCGCGGCAGGGAGTGCTGCTGCTGAATGCCACATTGACGGTGCGCGCACATCTTGCCGGTTCGCACCAGAACCACGGGTGGGAGCGTTTCACCGATACTGTGATCCGCAGGGTCTCCGAAGAGCGCCCACATGTTGTCTTCATGTTATGGGGGCAGTATGCGCAGGCGAAGGCTCCTTTGATTGACGTCAGCAGGCATCTGGTCCTGAAGGCGCCCCATCCGTCACCATTGTCGGCCTCTAGGGGCTTTTTCGGATGCCGTCATTTCTCCAAGGCCAACGAATGGCTGGTTTCGCAGGGCATGGAACCGGTTGACTGGAGACTTGAACAATAAAAAAGAGGCTTCGTGAAGCCTCTGCGTGTGGGAACTAACGGACTCGAACCATTGACCCCCTGCTTGTAAGGCAGGTGCTCTGAACCAGCTGAGCTAAGCTCCCTTCATGTCTGCAAAAGTAGACAAATTCGGAATACGAAAACATCTTTTGTCATATTTTTTTTCTTAAATGGAATCATAATCGGTTTTTTTTTATTTTTGCAAATCATTACATATTGACGATAGTTATATTCAAATAATTGGAAATTAATAATTTGGATAATGGTCATCCTGCGCGTTCGTGGCAGGAGTTTGTTGCGGGGCTGAAAAATGCCACCACTTTGAAGCAGCGGAAGATGCTCAGTCTTGAGGCAACCGAATGGGTTGAGGGGGCTGAGGACGGCACCTGCCAGTTTGTGGTGGACTCCATTTTTCTGAACCAGCAGCGCTATCTGAACCGCCATCTGATCTTTGTCAACCAGAAGATGCGGACGGATGGGATTTTCATCTGCGGATTTTACTCCTCGGAGACCCGCAGGCGCCAGATTCGGGAAAAACATCCCAAAATGAGCCGCCTTTATCTTTTCTTTGATTTCCTGTGGCACAGGGCATGTCCCAAGATGACGCTTACCCGCCGCCTCTATTTTTCCATCTACAAGCAGGTAAAAAGGGTATATCCGATGCCTGAGGTTTTCGGACGTCTGAGTTTCTGCGGGTTCGACATCCTGCATTCGGAGGTGCTGGATGGTGTGAATCTGGTGGTATGTCAGAAAAAACGGATCCCCTCCACAGACGAGCATCCCTCATACGGCCTGCTCATCTCCCTGCGCAGGGTCGGTAAGGACGGCAGACGTTTCCCTGTATACAAGTTCCGGACCATGTATGCCTATTCCGAATATTTGCAGAAATATGTGTACGAACACAACATGCTGGACAAGACCGGCAAGTTCGCCAACGACTTTCGTGTGTCCGGATGGGGGAGGCTCCTTCGCAAGTATTGGCTTGACGAACTCCCGATGGTTTGGAACATACTTAAGGGTGACATGAAACTGGTTGGCGTCCGTCCGCTGAGCGAGCAGTACTATTCTCTCTACACTCCTGAGATGCAGGCTTACCGCATCAAGGCAAAACCCGGCCTGCTCCCCCCATATTATGTGGACATGCCGGAGGGCTTGGAGGAGGTGCAGCAGAGCGAAAAGCGTTATTTGGACGCCTACTTCAAGCATCCGTTCAGGACCCAGTGGGGCTATTTCTGGAAAATAATGTGCAGCATTATTATCAAACGCCATCATTCCCAGTAGCCATGAAGCGTATTTCCACTGCTGCGCTGCTGCTTTTCTGTTGTATGGCCATTTATGCCCAAAGAACGGGTTTCGATTACCGTTTTTCCGGTTTTGTCGACCCGCAGCTCTTCATGGACAGCCGCCAGGTGGTGGGCGCCCGTGAGGGGCAGTTGTCCTTCTATCCTGCTCCGAGGCTGCCGGATGTGAATGGGAACGACCTCAATGCTGTGCCGAACCTGAACATGCTGGCCATAACCACACGGCTTGGCCTGCGGATTCAGGCTCCCGACTGGGGCGCCACAAAGGTCTCCTCATATCTGGAGGGCGACTTCACCGGCTCCAACGAGGCCGGCATCAATATGCTGCGGCTCCGTCACGCCTACATCAGCCTGCAGCGGGAACGTTCTGAATGGCTTTTCGGACAGTATTGGCATCCGCTGGTGGTGCCGGATATAATGCCGGGCACCCGTCCGCTGAACATGGGCATTCCGTTCCATCCATATTCGCGTTACGTGCAGGGACGATACCTCTGCAGGAGTTCCGCGTCACGCCCTTTTGTGCAGATGGAGGCTGTCGCCGCATTCCAGCTGGACAATGCCTCTGCGGGCCCTTACGGAAAAAGCACCGCGTATCTGCGTGCCGCTGCACTGCCGGAGGGGAACCTGCAGCTGCGGTACGTCTGGGGAGAGCGTGTCTCCAGCTTTTTGGGCTGCATGTTCAATGCCGAGGTGCTGCGTCCGCGGAATTATTTTGATGATGCCGCCGGCCTGCTCCATCGGACCTCCACCACTTTCCCCTCGTTTACCGTGTCGCTGTTCGGGTGCCATGACTATAAGGGTTGGAGTCTCCGCTACCAGGGAATCTATGGTGACAACCTGTTTGAGCAGGGTCTTTTGGGCGGCTATCTCGAAACGCGCCTCCCTCAGGATGCCGGTTACGCGTACACACCTTTCGGATGCACCTCCCTCTGGGCCGATTTCCGCCGGATTTGCGGCAGATGGCGCCCCGGAATTTTTCTCGGCTATACGCAAAACAATTCTTTCGGCAGCTGGTTCGATGCGGATGCAGCAGTCTACGGACGCGGATTTGAT
>JAEEGG010026464.1_pt1 | contig 11074 bp, 11 predicted proteins | sample 9134161 | NCBI WGS metagenome assembly JAEEGG01 (sample SAMN16246543, study PRJNA631951) | gut metagenome | biome: gut microbiome; feature: rumen; material: CR-attached | host: Bos | place: Iran: Karaj | collected 2018-10
AGGTTGGGGAGCTATGCCGACATGACGACCAACGATGGCCGCCGTGTGCGCGTGATCGACGTTGGTCTGCACAACACCGATGCCGGTCCCGACTTCTTCAATGCCAAGGTGGAAATAGATGGTCAGATGTGGGTAGGCAATGTGGAGATACACGTGCGTGCTAGCGACTGGAAACGCCACCACCACGACACCGACCCGGCTTATGACAATGTGATTCTGCACGTAGTTCAGAAGGACGATGCCCCGGTGTATCGCACCAACGGTGAACGCATCCCTCAGGTAGAACTTAGGGTGTCGCCCCAGTTTAACGAGCAATATGAGGCGTTGGTCAATGCCAAACAAGATGTTCCGTGCCTGTCACGTATCAAGGAGGTGCCTCGGCTCACTATCACCGAGTGGGTTGAGCGTCTTGCCTTCGAGCGTCTGCTCGACAAGGTGGACCGTGTGCGCCATATGCTGGAACAACTTGCAGGCAATTGGGAAGAGGTGTGCTATATCACGCTGGCACGCACCTTGGGTTTCGGCATTAATAACGACGCCTTCGAACGTCTTGCCCGTTCCACACCACTTAGGCTTCTGGGCAAGCATAGCGACTCGCTGCTGCAGCTAGAGGCGTTGCTCTTCGGTCAGGCTGGCATGCTCGACCCGTCGCATCATCCGGCCGATGCCTATTACCAGCAGCTATGCAAGGAGTACCGATTTCTGGCCAACAAGTTCTCGCTCAACCCCATTGACCCTCAGGCGTGGAAATTGTTCCGCATCAGACCGCAGAATTTTCCATATCGCCGCATTGCCATGATGGCGCACTTCCTGGAAGGCGGTTTCCAGCTCATGGCCCGCATCATCGATGCTGCCGACGAGAAAGCGTTGCGTCAACTCTTTGAGGTGAATCTCACGGGTTATTGGGCGCAGCACTACACCTTCGGTAATCCCGTGTCGCAACCCGCCAAGGCATTGGGCAACAGCTCTATTGATATAGTGCTGATTAACACGGTTGCGCCGTTGCTCTATGCCCGCGGCGAACTCACGGGCGACTATGCCTTGACTGAAAAGGCAGTATCGTTACTTGAGGCACTCAAACCCGAGAAGAACTCGATTGTAGATAACTTCGCCTTTGCAGGCATTCCCTGTAACGATGCCCTCACCTCACAGGCGCTCATCCAGCTCAAGCGCAACTATTGCGAAAGCCACAAGTGCATCTATTGCAAGATAGGGCACTGGCTGCTGAGTGAAACGATACATCAAAACAACAACTAAATAAACATTCAAACTATGAAAAGAATTGCTTTATTCTTTAGTGCTGTAGCACTGTTCTGCTCATCGGTTCATGCCGAGCAGATTGTACCTATCAAGTATGGTGACTTCGAGAATTGGATTACCCGTGAAATCAAGGAGTCGGGTATTATTGGTGGCAAGGAAAAGACCGTCTATGCCATTGGTCCTAACCAAACCATTAAAGGTTCTGTTGCTTACACCAATAAGGGTGGCTCGCCTTGGGCTTCGTCGAACATCATGGCGAAGGTGATGGGTGTTACCAAAACCAGCAATGCCGTGTTCCCCGACAAGCACAACGGCGGACGCTGCGTGAAACTCACCACCATGCTCGACCATGTCAAGGCTATCGGCATCATCAACATGGACGTGCTGGTGTCGGGAACCATCTTCCTGGGTGAGATGCTCGAGCCCATCAAGAGCACCAAGAGCCCCTATAGCAAGATGAACATGGGCATCCCCTTCAAGCAGAGGCCCAAATTCTTGCAATTTGACTACCGCGTGGTGGCTCCCGGAGGTGCTCCCATCTATTCGAGTGGTTTTGGAAAGAAGAAAACACTCACAGGTCAGAAGGACTATGCCGAGGTATTCATCCTGTTGCAACGCCGCTGGGAAGACGCCAAGGGCAACATCCACGCCGCCCGCGTTGGCACTGGCCGCGAACGCTTTGGCAAGACCACCACAGGCTGGGTGAACAAGCACCGCATTCCCATCTGGTACGGCGACATCACCGGCCATGCCGGCTACAAGCCCTATATGGGCCTCATCAACAGCAAGGACAAGACCTACTATGCCAAGAACAGCAAGGGCAAAATGGTGCCCATCCAAGAAGAGAAGTGGGACGATGCCAATGCTACCCCCACCCATGTAGTGGTGATGATCTCGTCGGGCTGCGGTACTGCCTATACCGGCACCGTGGGCATGACGCTGTGGGTCGACAATGTGAGCTATGTGCTCTGATACACAGCCGTCTCGCAATATGAAAATTGCCATCATCAACGGCCCCAACCTGAATCTCGTGGGAGTGCGCGAGCCGCACATCTACGGCACCGCATCGCTCACCGATTATCTCGAGTCGCTACGGAGCAAGTATCCCAATGTGGAGTTCAGCTTCTTCCAGAGCAACCACGAGGGCGACCTCATCGACGAGATTCAGATTCAAGGATTCGAGTGTGAGGGCATTGTGCTCAATGCCGGTGCCCTCACGCACTATTCCTATGCCCTGGCCGACGCCGTGCGCGCTGTGGAGACACCCGTCATCGAGGTGCACATCAGCGATGTGAACGCGCGCGAACCCTTCCGCCGCATCTCGGTCATCAAAGATGCCTGTGTGGCGGTGATTGCCGGCTTCGGTCTCAAGAGCTACGACATGGCAGTAGAGTGGTTTATCGAGAACGCAAACTGACACCATGGACGAAGCACTTGAAGCCTATATTCAATCGCATATCGAGGCCGAGCCTGAGAATCTGCAAAGACTTGATCGCGACACGCACCTGCGGCTGCTCTATCCCCGCATGTGCTCGGGCCACATTCAGGGCCGCCTGCTCAAGATGCTGGTGCGCATGACCAACCCGCTCAATGTGCTTGAACTGGGCACCTACTCGGCCTACTCGGCTCTGTGTCTGGCCGAAGGTCTCACCCGCGAAGGTGCCCACATCGACACGATAGAGATTGACGACGAACTCGAAGATTTCATCCGTGAACACCTGAAGCAGTCGCCCTATGGCAGCCGCATCACCCTGCACATAGGCGACGCGCTCGACATTGTGCCAACGCTGGGCAAGCAGTACGACCTGGTGTATGTTGATGCCAACAAGCGGCACTATCCGCAATACTATGATCTGGTGATGCAATACCTGAAGCCGGGTGGATTCATCATCGCCGACAATACCCTGTGGGACGGCAAAGTGGCCGAACCTGAGCACAAGCAGAGCGACCGCCAGACACAGGGCATCGTGGAATTTAATCGCATGGTAGCCCATGACCCACGTGTGGAGGTGGTGATCGTACCCGTGCGCGACGGCCTCACCCTCATCCATAAGCGCTAATCAGGTTTTTGGAAATAGAATCGGTATCCATTTTTTTTGCTTTTTTCAATAAAACTACGAATAATAATATTTTTTTATATAAATTTGTGGTTTAGCAACAAGTTTGCACGGTGAGAAGTGGCCCGAGTTTGCCAACTCCGTCGACCTGTTCAAGGCTCTGAACACGGGAAATGCCTATTTGGTTGTCGACAAGTCGCTGCTTGGCAACGACAATGCTTCGCCCGTCAAATTCGACATCTGGGAGACTGACATTCGTGGTGATGTGACCGGGGATGGCAAATTGAATGTCTCAGACGTCACCGCACTCATCAACACCATTTTGGGGATTAGTGATGAGAAATTCGTGATTATTGAAAGAACATTATAAATCGAACTAATTATGAAGAAGATAGCGTTAATCATGGCGATTGCAGCGCTGATGGTGAGTTGCCGTACAACAAGTGGCGTGACCAACGGCATGAGCAAGGCCGAACGTGAGGCCTATGTTGCCGAACAGGTGTATAATGGCTTGAACGAATTACACTATACCATTGAGGTGAGTCACATGACTCAGCGGCGTGGTGGCATGCGCACATTGTCTCACGGATATGAACTGGAGATAAAGGGCGACACGGTTGTTTCTTATCTGCCCTACTTTGGCGAAGTATATACCACTCGGTCGGTGGTTTATGGTCAGCAAAAAGGACTCAACTTCACAAGCACTATCTTTAACTATAATGCCGTTATGGTGAAGCCGGGCGAATACCACATTCAGTTTGAAACCGAGACCGAAGAAGACCGCTTCCTATACACCATTCAAATCTTTGACAACGGCAAGAGCTACATTGATGTGCTGGGCGAGAATCGCACCGGCATTTCGTTCACCGGCGACATGAAAATCGCTTACTGAGCCGTGCCTATTGCAGGCTGAGCACTAATTGTGCAACTTTTTTGCCCATATTATGCCATTTTAATCACATAAAATGGTTAACTTTGTGTGCAATATACAATCATTTAAAACATATTGAAGTGATGAATTTACTGAAACACTTGTTGTTGCTGCTGTGCTGCTCGGCTGTGCTGACCACAGGAGCCTGTAATAAATCAGAAAAGACGGGGAGCACTGCTGCCCCCGCCACCCAAGTGACTAAAACCCAGCCGGTGATAACGGGTGCTGCCTGCACCGACCAGTATGTGCCGTTGCTCAAGGGCAAGCGCATAGCCTTGCTGAGCAACCAGACCGGCACGGTGGGCGACAAGCATGTGCTCGATGTGATGCTCGAGAAGGGATTGAATGTGACCGTCATTTTCTCGCCCGAGCACGGATTTCGCGGCAAGGCCGATGCGGGTGAGCATGTGAGCAGCAGCGTCGACGAGAAGACGGGCATCCCCATCGCCTCGCTCTACGACGGCAAGTCGCGCTATCCCAGCAAGGAGACGATGGACAAGTTCGATGTCATTGTCACCGACCTGCAAGATGTGGGACTGCGCTTCTACACCTATTATGTAACGATGATCAACCTGATGGAGGCCGCTGCCGAGCACGGTAAGGATTTCGTGGTCTTCGACCGCCCCAACCCCAACGGCATGACTGTCGATGGCCCCATCTTGGACATGAATCTCAAGAGCGGTGTGGGTCGTCTGCCCATTCCCACCGTCTATGGCATGACTATGGGAGAACTTGCCCTGATGGCCAATGGCGAGGGTTGGCTCAAGCACGGCGTGAAGGTGAAGAACTTGCAGGTGATACCCTGCAAGAACTACACGCACCAGACACGCTATCAGCTACCCATAGCCCCGTCACCCAACCTGCCCAATATGCTCTCGATTTACCTTTATCCCTCGTTGTGCTACTTCGAGGGCACGACGGTGAGCCTGGGTCGTGGCACCGACTTCCCCTTCCAGTGCTATGGGCACCCGCAGATGACGGGTTACGACTTCTCGTTCACACCAGTGAGCCGCTTTGGTGCCAAGACTCCGCCGCAACAGGACAAATTGTGCCACGGTGTGGACCTGCGCGGCCTTGACCCCGAGACTGTGATAGCACAAGGCATCAATCTGGAATATGTGATAGATGCCTACAACAACTTGAAGAAGGCTGGTGCGCAGTTCTATCTGAAGAGTAATTTCTTTGATCTGCTGATGGGCAATAAACGCGTGCGTCAGATGATAGCCGAGGGTAAAACCGCTGCCGAAATCAAGGCCACCTGGAAGGAGGGCATCGAAATCTTCAAAAAGCAGCGCCAGCCCTATCTGCTTTATCCCGAATAACTCAACTCATAACTAAAAATTGATAACTATTCACTATTCACCATTCTACTAAAAAATTATGAACAACGCTTGGATTGTACTTGCCACCATAGTTGGCTATTTCATACTCTTGTTTATCATTTCGTGGCTTGCCTCGCGCAAGGCCGACACTTCAACAGCGCTCACCGGTGGCCGGCAGGCACCGTGGTTCATTGTGGCCATTGCCATGATAGGCGCACCCATCTCGGGTGTGACCTTTGTGTCGGTTCCCGGTCAGGTGGCTACGAAGTCATTTGCCTATATGCAGATGGTGCTTGGTTTTGCCGTGGGCTACTTTGTGATAGCCTATGTGTTGGTGCCGCTGTTTTTCAAGCGCAACCTGGTGTCGATTTACGGCTACCTGGAGCAGCGATTTGGAGCGAGCACACACAAGACGGGAGCCTGGTTCTTCTTCGTGAGCAAGATGCTGGGCGCGGCCGTGCGCTTCTTTGTGGTGTGCGTCACGCTGCAGCTGCTGGTGTTTGACCCGCTGGGCATTCCCTTCGTGTTCAACATCATCGTGACCATTGCGCTCATTTTCCTATACACGCTGCAGGGCGGTGTGAAGACGGTGATATGGACCGACACGCTCAAGTCGTTCTGCCTCATCATGTCGGTGGTGCTATGCATCTACTTTATCGCTAAAGGCTTGGGTTACAACTTGGGCGAGATGTGCTCGGCGATTGCCAACGACGACTCGTCGCGCATCTTCTTCTTCGATAACCCCAAGGAGAGCACCTATTTCTGGAAGCAGTTCCTGGCTGGTATCTTCATGGTGATAGCCATGACAGGACTTGATCAGGACCTGATGCAGCGCACCTTGGCGAGCAAGAACGCTCACGAGTCGAAAAAGGGCCTGATAGTGAGTGGTATTGTGCAAGTGTTTGTAGTGGGGCTGTTCCTGGTGCTGGGCACATTGTTGCTGCTCTACAGCCGCAAGAATGGCATTGAGATACCGCAAAAGACCGACGAACTCTTTGGCAAGGTGGCCTTCCACAGCACTATTCCCGTGGTGGTTGGTGTGCTGTTTATCTTGGGTCTTGTATCGGCGGCCTACTCGGCTGCAGGTTCGGCTCTTACGGCACTGACTACATCGTTCACCGTCGACATTCTCAAGACCGACCAGAAGGGCGACGATGCCCAGTTGGCTCGCACCCGCAAACTGGTGCATGTGTGCATGGCGGTGTGCATGGGTGTGGTTATCTATGTGTTCTATCTGCTGAGCAGTGAGGATGCCATCAGTGCGGTTTATAGCATTGCCAGTTACACCTATGGTCCCATCTTGGGCCTGTTTGCCTACGGTATGTTCTTCAAGGGCAATGTGCGCGACAAGTGGGTGCCCGTTGTATGCATCCTTGCGCCGGTGCTGAGCTGGGTGATGCAGTGGTCGCTCAACAAGTATTGTGACTATCAGGTGGGCTTCGAACTGCTGCTCTATAATGCAGCCTTCACCATCATTGGCCTGCTGCTGTTGCGCACTGGCAAAAAACCTGGAGCCAGCAAGGAGCAAGAAGTGTGATCCCATAAACCTTGAAACCATGGCACGCAGAAACCTTATTTCGGTCTACATCTGGATTGTAGACACTATTCAGCGCTATGGGGCGCTCACACTGGCACAGCTTAACGAGTTGTGGGTGAAATCGTCGGCGGGCGACGGCAATCCCATACCCCGCCGCACCTTTTTCCACTATCGCGACGCCATCGAGGAGATGTTCAACATTTCCTTGAAGTGCAACCGCTCGACCTTTGAATACTATATAGATGAAGAGGAGAGTGAGAACGACTCGCGCATGCAGCAGTGGCTGCTCGACAGCATGTCGATGAGCGGCATGTTAAGCAACTCGCGTGACATCTCACACCGCATTGTGCTTGAGAATGTGCCGTCGGCGCGCCAGTATTTGTTGGTGGTGATCGATGCCATGCGCGACAACCAGCGCATCAAGTTCAGCTATAAGTCCTACAAGCGTGTGAATGCCGTAGACGGCATCGTGATAGAACCTTACTTTGTGAAGATTTTCAAGCAGTTGTGGTATGTGGTGGGCATGAATGTGAAAGACGGTATGATCAAGACTTATGCGCTCGATCGCATGTCGAAACTGGTTATTACTCAAGATACCTTCAAGATGCCCGAGGGTTTTGACCCCGTCGATTTCTTCAAGGACTGCTTTGGCATCACCACGAGCCACACAGCCGCCAAGGATATTGTGCTGCGCGTGTCGCCCACCCAGGCCAAGTACTTCAGGGCCTTGCCGCTGCACCCCTCGCAACAGGAGGAGATTCACGACAGTTATTCGATTTTCCGCTACAAGATGCGCATGACCTACGACCTGAAAGAGGAGATTATGTCGCACGGCAGCGATGTGGAGGTGATGTCGCCACCCGAGCTTAAGACCCAGATTGTGAGTGAACTTAAAAAGGCCCTCTCCAACTACTGACACATCGTGACATGCGGCTGCAAAGTAATAGGAGGCAGGGAGTTGACCCCTGCCTTTTGTCATTAATGCTCTGGTGGTGTAAGTTAGGGCTTATGGTTGAAGATTTGCTGAGGGAGGAGACCGCGTGCCTTCTTGTGAAGGTGGATGAGTGCTGGGATGTTGACCGATAGGATTAAAGTGCCGATGAGCACATAAGTAGTGGAAGGCACAGCGCTATTTACCTTGAATTGCCACAGAGCGATGAGTGTGATGAACATGGTGAATAGCATGAGAATGGTGACGGCCAGCACGATGTTGAAACGTTGCACCGAAGGCGGATAGATGATGGGGTGGGGTTTATCGTCGGGGCTGGGGTGGAGACCACCTGTATGCAACTTGTAGATGACATATCCCGAAACGATGAAGAGCACAAAAAGGAAGATAGACCAGAAGAGGAAGCGGTTCTCGATGCGGGTCATGTTGTCGACCGTGAAGGTCATGGGATAGTTGGTGTCGCTGGGGTAGAAATAGGTGATTGAGTCGTTTTCCCAGTCGTGGAAGGGACTGTAGTGTGTATAGGACTCATAGTAATACACCCGTTTGTGTGCGCAGGCCATGACGCCACAGGAATAGTAGCCGCCGGCATCACGGTGGCGCTCCTTAAAAGCTAGGGCCTCGTGACCGTAGGTCTTGTCTAAGGTTTTGGTGTCGAGGTTCTTGAAATAGGGCAGTTGTGCGTTGAGCTTCTTGATGAGAGTAGGCTCGTGGTTATAGATGCCCTGATACTTCTTGGCAAGTTCAAACACATTGATGTGGATGATTTCGGTCACATTGCCAATGGGGGTGGTGTGTGATTTCTGGTAGGCGCAGAGCAGTTTGCCGCCGCTGCGCTCCTCGAGGCGGGCTTTGAAATCGGCAGGTATGTTGAATTTTTCGAAATCCTCGTTGCGTGGTTCGTTGACGCTGAACAGTCCGTCTTCGTAGGTCGACCAGGGCCCATTGCCCAATCGCTTGTCGGAGTGATAATAGATGGCGACTGAGAGCAGTGAGGTGGCAGCCAGCAGCATGATGGCGAGTAACTTGTGATTGGACGAGGTGTGCCGCCAAAATCGCTTGATGGCAACTGTGAATGATCTTATTTCATAATTCCAATCCATGAGGTGCTCAGTTTAGACGTCGCCTGACAATGACCGAAGTGACCAGTGAAGTGAGGAAACCGATGAACGCTACGAGGGCAAAGACAATGACCACATCGGTCCACTCTACCTGTACAGGATAGGCCTGAATGATGACAGCCGACGGGTCGGCCGATAGTTTGAGCCACCCGAAGGTTTGCTGGCAGAGGCACAGGATGAGTCCCAAAACTATGCCGATACCTGCTCCGATGAGGGCGATAAGCCATCCCTCAAGCACAAAGATGCGGGTGATTTGCTTTTGCGAGGCACCCAAATTGCGCAGGGTGCTGATGCTCTCGTCTTTCTCGATGATGAGCAGCGAGAGGGCACTGCTGCCGTTGAAGGTGGCAATGATGAGGATGAAGGCGAGCAGCAGGAAGGTAATCCACTTCTCCATATTCACCAGTTTGTAGGACTCGGCTTGCTGCATGAGTCGGTTCTTGACTGTAAATGCAGGGCCAAGCATGGCGTTGATCTGTTTCATGACCTGCTCCTCGTTGGCATCGGGGGTGAGTTTAAGCTCAATCTGTGTAGCCTCGGAGGTGTAGTCGAAGAGTTCGCGGGCCAGGTCGATATGTACGAAGATGAGGTCTTCGTCGTAGTTCTTTTGCTGCAGTTGGAATACGCCACCGGTAAACACCGAGTCGGAGGTGAATGCGTTCATGGGGTCGTTGATGTTCACGCGGCCCTGCCTGCGTGGAGCAAAGAGCTGAATCATGCGCAGGTAACCGGGCCGTGCATTGAGTTTCACGGCAGGCCCAGTACCGATTACGGCGTAGTTCGACACATCATCGCGCAAAATGTAGTCACCATCGATGATGGCGCTCTTGATATCGTTGATGCGAGCATAGTCGTCGGGCACACCCTTGAGGCGCACGGGCATCTGGAAGTCGGCAAAGATTGCGAGTGCGTTGTCTTCAATCACGGGCAGAGCTATCTGCACGCCCGGAACGGTCTTGATGACCTGAATCACGCTGTCGGAGTCATTGATGGTCTTACCCTTGGTGGCGGTGATGGCAATTTGTGGGTCGAGCATCGAGAGACGGTCAGTAATCATGCCGCGGAAACCGTTGAACACGCTGAGCACGCACACCATTGCAGCCGTGGTAATCGCAACACCACCTATCGAGATGATCGAAATGATGTTGACGGCGCTATGGGCTTTCTTGGAGCGCAGGTAGCGGGCAGCTATTTTCAGCGGCAGACTCATGGGGGCAGATGTCGATTATCAGATGTCAGTTATCAGTTATCAGATGTCAGAAATTAGTTATCTTCTACTTCGGGTTTGTCGGCAGCGGGTTTGTCGGCCTTGAGCAGTTCGTCGATGTGCTCGATGTAGTCGAGCGAATCGTCGAGGTAGAAGACGAGTTCTGGCGTTCGACGCAACTGGTAGCGCACGCGTTGTGCCAGGTTGTAGCGCACCTGCTTCTCGTTGTCGTTCACGTTCTTGACCACGGCGGCACCCTGATCGCTGGGGAAAACGCTGAGGTAGATGCGTGCGATGCTAAGGTCGGGCGACACCCTGACGGTGCTCACGCTCACAAGCGTGCCGCGTGTCTTGGCGGTCTCGAGCCTGAAGATTTCGCTCAGTTCCTTCTGGATGAGCCTTGCTATTTTCTCTAATCTTGTTCCTTGCATAATATTTAGTATAATTCTTGTAGTATGTATATTGGATGGCAAAGTTAACGAAAAAAAATGAGAAGGTGAATGAAGAAATGCGATGAAATGACGTGAGAGTGCCGATTGCAGGCTAGCTTGGACATTGCCTGATTGCCGGACGAGAGCGTTTTGGAAATGGTATATAAAAGCAAAATAGACTGAAAACCAAATGATTAACAGCCTATTTAGGTGCCCAAGAAAGGACTCGAACCTTCACGCCTCGCGGCACACGCACCTG
>JAEEGG010026472.1_pt1 | contig 11072 bp, 10 predicted proteins | sample 9134161 | NCBI WGS metagenome assembly JAEEGG01 (sample SAMN16246543, study PRJNA631951) | gut metagenome | biome: gut microbiome; feature: rumen; material: CR-attached | host: Bos | place: Iran: Karaj | collected 2018-10
TAGTCTCTCTTTTTCTCCCAAATCTTTCTTACTAATTTTAAAGATAATGTTGAAATTGTGAAACCAATTACTGGTACGATTGAGCTAAGCCAAATGTTTGAAATTTGTGAAATAACCCATGAATAAAGTACAACTACAAAGTATGTTAATATACAAATACAAATTCTTCTTGTCCAGCTTGTTTCCCATGCTTTATCAGTTTCAACTCTTTTATTTCTTTCTTTGATTTTATTAATTTCTTGTTCAAAGTCCATTTTATTATACTCCTTTGATTTTATTTTATCTATCATCTTGATCGTGTTCTGAAATATTTCTTTTTAAATCTTGCATGTATTCATCTCTGAAAACTAAATATTCGTTATTCATAAAAGTTATGCCTTTTTTAGCTAATTGCCCAAGTATCTTCCAATCCTCTTTTATTTGTTTGTTTGAAACTCTTGTTAACTCTTGTGCATGCTGTATCATATAATATGCATCTTTATTCATAATCGCATTCATAGTGTAATCTGCAACAAGTTGTTTTCCTTCTTCTTCAAGTTCTACCCATGAATGCAAAAACTTTGCTTTATCTGTAAGTCCATAAACATATCCTGTAACAACAAAGATTTCTTGTTCAAACATTCTCGCCATGATTATTGAATCATGATGACACTGACCTTTTCTTGCACTTCTTGATAAAAGTCTTAAATCTCCAGTAAAACCATTTACTACATCACTCATTCTATTTACTGCTATAGGACCTCTTTTTGTTTTTATTAGTAATCCGTTTTCTTCTACTTTTACATCATCTACACAGTCTAATTCTTTTAATCCAGATAAATGTCTATCTCTTTCTTCAGGATCTCCATTGCTAGTATAATCCTCTATCGCTGTATGAATTTGAGACTCCTCAAAATACAATTCATTAGCTTCTGCCAATAATCTATTAAATTCATCATCATCGCCATTATGTGCAGCATCATAAAGTGCATCTTGCCAATTTCTTGATTTTGCATCTGGCTCTTCAAATAATAATTTAAAATTTCTTTTATTCATATTAAGATTCCCATCTACCATATATTCCACATGGTAATACTAATTTTGAATTAGTCATTGGTAAACCAATTTCACCGTTCTCAAACTTTCCTTCTGCTTTGCATGATTTTTCAAAATTCATTCTTAAAATGTTTTCAAGAACTTGTGATGAAATTCCTGTTGTATATGAATTAATTAAAAAGAATAATGGATCATCAGATAATACTTGCATACATAGTTTAACTAAGTCATAAAGATTTTCTTCAAATCTCCATACTTCTTTATTAGCTCCTCTACCAAATGATGGAGGATCCATTATAATAGCATCGTATTTATTTCCTCTTCTTATTTCTCTTTCCACAAACTTAATTACATCATCAACGATAAATCTAACATATCTATCTTCTAAACCTGATGATTTAATATTTTCTTTAGCAACATCTACCATACCACGTGAAGCATCAACGTGCACTACATCTGCTCCTGCATAAGCACAAGCAACTGTTGCTCCTCCAGTATAAGCAAATAAGTTTAATACTTTTATTTTTCTTCCTGAATTTTTAATCTTATTAATCATAAAATTCCAGTTATATGCTTGTTCTGGAAATAAACCTGTATGTTTAAATCCCATTAATTTAAGATTAAATGTTAAATCTTTTAAATGTATTTGCCATTCATCTTTTATATTATTCTTTTTTTCCCAAGCTCCTCCACCAGTATTACTTCTATGGTATACAGCATCTGCTTTATCCCATAGTTCTGGAAATGATTCATCATTCCAAATAACTTGTGGATCAGGTCTTCTAAGTATTATTCCATTCCAATACTCAAGCTTTTCTCCATGAGCCATATCTAATATCTTATACTCATCAAAATCATTAAATATTTTTAAATTACTCATTTATATCACCTAACCTTATTATACCATTACTTAACTAGTTTTGAAAAAGCATATGGTAAATCTATTTCTATATTAGTTCTCTTATTATTTCTTGGATCATTAAATTCTAATTTATAAGCATGTAAAGCCATTCTCTTAAGAGGATCTACTTTACTTCCATACTTTTTATCTCCAACAATTATATTACCGTTTTCTTTTAATTGTACTCTTATTTGATTCTTTCTACCTGTTTTAATATTTACATCTAATAAAGTATATTTATTATTCTCTGATAATACTCTATATTGTGTACAAGCATATTTACCTTTATTCTTATCTGTTACGTATACCATATGTTCATCATTTTCATTTAGGTAATTTACTAAAGTCTTTTCTTTTTCTTTAACTGTACCTTCTACTACAGCAAAGTAACCTCTTTTAATAAACATATTATCCCAGTTACTTTGAAATAAGTTCTTAGCTTTTTGACTTTTAGCAAACATAACTAGTCCTGATGTTTCTCTATCTAGTCTATGAATAATAAATACTTTATTATTTTTATTCTTAGTTTTTAAATAAGAAGAAACCATATGATATAAAGTATATTCTTTTTCTTTATCAGTAGATATTATTAATAAACCAGCAGGTTTATTAACTACAATAATATCATCATCTTCATAAATAATTTTTATTTCTTTTTTATAGTTATTATCTGTTTTAATCTTAGTATCTCTAATCTCTACTTTATCACCTTTAAAAAGTATAAAGTTAAACTTTGTTTGAATCTTACCATTAACTAAAACCATCTCTTTTGCTAATAATGATTTTAAATTGTTCTTAGATTTACTAGTTAGATTATTTCTTAAAAAAGATAATAGTTCTTCTTTTTCAGAAACTATAAACTCCCTTTTCATTTAAATCACCGCCCATATTATATAAGAAAAAAAGAAATTATTCAAATTTCTTTATATATATTTATATCTATTATATCATTTAAATTAATTTCTTCTTTATCTTCGAATACTATTTTTTTATTAATTTCATCTATTTTTTTAATTAAACCTACTTTATATAAGTATTTTCCACCATCTTTATATAGGTCTTTTTTAAAGTATTTAATTCTTACTTTAGAAGCTAAATCTATCTTACTAATTATATTATCTAGTGATTCTTTTTTATCCTCAGTTACCTCTATTTTTTTGTCTACATATCTTCCTTGTTCTTTAATATCATCTTCATAACCTTGGAGTGATTTAAAAGATGCAAACTGAGCTGCTCTAGCAGATATTGGCCTTTTTGGATGATTAGAAGTAGGTCTACTTAAATTAATAATATCATCATACTTACTCATTCTTTATGACCTCCTACTTCTCTATTTCTTCTTCTAGCAGTACTTTTTTCTTCCAAATTCATTCCTTTCAAAATAGAGTTCTTACCAAATTTATTTTGTATTTTAATAATGGCATCTTGAACATTCTTTTCAGACTTTTCTTCTTTTTCTTCTTTAGTACCATCAGTAAATAAATCTAATTGTTTTAATACTAAGTCTTTCTTAGAGTCATCAGCATATATTAATTCATTTACACCAACAGTTATTTTTCTTATCTTTAAATCTTTATTAACTATTTCATCATATAAGTTAGAAATCTTGTCAGTTATTATTTTAGTTGATGAAGTATAATGGTCTAAATTAGCAGTTCCATGTGAATACTTAGGAACTTTTCTTCCATAAAAGTCTGTAGTTATTTCTCCTTCATAACCTTCATTTATATTTCTAATATCATAGTTTATTGTTAATGCTATTTGATTAGTTAAAAGATGTCCTCTAACTAAATCTAAGACTAATGAATCCATCATTTCTTTAGTTATTAATTTAGCATCTTTATAATTATATGGAACATGAAGAACTTGTCCTCTAGATAAACTAGATGATTTAGGTCTATAACTTTTAGCATCCTTAATAGTGCATGGTTCATAACCCCAAGCATGATCTATTAGAAATTCTGCCTGTACTCCAAACATTCTAAATAATTTATCTTCATTTTCTAGGGACATTCTAGCAATATCACCCATAGTATACATACCATTTTCATTAAGTCTTTTAACAGTACCTCTACCAACACTCCAAAAATCAGTAAGTGGCTGATGATCCCAAAGAGTTTCTTTGTATTTTTGTTCATCTAAGTAAGCAAGTCTAACACCATACTCATTAGCTTCCATATGTTTAGCAGATATATCCATGGCAATCTTTGCTAAAAACATATTAGTTCCTATACCTGCTGTTGCAGTTATTCCTGTAGTATTATATACATCCATAATCATCTTAGTAACTAACTCTTCTGGAGTTAATTTATATAGTTTTACATATGTAGTTATATCACAAAATACTTCATCTATTGAATAAACTAATATATCATCTTTAGATATATATTTTTGATAAATATTATATATATCCGTACTATATTTCATATATGTTCTAAGTCTTGGAGGAGCCACTATATAATCTAGTTCTAACTCCTTATTCTTTTTTAACTCAGAATCAATATATGATTTACTGCTAAATCGTTTATAACTATTATTCTTTTTTCTTTCTTTATTAACTTCTTTAACTTTAGCAACTACTTCATAAAGCCTTGCTCTACCACCTAAACCATATTGCTTTAAAGAAGGTGTAATAGCTAAACATACCGTTTTATCTGTTCTTGATTTATCTGCTACTACTAGGTTTGTATCTAGAGGATTTAATCCTCTATCAACACATTCTACGGATGCAAAAAATGATTTTAAATCTATACACATATATATTCTATCCATTTTTACATCCCTCCCGGTTTAATTATATCACATCAAACAGATGTTTGTATACAAAAAAGAGAACTATTTGTTCCCTTTTTGTAATTCTGTTGTATATAATTCTTTATATAATTTATTACTCTTTAGTAATTCTTTATGAGTTCCTTCTCCTACTATTTTTCCACCATCTACTATCATTATTCTATCAGCATTAATAACTGTAGATAATCTATGAGCTATTATTAAAATAGTTTTATCTTTTTGTAGATTATTAATAGCATTTTGAATGTGTTCTTGAGTTTCATTATCTAGTGCAGAAGTAGCTTCATCAAATAATATAATTTCTGTTTTTCTAATGAATGCTCTAGCAATAGCTAGTCTTTGTCTTTGCCCACCAGAAAGTGTAACTCCACCTTCTCCAACAATTGTGTCATACTTATCTGGCAATGTATTTACAAAATCATCTAAACAAGCTTTTTTACATACATCTACCATTTCTTTATTAGTCAAATTAGGTTTAACTATTTTTAAATTATCTTTTATACTCATATTAAATATATATGGGTTTTGAGTAATAATAGATATATTACCTCTAATAGTATCTTTAGATAATTCTTCTATATTATGTCCATCAATTAGTATTTCACCACTTTGTGGATGATATAACTTAGCTAGTAAACTAAATATAGTTGTTTTACCTCCACCACTTCTACCAACAAATGCAACAGTTTCATTAGCTTTTATTTTAAAACTAATATCATTTAATACAGGTAAATCATCTCTATAAACAAAGTTAACATTCTTAAATTCAAAATTACCCTTAATAGTATCTAATTTAACTGTACCAAATTTTTCTTTTTTAAACTTATCTCCTTCAAATAACTCAAATACTCTATTAGCAGATAAATTAAAGTCTTTTGTTATTTCAAGCATATTAGCAATATAATTTAAAACCATATTTGTTCTATCTTTATACATATATAAAATAACAAAGTTTTCTATAACAAGCATATCTTTACCTACTAAGAATATACCTAATATAACAAATAGAAAATCTAAAATATCATGTACAGTCCCTTGAAGTATTCTCCATTTTCTATTTACTTCATTCATCTTATATGTTAAACGGTTAGATTCAACTATATGATCACTAACAGTATTAATAAATGACTTTTCTGCATTAAGAACTTTTACGTCTCTAAGTCCTCTAACCATTTCACCTATTAAACCAGTTCTTTTTTCATTAAATGCTCTTTTTTCTTTATCAATCTTAAATTTATTCTTTACACGCAATCTAGAACATGTAAATAATAATATTGCAGACACTATAAAGAAAATAAACATTATTTTACTAACTAAAAATATAGCAACAAAAACACCGATGTTAATAATTATTTCTGAAAAAACATCAAATAGTTCTACAAAGATAGACGCTAGTTTTTCAGAGTCCTTAGTTAATCTATCTATAAATAAACCAGATGTATTATTATCAATTTCCTCTGTTTCAACTTTAACTGTTTCCTTAGCTAGTTCTATTTGAATATTTTTTAATGTTTCTCTATAGAATAGATTTTCAAATCTTCCTGATAAAGCTCTAACTATATTAATAGATAATTCAAAGAATAATATTATTGCTGTCAAACATATTAGTCTTTCCCAAAATGTATTATTCAAATATACAATTTGTTTACCTCGTAGAGTTGGTAATATAGCTCCTATTACTGATAACAAAGTAGAAAAAACAATAATACCTACTAAATACCTTCTACCACCTTTAGTAAACTTCCAAGTCATCACTAAATTTTTAAAGAAACCATTTTCTTTCTTCTTGTCTTTCATTATGCACCCCTCCCTTACATGTATCATTTTATCATTATAAATACTTAATACAAGTCTTTTATTTTATGATTTTTTGTGTTATAATATATGTATAGAAAAAAAGAAGAGGAGAATTATTTCTCCTCTTTTTCTGTGTAAATATATTCTTTTGTCCAAGAAATAAATTTCTTAACATCTTGATATAAGATCTTATCACTATCTTTTTCTGCATCCAAGTATTTAACTACTTTACCTTCTTTAATAATAATTACACTTGGACCATATTTAATCTTTTTATTTAATACTGTTTCTTTAAAGTCTCTATATGGTATTTGAAGTATTGTAATATTTAGTTTATTACTTGCTTCTTCAAATACACTATCACATGGAACACTAAATGTACAAAAATCATTATATGTAAATAACACAAATGATTTTTTATTTTTAACTAATTTATCTATTTCTTTAGAAGTAGTATCCTTTAATTCACCTTTATTATAATAAACATCTTCTAAATAGAATTTTTGCTTATTATTATGAATAAGTATTATAGTCATACCTATCCCTATTAATACTACTAAAGTAATAATAAATGCAATTAATTTCTTATTCATTTATTTTAGTAAGACTATCAAAATCTATATTATGATAGTTAACCTTCCAAAAGTTATATTTAGTTTTTCCATTTACTTTTTCTTTAACTTTAACATTATGTTTTCCTTCATAGAACCAGTATCCACCAACATTATAAATCTTGTTTTCATCCCAACCTAGATCTACTAATAGTGTTTTCATCATACCAGCGTAACCACCGCCACCACACATTATAAATATATTTTTATCTTTAGGAAAATAGTATTCTAATATAGATAGAGATTCTTCATAATTAGGAACAAAGTTACCTTTATCATTTCTACTAAATAAAGTATCACCAGTATAAGTGTCACCTACAGATTCAGGTAAACCAGTAACAGGCATAATATATGGAAGTGAAATAACTTCAAATCCTTCAACAAATCCAGATAATTTAGAATCACCACCAATAGATTCATAATCTCCTGGATCATCTAACATTCTAACATCCCTATAAACAGAATCTTCTCTACCTAAGTATTTATCAATATTCTTTTCATTAATATGTTTATCTATTCCAAGGTCTCCTCTTTGACCAGTAGTTACTTCTGGTTTTGGAAGTTTATTTTTAAAATAATCATATCCTAATGAAAAGCATAATAAACCAACTAAAACTAATAATATAATTACATCTTTTTTCTTCATCTCATTACCACCTAACATAATAATTATAACATAAAAAACTAATACTCTTATTTAAAAATATTTTTTATTTTATCTACTTGACTATCTATTTGATTATTAACCCCATTTGCTGTATCAATAATCTCTTTATATGGTCTAATAGTTGCTTCTACTTTCTTGTATACAATAAAACCAAATACAAGTATAGCAATAACAAGTAATGTTATACCAGCTACTTTAAGCCATAAAATAGATTTTCTTCTTTTTTCTATCCTTTCTAATTTAGCTATTCTTTTTTCTAACTCTAATACTCTTTCTTCCACAAGAACCTCCGTATATATCTATTATATCAAAAAAAGACTATTTCTAGTCTTTTAGTTTTCTGTACATTCAAGTGTTTCAATTTTAACACATTGATCCTCTGTTAAATTATATCCACTAGGACAAACTGTTTGTTCAGTTTTAGATATAGCAGGAGCGCAACAATAACTTTCTCCTACATCAACACCAATTTCTTGATTGCCAAATCCATCACCCTCAGCACATTGTCTCTCTTCACAAATAGGATGACTTGTATCATAACATTTACCGTATTTTTCTCTTCCGTTACATACCATTTTCTTTTGTGGAGCTTCAGATGATGTTTTAACACATGTTTTACCATCTTCATTAGGTACACAATCTTCAGGGCATGTATATGGTTCTACCCAATTAGCTTTTAAAGTTATATCTTTTTCTACAGTAGAATCAACTGTAATTAAATTACCATCAGAATCTACCCATCCTCTAAATACATAACCTTCTTTTTCTTTAGATAAACTTGGTAAAACATATTTACTTCCTTTAGCATATTCAATAGGTTCTATTTTTTCATCTGTTCCAGTTTCATATTTTACTGTAAATGTTTCTTTAGCAGGTTTAAACCAATATGCATAAATAGTAGTATCTTCATATATTCTTCTTGTATTTAATACAGTGTATCCGTCTTTATCAACCCAATATAAGAATTTCCAATCTTTATATGAATTAGGTTTAACAGGTAATATTATTTCTGTTCCCATAGTAATAATAATAGGATCTATTTTTTCATCTGTTCCTGTTTCAAATGATACTGTTACTTTAACACCCTCAGGATCTTCAAATACAGGAGTAAATTCATCATCACCCTCTAATGTGATACCTGGTCTAACAGCCTCTTTATTTTTGTTTACCCAAACAACTAATTGTTTTCCCTCTGGAGCTTTAACTTCAGGTAATGATTTAATTACATTATCCTCAATAACTATATCTCTAGTTATTGTTCCTCCACCTGCATTAACAGTTACTTTATACTTTGGTTTCATAAGAAATAAAACAAAGAATAAAACTGCTATGGCTGCTAATACAATTAAAGCACATCCCCCTATAAAAAATATCTTCTTGTTACTTTTCTTTTCCGTTACAATCTCTTTTTTTTCTTCTTTCATAAATACCTCCCTATAGTAATTTACACTTTCATTATAACATGTATTTATATTTACACTATTAGATATGTATATGTACATGTAAAGTAAAAGAGAAACTAATTAGTTTCTCTTTTTTTACTAAGTTTCATTAACATGAATAAAACTAATATAATTGGAATAGTTATTATCCAGTATAAATGTCTTGTATAACCTGTTTGATGAGCTAATGTTAATTCTGCTTTAGCAACTGAACTAGGATCTACTTTATTTGGATCACTAGGATTCTCAACTACATTACCAGTAATATGCCCATCAGCATCAATACTAAATTCTATAGACTTATTATCATTAGATACTAATCTATAAGAACCTTTAGACAAGTTATCAATATATAATCTTCCTTTAATAGGAGTTAATTCTTCATTTTTACCTTTATAACTATATCTTCCTAGTTCTTCTTTTGCAAGACCAACTAAGTTATTATCTTTATATAGTTTATATGTCTTTAATGAATCAAGGTTAGAACCATCACTCATCTCATATATAATTACATTTTTAGCATTATAAGATAAATCAAAGATATCTGCTACTATTCTAGAAATATTACCTCCAACACTACCATTATTTAAATGAATATTACTATCAATTGTATAGACTGAATTAGATACAATTTCTAAACCATTTGTATTAATAGTTACAGGTTTAGATGCTACTAATGAGAATTCATCATTAACTAAATCTACACGAGCAACTAAACTAATTGGTCTATCTGTAATACCAGCATCTATAACAAAGTTAATAGCATTTTGAAGAGCTCTTGCTGGACTAATACTTGAGTTAGCAGCAAATATATTAGTTCCTACAGTAGCTACTGCTACAGAGTTAGCAGAAACAGTTAAATATTCATGATATTTATTATCATTAGGATCTAATTCATTTCTTGTTTCATAACCACCTTCAACACCGGTTACTCTACCATATATTGCATTAGGTCCTGTAGTACCAATAACTAATCCATCATAGAAGTTAATACTTGTTGATGTTGAATTATTATAAATACCATATGTAGATCCTTCAATATATGGAGTATCAGTAGCAGGTACACCGCCTATTTCACCAAGATTAACAGTTCCTCCTGATAATAAGATACCATATCCATTAGTAGAAACTACCCTAGTACTATTATCAATATTAGTAGTTCCACTAGTATTAATAGCAGTTCCATTATTAGTAGTAATAGTCGAATCATTTTTTAAGTTAAATGTTCCACTATTAGAAATTACTCCACTACTTGATGTAATGTCTGAATTATCAACTGTTAATCTACCAGAATTCTCTATTGGATTATTTATAGATATACTTGAATTACTAATTTCTAAATTAGATGTATTAGTAATAACACTTGAATGAGAAGTTAATGATATTCTAGAATTTCTAATTTTAGAATTACCATTTAAATTAATAAATTTATCTTCACCGCCAGTATCATTTCCACCTATAAAATCAACATTTTCAAATAATACTGTTCCATTAGAGAATAATCTTGAATGATTACCAGTTAAAGCTCCAAATGAATTATCTGCATGGAAATTAATTGTTGTATTTCTAATTGTTAAAGTATCCTTATTAATTAATGCTGTCAGTCTAAAGTTATGTAGATATGAATCTTCAATAATTAATGTTCCTTCATTTAAACCTATAGCAAATGCATAGCTATTTAAGTTTTTAATATTAACAGTACCATAGTTTCTAATTATTTGTCCACTGTCAGGCGAAGTAGTACTTCCATTATTAAATATACCACCATAAATATTAGTTGTAGCACCAGATTTTGTTAATATAATTGGATCATCAAATGTTACATC
>JAEEGG010026474.1_pt1 | contig 11071 bp, 13 predicted proteins | sample 9134161 | NCBI WGS metagenome assembly JAEEGG01 (sample SAMN16246543, study PRJNA631951) | gut metagenome | biome: gut microbiome; feature: rumen; material: CR-attached | host: Bos | place: Iran: Karaj | collected 2018-10
CGTACATCAAAGCCCCGAAAAAAAAGTGGAAAACAAAACACGGCGGAAGCCGTCCTTTTTTCAGCCTTTTCCTCGAAAGCCTTAAAAAATGAATTGGCAGGTCTTCTGACTTACCCCGGGTTCTGGCGGCCTTCCCACCAGATTTTGGAATCTGGCAGTGGCTTTTCGCCGACCCTCAATGGGGCTTACAGCAGCGGGACTGTTCCGGATTTGCACCGGATTCCCTTTTCATCCCTTTCCTTGCGGAGAAGGGAACCGAATTCGGCTGCAAAAGTAGCAGTTTTTCCAATATGTTCCGGCACTCCTCCCTCTTTTTTTTCCAAATTATTCGGCCATTTGCCGTTCAGGACTGAAAAAGTGTTATTTTTGCGGCATGGAGATAACCGGTAGTATTAATATTTAATTTTTTGGAAATCACCACCATGCACCCCATAACAATACACACCAGACGGTTTCCGCCCGGCGGGTTTTATGCAATTACCCTCTTCCCTGTAATCTTCCACAAAAACGATTCGCTGACGGAGAGGGAGATGCGGCATGAGACCGTGCATTTGTGGCAGCAGGCCGCGCTGCTGGTCATCCCCTTCTACATTCTCTATATCGCCTTTTGGCTCATCAACCTTATCCGTTTCAAGGAGAGAAGCCGCGCCTACCACGAAATACCCTTTGAACGCTCCGCCTACCGGCTGGAGTCTCGCACCGGCCTCCGCCCGCTCACCAAAGCGTTCGACTGGCTGCGGAAATGACACTTTCATTCAGACACACTTTTCAGGGTTGCACAATTTTCCGCGCAATACAGCGTTATGAATGCAAACTTTTTAAAGTGGATTCAAAGATGGTTATTCTATTACAACAATAGGAAGGAGATAAGAATGGATGTAGTTATTATAGGAATTTATGATTTATCTGATAAGAAAAAAATATCTGAAATAGTATCATCTATTAATGATTTAGATATTATCTGGGATTTTAAAAAATATCATGTTGATGCTCAAGAAGGTATACAAATAATGAAAAAATATTTTAACATTTTAGATGTTGGAGTTTTAATAGATAAAAAGGAAAATGATTCATTTTCATCATATTCTTTAATTTATGATATTTCAGAATTTTGTATTTGCAATAATGTGTATCCTCTATTTTTCACTTTTTTAGATAGACTTTGCGAAATGCAATTTCATTTAAAGAAAATGATAATTGCATTTGCTGATGAATGGTACGAAAACACAACAGTAAAAATTGAAAAAATGAGACTCACAGAGATAAAAAAAAGGCTTAATAATATTTTCGTTTGGTGTAATAGTTATATAAACTTGATTTCCGATTTAGAAATCAGAGATGATAATCATCCTTTAATATTGGAAATTAGTTGTTAATATTACTTAAATTCAACTCACAAATACCCCCCCACTCCCCAATCCGACGGTTTCGCATAATGCCCGTGCGAGTGTGGTTAGGCCGCCACGAACGGCACCACAGCTTAAGGTAACGTCCGGCAGTCTTTACCGGAATTCACTTTTCTAAAAGTGAAAAAATGCTAAAAATTCACTTTTCCAAAAGCGAATTTTTGTATCTTAGCACATTGGACAAAAAGAAGAATTAATTGAAGCCATTGCTACAGGCACGATGCCATATAGATTGGCAGGAATATGATTCCGTTTTTCTGTGTAAGGTCGCCAGAATGGAGCACGTATGGTGTGGAAAGGTATGACCCATATTTGCGCATGCACTTTTCAAGCGAAGTAAGCGTGTAGCGTGTGGAGGATTTCACCTCTATGGGTGAAATGTTATGTCTGGAGGTGACCGACGGCTTCCGGATAAGGAAGTCTATCTCCATGCGGTCGGCGGATTCCGTGGATCAGAATGACGGATTATCCTTTCCATTAATTTTTCCAACCCAACAACTTATTGTATATCTTGCTTTTCATAATAATGGATTACACCAAATTGAGGTTTAAATAATCAAAAAATTACACCAAATAGAGGTTTAGCGTATGCAGCGGACTACAGTTTTTAAAAAATTTCATTCAGACACACTTTTTCAAGGTTGCACAATTTTCCGCGCAATACAGCGTTATATGAGTGTATTATCTTTTCAAAGTGGATTCAAAACGTGAACTTATGAAACGACCGGAATTGCTTGTTTTCAATCTGTTTTTGCTGTTGTGCGCCGCCTCATGCGGCGGATTCAAATCCCATACCAATGCCAAAATCATGGACGAGATTCTCAAGACCGACATGTCGCACCGGCTGATCATGCCGGACACCATCCTTGTGGAACCCGACTATGATTCCGAAACGGAGGAATACCTCTTCAACGAAAAGGCCTTCAAGCCGCGATGGTTCGAGCCGATCGGTTTCCGGGGTAGCGACTGCCAGCGTTTCTACATCCACTATGATTCTGTCTGGCACAAAGGCAACGGGGTGTATCGGGTTGAGGGACGCACCCGCTACAAAGACACCATCCGGCTCTTTTCCGGCAAAATCTGGTTGGACTCCCTGCAGCTGTATGACAATGACTGGATGCCTAAAAACTGCTGTTCGGGCATCCTGTACGGTCACTATGAATTTGAGGAAGACAGGTTTTCCGGTGGCGGCTTCCTGTCGGGAAAGATGCGAATCGGTTTTGCCAAGGTGAACGGACTGTTTTATTACGATGCCACCGAACTCGTGTCCGATGGATACGAGAACAGCCAGTACGAAGGGATTTGGTCGTCAGGTGCGGATGTTTCCGTTTGGGAGAAGTGCAACTGGGGCGACTTCCGGATACCGGATTCCAAAGCATTGGATGACGGAGCAGGCGAGTTTATACCCTGCACCGCATATCTGGAGAGGGGCTGGCGAATCTACACCTATCGTTCCGAAGACAACGATTCATTGCAGAAACTTTTCGAGTCAGACGAACAATGGTTTGCACATGACAATGACTGGTTTGTCCCCTATTCCTGCAAGCTGCAGCGTTATTTCAACGAATATGGCTGTGAAGACAAACATCCTTCCGCAAAGGATGTGCTGGCTGTCATCCCAGCGAGCGACGAGGAGTATCATATTTGGTGTGACATGGCAGAAGGGACGTCAGGGGGAGACAGATATTTGTGGCCACGGATAATGGAATATGCACGAGCCGACAGCACCGGCATCCTGTTCGCCTACATGCGCATGGGTGAACTTTCGGACGGAATTGTTGCTGAAGTAGCTTTTGACGATTATATAGAATTGAGAAAAGCCTATCCCACCCTTTTCGACCAATACCGCAAACAATTGTCCACAAGATGGAACGAGGCTTTTGATGAATGGGAGAAAGAGTTCGGAGACTGATTTCCTGCAAGGGCGGGATGCTGTACTGAGTGGCTGTAAAGGGTTTAATGATGATAATGACACTTTAAAAGAAATATAATTAGATTGTATATGCACGTTTTAGAAGTACAAAATGGAGATAATTTAACCATTTTTGGCGATGGAGATGTTTTTATTTTAACCGACCACTATGATGGCATTACAGAACGGGAAGCCTATATTTTGGCTGAATGTTATGAAGAAGGAAAAATATTTCAAATTATTCAAATTACAGGAGAACATTCAGGATATATGGCGGGATATGTTAATTACGGGATATTGAAAGGTTCTATTCATGCTGTTACATATGAAGAATTAATTGAAGCCATTAAGTATAACTTTATTAAACCGGATTTGGATACAATAATTTTTTTTGAAGATAAATTAAAATTAAAAGATTTTATAATCTATGAAAAGTGAGGGAAAGCACCCACACCTCCTTCAACGGGAAATGCGCCGGCTCACCGCCCTCTGCGGCACCCACTACCACCTCGTGAAGAATCAGCTAGATTTTAATTTCCCCGAATTCGAGGGAATTAAAAATCGAGGTTTAAATAATCAAAAAATTACACCAAATTAAGGTTTAGCGTATGCAGCGGACTACAGTTTTTAAAATATTTCATTCAGACACACTTTTTCATGGTTACATAATTTTCCGCGCAATACAGCGTTATTGTGGTGTATTAACTTTTCAAATTCAATCCTATGATAAACAAAACAAAAACAACATTTAGTATATTCTGTGCATTGATTATATGCAGTATATGCCTTGTATTTAGTTCGTGTCAAAACAACATGTCCCCCGCTGATACATCACGTGATAGCATGGGCAGCTTGGATAGAAACTATAACAGTGTTTTTGATATAGGAAAAAATCCTCTTATTCATAATCATCTGAATGCTGACATTTCTCTGAACGATTCAACAATACAATTAAGGCCGGAAGACTCTTTGTTTGGCATTATTTGTAGCAGTTTAGGACTAAACGATCCTATAATAACGATATTCGGTTTCCAAGATGTTGCTAACATAAGATTGATTAAAATTAAAGCGGAGGATCTTACACACGACAACCTTTATGTCATGCTATTTGACGACAAGGGACGGTTTATAGATTCAGTAAGTTCCGCAGAACCAATAAATGGAGATCAATTGGGATATGAAGATGGCGCATCTGTAGAATGGCATTACTATTCAAATTATTATTATCTTAATGATTTAGTATGTGAAGCGATTCTTGATTGCGATGTAAAGATACGTGGAAATGAAGCCGATACACTGTATTGCAAAAAACGTCACACTTATTATACGATTGTCAACAACCAATTCCAGGTTTATTCAAAAGACTCAGTTACTTATGGGGAAAGATATTAAGTCATGGGCCGCCCCGAACGGCACCACAGCTTAAGGTAACGTCCGGCAGTCTTTACCGGAATTCACTTTTCAAAAAGCGAAAAAATGCTAAAAATTCACTTTTCCAAAAGCGAATTTTCGTATCTTTGCACATTGGACAAAAAGAAGAATTAATTGAGGCCATTAAATATAACTTTCGCGAACCGGATTTGAATGCGTCGGCTCCACGACAGAAGCAAAAGTTCACAGCAAATCACAGCAAAAGTTCACAATAAAATACAGCGAAAATTCACAGCAAATTACAGCAAAAGTTCACAGCAAAATACAGCGAAAATTCACAACAAAGGCTCATTGTCAGACAAAATCATTTGATTATCATTGATTTATATACATGTTGTAAAATAAAAAAAATGTCGTTACTTTTGTCATTTTGTGTTGACATTTTTATTACTTTTGCACTTCAAAAAAACAACTGCGATGCATTATCTTAAACGTATCTCCGACACCATACTGCAACAACGGCTGGAAGCGATGGGAGCCGTGCTGATAGTCGGCCCCAAATGGTGCGGGAAAACCACAACCGCCGAGCAACACGCCAAAAGCGTACTGCGGTTACAAAATCCTGATGAACGGGAGCAATACCTGGCCACGGCAGCAGTAAAGCCATCAATGCTGCTGATGGGTGAGACACCACGTCTGATAGACGAGTGGCAGGACGCACCTGTACTGTGGGATGCCGTGAGAACAATGGTGGACAAACGTATGGAAACGGGGCAATTCATCCTTACCGGTTCCAATGCAGTTGACGAAAGCAAAATCCGTCATTCGGGAACCGGACGCATTTCCCGTATGACAATGGGGACGATGAGTCTATGGGAATCAGGGGAGTCAAACGGAAAAATATCCCTCACCGACCTGTTCAACCGCCCGGATCTGGACATTGACGGCATAGAATCACCGATGAGCGTGGAGCAGCTGATTTTTGCGGCATGCAGAGGGGGATGGCCGGCCGCCATCAATGCAAAAACAGACAAAAACGCACTGGCGGTTGTGAAAGACTATGTGGCGAGTGTATGCGAATCGGATGTCTCACGAGTGGATGGCGTAAGACGCAATCCGAAACTGGCCAACCTGATTCTGCGTTCATACGCAAGAAACGTTTCCACCCTGGCGAAAACATCCTCACTGCTTGACGATGTGACCGCTTCCGAAAACATATCCTGCTCCCGCACCACATTTGAAGACTATGTGGCCGCTTTGGAACGGCTGTTCGTAATTCAGGATGTAGCTGCATGGTGCCCTGCCATACGCAGCAAATCGGCCATACGCAGCGGACTCAAACGCGGCTTTTGTGACCCGAGCATTGCAGTGGCGCTGCTCCAGCAGACACCTGAATCGATGTGCACACAGCTGAAGACATTCGGCTTTGTTTTTGAACAGATGTGCATTAGGGATTTGAAAGCCTATACCAACGACTTTTTTTCATACGTCGGCTATTACCACGACCGGTTCGGGCTGGAATCGGACATGGTTGTCCACCTTGGTGACGGACGGTATGCGCTTGCGGAGTGCAAACTTGGCAGCCGCGAAATCAACGAAGGGGCCGGACACCTGATCCAACTGCGAAACCTCATCCGTGAACATAATGCCAGTGAACCACAGGCAATCATCCGCGAACCGGATTTGATGATGGTGCTGACCGGAGGCAAAATGGCATACCGCCGTGAGGACGGCGTATGTGTCATCCCGTTGGCATGTCTGAAGGATTAGGCGCTGCCAGAATAAAGATAACAATTAAAGAAACAGATAATTATATTAACCGCATTGAAGCAATAAAGGCCAAAACAAAGGAATCCTAAATTCAACTCACAAATGCAACTTTGCCCCTCCACTCCCCAATCCGACGGTTCCGCATAATGCCCGTGCGAGGTGTGGTTGGCCGCCCCGAACGGCACCACAGCTTGAGGTAACGTCCGGCAGTCTTTACCGGAATTCACTTTTCAAAAAGCGAGCAAAACCGCCGGTATTCCTCAAGCAGATTGTAAATCCCGTCCTCACTGAGCACACCGCGCTTCAGGTCGTGAGGCAGCAAGCCGGCCTCATCCGCCTCGAAATCAGCACGCCAATCCGGCGAGGTGTAGTAAGCCTCCAGCTCCGCAATAACCGGACGGATGGCGGCCATATCCTCCATAGCCTTTTCCAACTGCGCAACAACCTCCGCGACCCTGTCAAGAAGGGCTTCCATTCGCGTGATGCGTTCAATCTGTGTCATAAGAATATGTGTTTAAAAAGTGATTAAGCTACATTGAATGTAACGGAAACCTGATCAGGAATATTGCATTGTCGGATGAATTCCATTTTTTCCCACGAAAAAAGAAACAAAAAAAGAAAAAATATGCCCCGCCCTTCACGTCGGAAGGGAATCCTGCGGGTTGGCGCACCCACCCTACCGCTCATCTAATTTATGGGTTCCGTTACCCATTTGGCTTTTTTTTCAGTCCTTTTTGCACAATATCCAAATGGCATATCCGCAAGTTCCAAAATCGAATCATCAATATTCACCATTTCCTCCATCGAAACAATACGGTAATCAGAATCTTCACAATCCTCATCCCCTGAAAACTGCCAGAATCCATCATCCTCATAATGGAAAACATATAAAATCGGACTGTTTTCGTCCAATACATATCTTGTTGTAATAACCGCCATGTTCGGATTCTGCATACCTTGTTAAGGGGAGTTAAAAATTTTATTAATTTCTGCCTTCGCTCAAATCTTGCGAAGTCCTGTTAAACAAAACCCGAATTATAAACACTTAATTAACGCATCTTTCATATTCAATAGTTTGATAATCCGTCTTTAAAATTAATTTATCATTTTCTATTTTGTAATGCGCTTTCATATATTCAGAATCATTATCAATAAGAATAATAATTGTATCTTTTTCTAATTTGTAAGTACACCATAATGATTCATCTACAAAAAAAATGGAATCATTTATTATCCATAAGATACAGTTGCCCGTTTCCATATCCCTTCCCCAATAACCAAGCAATAGAGAATCTAGGTTATTATCTGTTTTTTGTAGTAATTCTGTTTTATTTAAATCTTTTTTTGAATTATCTTTACCATTATGCGATCTGCTATTCCAATATTCTTCTCCACTTTGTGAAAAACAGATGCTTGCGGCAAACAGACAGATGCCGAGGAGCATGACAAGTTTGACAGGATTTCTCATAAACCCGACTTTAAAAAGTTAATACACCACAATAACGCAGGATAGCACGGAAAATTGTCCAACCCTGAAAAAAAATTTATCGGAACATGCCTGGCGGGAGCATCATAAGTTTCATAGGGAGTGGAGAGGAATGAAAGTGTTAGGGTTGGTCACTTTTTTGCGTTTTCCAAAGTGCCATCGGATGGTTGCGGATGCGTCCGACAATTTCCATGTCGTCAAAAAGAAGCTCCGGACTATATTCATGGGCGTTGAACCGTTCAATGAACTCCTGTTCGCTGCCGGTGAGCTTCATCAGTCCGTCCAAAAAACTACAGACGGATTGTTTTACCGCCTCCAAATCATAGCATGTCCCCTTTTTCAGAACGGCAGCAGGCACGCCCCTGCCGCCGGGATTACCTTACGCGTGCGGCGGGGAGTGTGGATGCGGTGCGGCGGAATGTGGAGCGGAAAAAATACTACCCGGAGCGAACGTCGGCGCAGGCGTGCCGGTGTCCGGATGCCGGAGAGCGGCGTAAGAATTGGTGTCGCACGGCAGGCTGGCGCAGCTCCTGCGCCGGCCTGAGCGGAGGTGTGGAGATTTTTGCAGCGGAACATGGAGCGGCAGCCGTTTGCGCCGCATAGCAAATGCGGCTTTCCTACCTTATAGCCCCGCGCGGCATAGAAGTGATGCAGTCCCACACACCCAAAGGACGGAAAAGCAGAAACGGCGGTTCGAGTGAATCACTCCTCACTTCGCGTTTTGCAATCTGGCATTTCCACAGATGTTTTTCAGCGTTGCTATTTCAGAATCCACCGGCAGGAACCGTCTGCCAGTGGGCTGGTAGCAGAAGACTAAACTGATACGACAAGTTGGTCAGTTGAATTCAAGCGTGGAATTGGTGTCTAGATTTTGAGGATATTAATACTAATAGTACATGGTGATATCACTTAAATCTTTGGCCGAATATCCCATACAAGTTTTTTTGTGTATTTTATGTTTTTTATATAATGTTTATCACCAACTTCTATATCATAATTCACATACAATTTCCTCTTGATTGATTTCCCTGATTGGCTACACTCAGCCCAGATTGTAAGTGTGACCATTTCTAGTTTCTTGACCATATCATCTGTGAACACAATTGGTAAAGTATCAATTATATTCACCACCCTGTTTTGGGTTCTATAATAAAGAACAGAGGGTATAGTATCCCCATTTGCATCTGTAAACGAAAAGGAATTAAGCTTGACAGTTGGTACGGTAGGTGCAAGAACTTGTAAAAAATACTTCAATCTCGGATAAGTGGAACCGTATCGTTGAATGTCTTCTTCGTTATAAAATACATTAAACCCAAATTCAACGTATGCAATTTTACGCGCAGTCATGGAAGTGTCAATGCCAGGTATAGGCACGACTTCATTAACATCATAAATATCATCATTTTCATTGCATAAATCCAATCCTATAGACACACATGAGCATAAAAAACAGGAAAGAATCAGGAAAAAAAACAGTTTAAATATAAATGCCCTATTCATAACGTAAAACCTTATTGATTCTCATGGTAACCTCTAAAAATAACTTATTTTCCTGTTTCGTCGCAGCTGGCAGCCGAGGTTATTAAAACCGCCAGACCGCAACGGCAGGTTTTTTTGATTTGCAAAAATAGTCAAATATCCGATATGATTACGTCATTTTATTTGACTATTAAATTTTTTATCTATTTTTAGAGGTGTCCTATAAATAATAGCTACAACCCATATTTGCGAGACAAACGCACCGCTCTTTTTCCTTTGATGCGTCGCCATTTCATTCCCCATCCTGGAGAATCCTTATATGGACCAATATAAGAAATCCCTCCTTCATTCCCACTTATTGTATATATTACAACATTTCGTTCCAGCAAAAGATAAATAATACACAACTGTTTTTCATAAGGTATGTCCTGCCTGATCGTATAGCTTTTCACTTCCTCTTTGTAAATGACACTGTCAGAATTGGCAAAAATGTCTGGATAATAATAGAAATAATGAGCATAATTGAAATATTTTTTGATGAATTTCATCCGATTTTTCTCCACTTCCTTTACCAAATTCGAATCAATGGTCACTTTTTCAAAACCATAAAATTCAAAATCATTTCCACTGACATCAAGGATTCCCTGATTTTCAAGAATTTGTTTCATAAATACAACATAAGACTTGTTGTCTGATTCATCCAATTCTAATTTTCTTTTTATGTATAACGACAAATAATCGTTGGAAAGCAGAGCATAACACATCACGTTATCGGTTTTAACCCTGAGAGGAACATATAGTCCGTTAAAGGAAAAATCCCACAAAACCAATTTATAAAAGACACTGTCGCAATAAACAGCCCTACCGGACTGTCCGTATGTTTCTCCGCATGCAAATAGCCATAAAACTATAACAATAAAGTATTTTCTAAACATATCCGTTATCATTTCATAAGAGGTCTTTCCTTTAAGCCATAAGTTCTTCTTGCTATATTCTCTATTACAATTGCTAAGTTTTCAAAGGCAGACTTATTAATCTCATCAATCCCATCTGCATTTCTTTGTATAGGTACAGTCCCATTATTAAAATAAAACGCATGCCCTAACTCATGAGCTAGTCCAACAATAGGCGGACGATCCGTACAAAATTGTTTTTTTTCAGTATTACCTGTATATAAATCACCGATGGTTCCATCAGCATTTTTATTATACAGCTGTCCATTCTTATAAACCACAACCTGTCCGACAGGTTCATCCGTGTCTTTTCTTTTTTCCAATGCTATGTCTATTTCCCTCCCACTCGGATCCACATACTTAATCGGGTTATTCGCACAATACGCATACGGTGTCATCCAAAAGTACTTTTCAAACATCGCATCCCTGCTGGTGAACACCGGTGGTTTGTAGCACCTTGCTTCGTAGTAGTACATGCCTGTTTCCTCGTCTAATTCCTTTGCGTTGAAAGCATATTTGGGCAAGGTGGCGTTGTAGCCGTAGTAGGCAAAGTCCAAACCGTTGTTGCTGTATGCTTTCAAGTTGGATGCGCTGTTAAACAGGTAATATTCCGTATATGGCTGCGGCTGGGACACCTCCCGCTTGCGCAGTGAACCGTTGATGCCGAAGGATAATATGTTATGGCTTGGTTTCA
>JAEEGG010026476.1_pt1 | contig 11070 bp, 3 predicted proteins | sample 9134161 | NCBI WGS metagenome assembly JAEEGG01 (sample SAMN16246543, study PRJNA631951) | gut metagenome | biome: gut microbiome; feature: rumen; material: CR-attached | host: Bos | place: Iran: Karaj | collected 2018-10
CATCGAGCTCCCACACGGCGTACACGTCGACGACTGCGCCGTCGGTTGCGGTGAGGTTGTTGACCTCATCCATATCGTGATAGACCACAACACCGTCTGCGGAGGTCGCCCAGCCCTTGAACACGTAGTTCGTAACCGCGAACGCATTTTCGGTCAGGTTCTGCGCCGTGCCGTAAACAAAGTGCTGATTGTCCATCGAGCCGGAAGCCGTCGTGCCGCTCGGCGCGTTTGCGTTGAAGCGCACGTCGTATTCATGCGGCTTCCAGACCGCGTACAGGTTATCGTACGGCTGCCATTCGTCCGCAGCGACATGCGAGCAGCTCGACGTGCAGGCTGCGTTGCTGTAGTAACCGCCGTTTGCGTACCAGATGAAGTTCGGCTCGGTGCAGGGATACGTGGTCGGGACTTCGCCGCCCATTGCCTGCATCTCGGTTGCTCTGTAGGACTTCTTGTACCAGCCCTTGAAGTCGTAACCCGTGCGGTCGTTGATCGTGCCTCTTGCCGGGATGGCGACCGCTTCGTTGATCTGCAGGTTCTCATCCTGACGGACGAAGGTCTGCCCGTTGCCGTTGCCGTACCAATAGATATGCGTCGGAACCGCCTCTTCCTCGGAGGTCTTGTATTCCGCGCGGAGCTGCATCGTGTAGGTATGGGTCTTGATGGTTACGCCGTCGTCCTCATACTCGATCAATTCCCGTGCATAATCCTTGTCCGCCGTGAACGGCGCGCCGATATACGCAAACTCGTCGGTGTCGACAAAACTCTGCGAGGTTTCGTCCCATCTCTGGATGACCCAGTATGCGAACGTCTTCTGCGTTTCGTCGCCGGTCGGCGCCGGAGGCGTCGGAGGTTCGATGCTGTAGACCTGCGAATCCGGCTGATAGGGAGTCGGATCGGTGTAGGAGGAACCGCCGCCGTACGCCGAAGAGAACGTACCGCCGTTCGCCTGATAGATGATCGTCACGCCCGCTGCGCCGTCGGTGTTCTGGCGCCATGCGGCGTAGATGCGAACTATACCGCGAACCTCGGGCCTCGTCGTATCGTCATAAGTCGGGGTCTCTCCTGCGGGATTGTGCTTATCTTCAAGCGGCAGCTCGCCGTAGCTCATATCCATGCCGTAGGTGTGATCCGTAATGCCCTCGGTGAAGCTGAACGGATGCGTGAAGCTCGTATCCAGATACCAACCTGCAAGAGAGTAGCCCGGACGGGTCGCACTCTCGACCGCGCTTGCCTGTATCTGCTCAAGGTAATCCACGCGGAAGGTGGACGCCTGTCCCGCGCCGCCGAAGCTCGCGTCTTCTGCGTTCAGGTCGAGGATGACGCGGAAACGCATCGGAGACCACTTGGCATAGACGCGCTTCACGCCCGCCGGCATCGTTTGGTTTTTGAAGCTGAACGGCACAAGGAAGTCGGCATCTTCATACCAGCCGTCGAAATAGTAGCCCGCCGGCGCGGTCGGGATGTACTTCTCAGTCGTGCTGCCGTCTACGTATTCATACTGGGAGATATCCGCCTGATAATAGACGTTGTTCTTCTGTCTTACGACCGTATTGTTGGAATAGAAGTACAGGGTGTATTTATTGCGCGTGAAGAACAGCCATGCGCCGGTCGTTGCGTCGACATCATCATATGACATCGTATACGGCGCCGTTGCCGACGAAGCAGTGTTATAGTTGTTCGAATCAAAGTTGACGCCGACCAGCGTGAAGCCCGTTCGATTGCCGAAACGGGTGTTCATCTCGATGGTCGTGGAATCGATCTGTTCGCTCCAGGTGCCGTCGGTCTTCTGACCCATGTAGTATACGGTCTTCGAGATCTGTCCGGAATACCGTCTCTCGTAGAAATGGACTTCGGTCGGATCGTCGTCATAATACGTTGCAAGCATGTAGTAAGGCCACTCTTCATTGAACAGCCACGAGCCGCTGCCGGAAGAGTTGTACTGTGCCCACTTCATGCCGGGAAGCGTTTCGCGCCAGTCGCCTTCCGCAAGATCCGCGCCGTAATAACCGGTCGCCGTTGCGGAAACTGCCGAAGATGCGGTAGCGGGATTCGCTACGTAAACACTGTAGTAAGCCCGCCAGTACCATCCTCCGTTTCTCCAATAGATATTGGCATACGTTGTCCCGTTGCTGTTTTTCAGATAATAATCGGGATGACCGTTATACTCACCATCCTGGGTCAGCGTCAGCGGATTGCCGTTTGAGTCGTAATACTGGAATGCAGTATAGAAAGTATTAATAGAACCAGTATCACTCGAGCTCATGTACACACTGATCGTACCCGGCGCGTCATGGAAATAGATGGTGACCGGTCTGCGATTGTAGTACACGTTCAGAACGGTGGTGCCGTCGCCCTTCAGCACGACGTCGGTATCGGCATGGTCATATACAAAGCCCCAGCCGAAATCACCCGCCGCCTTGGTGCTGCCGTTCATATAGTAACCGCGGGTCGCGTCGTTATAGGTCTGCGTGCCCGCCCAGGAGCCGTTCGCGTTCAGGGACGTCGGCATCGTGCCGCTCGTGACCGCGTTCAGAAGACTGCCGGTGGTCGAAAGCTTAAAGCCGTTGACGCTGCCGGTTCCTGTGCCCGCCATAAAGTTGCGCTCTGCGCTGGTCGCAAGATCATAACCGTCGAGCGACGTGTTCTGTCTCCAATAGACCACGCGATAAACCGCGGGCGCGGGCGTCCACTTTGCGTAGATCGTGGTTTCCTGCGTCAGCGTGCCGCCGAAGGTAAACGGGGTCGTCATCGCGGAATCGGCATACCAGCCGCCGAAGGTGTAGCCCGTACGGCTCGGATCCGAAGGCGCGACGGTGTTCTCACCGGTCCGATAGAACGTCGGTCCGAAATAGGTCGCGGAGGTCGGGTCGTCGACGCCGTTCGCCGTGTTGTTCGCGCTGATGTTGTTGTCGTAGATCAGCCAGTAACCGGTGCCGACGTACGGATAGAGCACGACGTTCGCGCTGACCGTCAGTTCATCGCCCGACTGCCAGAGGTTCGAGGACGTGACCGCGGGATCATAGGTGTAGGTCTTGCCGTCGCTCGTGGACGGAACGGAGGTCGTCCATCCGAGGAACGCCTGCGACGTTTCGAACGGCGTATAGGACTGGTTGATCGTGTAGGTCGCGCTCGTTTCGTCGCCCGCCATCAATACGACGTCCGTCTTGATGGATGCTTTGTTCTGGTCCATATAGGTGACCGTGAACGAACGGAACGCAGTTGCGTAGTAATCGAGCGTGATCGCAAGATCGTTGAAATCGTTGGAGGCGTCGTCGTCCTTATTGCGTTCGAGGACCGCCCAGACGTCTGCACGGACCTGATCGATGGTCAGGACGGGCGTCGTCGTGGTATAGGTCGCGGTCTTCGCCCAGCCGTGGAACAGATAGCCCGAGGGCAGGGTGCCGGGACCCGGATCGTAAACGACCTTTTCGAACATCTCCGCCGAATCGTGATCCTTCGGCTTGACGTAGATCTCGATCTCGTTGCCGTCATACTGATGGAAGACGACCTTAACGCGGTTGTATTCCGGTCCTTCCTCAATACCGCCGATGATGTACACGGAGAAGGAAGCGCTTTCGAAGCTGCCGCCGTTCGGCGTCGCGGCGCCCATCAGGGACATCGTGCCGCTGTCGCTCAGATGGTAGATCCGGAAGGTGCTGCCGCGGAGCGCGCGGCCGGTGTTGATGCTGACTCGGACCTTGCTCTGGTCCTTCGGCTCAATCTTTGTCCCGTTCGCGTCATAGAAGCTGATATCGACCGCGACTGCGTCAACCGCTCTGCCGTCGGATGCCTGCCTTGCATACTCCAACGCAGTTTCGTCGCTGACAGCGGTGAGCACCATCTTCGTGCCTGCCGGGAAGACGCCTTCCGAAACGGTTGCGTTGACCGTCACGCCGTTGCTCGCCGTGCCGTTGAAGCTCTGCGCGGGCATTTCGACGTTCGGAATGTAGTCGCCTTCGTATTTTGCGGTGATACGCATCGCGCCCTTGACGATCGTTTTCTCGGTGACGCGCGTGCCGTTCTCATTGAACCAACCGATGAACGCACGACCTTCAACCTCGGGCGCTGTGGGAAGCTCACCGATTGCCGTTTCCGCCAAAATCGACTTATTGACAAGGACTTTGCCATCCTTGTCTAAGAAAACGACGGGGAAGTAAATTCCGATTACAGGCGGTTCGGGCTGTTCCGGATTCACGGGATTCACGGGATTCGACGGGCTCGGCGTCTGCTCGGATTGCTCTTTCGCAAAACCGCAGATGATGAACGCAGAGAAGGACGTCGAACTGAAGCTGCCGCCCTTCGCCGTCGCGGAGCCCATCAGCCGGAAACTGCTTTCGCCGACCTGGTGGTAAATCTCGAAAACGTCACCTTTGAGCGCTTCTTTCGTCGCCAGATGAACCTTGACTTTGCCTTGATCGTTCGGCTGGATCTTGTTGCCGTCCGCATCGCGGAAAATGATGTCTACCGCGGCTGCATCGACGACCTCTTTGCCGGACGCGCGACTTGCAAGCTGCTTCGCTTTGTCCTTGGAGATCGCGGAAAGATGCATCGTCGTTCCCTTCGGGAATACGCCTTCGCCGACGGACGCGCTGATGATCACGCTGTCGGTGCTTGCGCGGAACGTCTGCGCCGGCATTTCGACATCGTCTTCGTCACCGTCATAATGCGCGGTAATGCGCATCGGCGCCGTAACGATCGTGTCTTTCGTCACGTGGCGATTCTGCTCGTCATACCAACCGATAAAAGTCTTGCCTTCCACTTCGGGAGCGGTCGGAAGCTTGCCGATCGGATCGCCTTCCTTGATCGACATACGGGCAACAGTCTTTCCCTCCATGTCGACAAAAATGACGGTATACTCGGTCGCAATCTCAGGATCTTCGGGATCCTCGGGATTTTCCGGCTCCTCGGGCTCAGAGGGCTCTTCCGGCTCAGAGGGCTCTTCCGGCTCAGAGGGCTCGGAAGGCTGCTCGGGCTCAGAGGGTTCCGAAGGCTCTGAGGGCTCAGAGGGCTCCGAAGGCTCTTCGGTTTCACCCGGATCGCCGGATTCATCGCCGGAACGTTCGACTGCGCCCGCGGGATTCACGGTCGCGTCATCTGCAACGGCGTCGGCAACTGTTGCCAGAGGCAGCAGCTGAAGCACCATAACGATCGCAACGACGATCGCAAGGGTACGTCTGCCGAAAAGGATCTTGGTCAGTTTTGACATGTCACTTTCCTCCGTTTTCTGTAATCATGACTGTTACATAACATATAGATGTTTCTCCCGGTTTTTCCGGTAAGACATACCGATACCCATAGCATGGGTATGATAATATCCTTCGTCATTATAAAAGAAAGTGTCAAGGATTGCAAGCGTTATAATCTTGAATATTTTGTTAATATGTTCAATTTGCCGTATAAACCACAATATATTGTGGGTAAAAAACGAATCCGAAAAAATATATTTTTCAGTATACAAAAATGTCTGTGTTTTCTTGTTTTGGTTGTAAATGTCTTTCGATTCTGCCGCTTCGGGATCGGTTCATGCGCCGATTTTATGCGCTTGATCGGATTGTCGACGCAAGAAAAAAGAACGGTTTCCCGTTCTTTCATTTCCTGTATATTCGGTTATTCGTTTCCGACAATCGTGCGATAGATGCGGTCCAGATCCTCGCGCGAGTAGTAGTGGATGATCAGCTTACCCTTGTCCTCGCTGCCCTGCACCGAGACCTTTGTACCGAGCTCGGCGCGCATGCGATGCATGGCGTTGCGGAATTCCGGCGTCGGCTCCGGTTTTTCCTTCTTCTTGCGCTTGGGCATTTCGGCAAACCGCAGCTCATCCTCAAGACGGCGAACCGACCAATCGCCCTCGACGCATTTTTCGGCAAGCTCCATCTGGATCCGCGGATCGCCCACGCCTGCAAGCATCTTGCCGTGCCCCGCCGAAAGACGTCCGTCCTTCACCAGTTTCTGCACGGACTTCGCAAGCGTTAATAGACGCAGCGAATTTGCGATCGCCGGACGGCTTCTGCCCACGCGCTCGGCAACCTCCTCCTGCGTTAGATCGTGCTGCTGCATGAGCAGACGGATCGCCGCCGCTTCCTCGATCGGGTTCAGGTTTTCGCGCTGGATGTTTTCGACGAGCGAGATCTCCATGACCGCATCCTCGTCGATGTTCGTCAGCACAACGGGCACCGTCATCAGCCCCGCCTGCCGCGCTGCACGGTAGCGGCGTTCGCCCGCAACGATTGTATAGCGTGCGCCGTTTTTCTTGACAAGGATCGGCTGCACGACCCCGTGACGCTTGATCGACGCCGCAAGCTCCGTGAGCTTTTCCGGGTCGAACGTCTTGCGCGGCTGATTCGGATTTGTGTCGATATCATAGAGATTGACTTCGATCTTGCCCTGCGCCTTCTCCTCCGGCGCTTCGATCTCGTCCAGAAGCGCGTCCAGCCCGCGGCCGAGTCCTTTATTCTTCGCTGCCATATTGTGCCTCCCGTTTGATGAATTCTTCCGCCAGATTGGTATACGCCTTGGCGCCGATGTTGCGCGAATCGTACAGCGTGATCGGTAAACCGTGACTCGGCGCCTCGCTCATGCGGACCGAACGCGGAATGATCGTGTTGTACACCTTCTCCCGGAAATACTTCTTGACTTCTTCCACCACCTGCACGCACAGGTTCAAACGCGACGAGAACATCGTCAGCACGACGCCCTGGATATCGAGTCGGCCGTTCAGATTTCTGCGCACAAGCTTGACCGTGTTCATGAGCTGCGAAAGCCCTTCGAGCGCATAGTATTCGCACTGGATCGGCACCAGCAGCGAATCCGAGGCTGCGAGTGCGTTCAGCGTTAAAAGCCCGAGCGACGGCGGACAGTCGATGAAAATGAAATCATACCGATCCTTGATCGGCTCCAAAGCCTGTTTCAGACGCATTTCGCGTGCCATCATTGAGACGAGCTCGACCTCCGCGCCCGCAAGCTCGATGCGGGACGGCATTACGTCCAGCTTGTCGATCATCGTCGGACGGATCGCCTCCATCGCCGGAATGTCGTCGATCAGCACGTCATAGCTGCACGGAAAGTCTTTTTTCTTGGTCACGCCCAGTCCGCTTGTGCTGTTGCTCTGCGGATCGAGGTCGATCAGCAAAACGCGTTTGCCCTTCTGCGCAACGCATGCGCTGAGGTTGATTGCGGTCGTCGTTTTCCCGACGCCGCCTTTTTGATTTGTAATTGAAATGATCTTGCCCATACCTGCTCCTTTACCGCTCCATTATAGCGTACCGTGCACTCTTTTGCAATACCGTTCTGTTAATTTTACATGTTTCACGGGAAACGTATTTATGCACGGTCCGCTCGTGTTTCACGTGAAACAGTCCGCTTTCCGCATCGAAATGCAAAAAGAACGGCAGACGCGCGATTGCGTCCGCCGCTGCATTTCTCATTCCGTTGTTATTCTATTCGACCGAAGGCGGTACCGTTCCGCTGACGATTGTGACATAGTCTGCAAATACAAATCCGGTTTTACCGTCGCTTGATTTAACGTAGTACCATTTTCTGTTGTGACTGTCTTTTACGTAGCAGTATACAGTCAGCAGCTCGCCGGACGAGCATTCCTTGATAGTGGAACTGTTCTCATCCGCAGAGGTATGGATCGCAACGGTTTTTGCGACAACTTTGCCTGTCGCTTCCGGAGATGGCGTCGGCTGTTTTGACGGTTCCGGCGTATCCATAGCAACAAAGTTCTCCTTATGCACCCACCCGTATGCCGCAGCACCGTTCTTGGTGTGCATACAGAAATACCATTTTGTGTCGGAATCCGGATCCCATCTGGGATACAGGATCGTGAACTTGGTTCCCTTCTCGACCGTTTCGATCAGATTCTTTTCACCGTCATTCTTCGCCGACCATCGGAAATTCGCTTTTGTGATGGTTTTCTTAGGCGTGAATCCGTAGCTCAGGTCGTCGTTTCCGATATTCGGAAGTGAAAGGCGTTCGTCGTTCAGCCCCGGATTATAGTGCTTATTGGCTGATTTTGTCATCCACCCGTTAAACAGGAACGAATCGGCGATCCATCCGTACGGCGTCTTTCCGCCGTCCAGGCTGACAAGCACCTTCTCCTCATAGTAGCAGATGATCGTGACCTTGGCGTTGCGTTTCAGCGTTGCATTCAGTCCGCCTTCCTTGACCGGATCGGCTTTCTTTTGCCATGAACGGTATACCTTGCAGCTGTCATAATTGACGACGTATGCCTGATCCTTTCCTTTCGGCGGTTTCAGCCCCGAATCTGGTACCTCGATCTGCGTCGACGTCGTCGGCGGCGCCTGTGTCGTGATCGAAACAGGCGGCGGTGTGGTTTCCGGTACCGAAATCGGATCGGGCGTTACGATCGTCGGGAGCGTTTCTCCGGGGAAGATCGTCTCCGTTCCCGGATAGGGAATCTAGCCCGACGCGTCGGTCGCCGTTGCCGAAGGCGATGACGTGTTCTGTTCATCGTCCGAAGCATCGTTTGCATTGCTCGTAACGATCACAATTACGAGCACGCAGATCGCGATCACAAGCGCCAATGCGCAGATCGAAGCAATGATCAGCACTTTGCTTCGTTTTCCTCTGCCACGCGGTTCCGTATCGATCTCCTCCGGATCGTCCGCATCGTCTCTCCGTTCAAAGAAATCATCCCGGAAGAATGCAAACGGTCCGGACGATTCGTCGTCATATGCCGTTGTATCCGCCGACCGGCTGCGTTCCTGCAGGACCGACTCGTCCTGATAGATCGGGATCGCATGCCATTCCTCCGGACTCTGCATCCCGTCCCTGTATTCCGGAACGGGTTTCCACGCCCCCGTATCCTGCGTTGCAGCGCGTGTTCTGCGCGTCGGCTCAAACGGTTCCGCTTTTCCGATTCCCGCCGCTGTGTCGCGCCGTCTTCCCCCGTCGTATACGGGCATGCTTCTCAGATCCAGCAGCATTTCCGCCGCACTCTGATACCGCTGTGCCGGATCGGGAGAACACGCCGTTGCAATCAGGCGTTTCAACGCTCTGCTGCCGTACCTCGGCGCGGGAATCGGTTCGCCGTTCAGGCGTCTTGCAACAGCATCGTCGACCATCTGCGCGGTTATCGATACGTCCGTGTCCGGGAGGAACGGAAGTCTGCAGTTGTTGCAGAGCCAGAACAGGATCAGCCCGACCGAATAAACGTCCGCGCGCCGGTCGTACCGCAATCCGTGAAAGATCTCGGGCGCAAGGAAGTCGCATACGCCGCCGGAGACGTCTTGTGCGGAATATCCCGCCGTTTCGGAAACGTCGAAATCGGACAGCTTGCAGACGCCCGTATTCGAAACAAGTATGTTTTCCGGCTTGATCGCACCGTGGATGAGATGGAACTGCTCATACCGGACAACCGCGGTCAGAATATCCTCGGCGATCGCGGTGATGCTTTGTTCGGAAAGTCTGCGATCGAGCGTTTTGCGCAGCGGTATGAGCTCCTCCATCCGAATGAGAAACTCGCATCCGGATCCGTCGGGGCGGCAGATATACGTGACATCGTCGATCCGCACGATGTTCGATTCTCCGCTCATTCTTTTCAGAATGCCGTATTTATCGTATATTTCGATGAGACGCCGCTCAAACATCGCGGAGATCGCTTCGTTTCCGAATCCCTTCTGACGAAGCTTGGCGATCTCATTTTCATCCTTCGGAATGGAAATGATCTTCAGCGCCGCAGCAGTGCTGTCAGCCGTGCGGATGATCCGATATACGCTTCCGCAGCTGCCGCGTCCGAGCCGATCCGCTATGCGCCATCCCTCCGGTACGAGCGGATAATTGTCCCCGTTCATGCAGTAACCTCCCAATGATAAGGAACGGGAAAGCGTCTTGCGATCGCTTTCCCGCAGTTCCCGATTTCTTATTCCTCCGGTTTCTTTACGGCTGTCTTTCGCGCCGCAGGCTTCTTTGCCGCCGGTTTTGCCGCCGGTTTATCCGCAGCGGGCTTCGCGGTGCGCGGCGCGCGTCTGCGCACCGGCTTCGGTTCCTCGTCCGGAATGCCGAGCAGGTTCCGATACAGCTCCATGTACTTGCGCGCGGAGACTGCCCACGAGAAGTCCGTCTTCATGGCGCGCTTCATCAGCCGCGACCACATATCGCGGTCATCGTACCAATAGCCGACCGCATGCTCGAGCACGTGCAGCATATCGTGCGCGTTGTAATCGTGGAAGCTGAAGCCGTTTCCGTCGTCCGTGTACCAGTTGTACGGCAGGACGCTGTCGCGCAGACCGCCGGTCTCGCGCACGAGCGGGATCGAACCGTAGCGCATCGCGATCATCTGAGAGAGTCCGCACGGCTCAAACTGCGACGGCATCAGATAGATGTCGCTCGCCGCATACACGCGCCGCGCGATCTGCTCGTCGTGCCGGAGGCAGCAGACAAACCGACCGGGGAAGCGATATTGCGCATCGCGGAACGCATCCTCGAAATACTTGTCTCCCGTGCCGACGATCACCATCTGCACGTCCATGCGCATGATATCGTTCAGAACGCAGGTAACAAGATCGAGACCCTTCTGCGCGGTCAGCCGCGTGACCATTGCAATCAGCGGCACATCGCGTTTCTGCAAGCCCAGCTCCTCCTGCAGCGCCGCCTTGTCGAGCTTCTTGCCGGACGGATCCGCCGCATTATAGTGAACGGGAATATGCATATCTGTATTCGGATCAAACGATATTCCGTCGATTCCGTTCAGAATGCCGTACAGAACGTTCTGTCTTGCACGCAGAAGTCCGTCGAGGCGTTCGCCGTAGTACCCGGTACGGATCTCCTCGGCGTAGGTCGGGCTGACCGTCGTGATGCGGTTTGCGAACACGAGACCCGCCTTCATGAACGACAGCAGTCCGTAGAACTCGAGATTGTTCGGAGAGAAGTATCCCTCGTTGAGACCGAGCACGGAGTTGATGCGGTGCCAATCGAAGATGCCCTGGAACTTCAGGTTGTGGATCGTGAACACGGTGTGCACGTCGCGGTAGCCGTCGAGCGTGCGGTACTGATCGTTCAGAAGCACCGGAATGAGACCTGTCTGCCAGTCGTTGCAGTGGTTCACAT
>JAEEGG010026478.1_pt1 | contig 11069 bp, 8 predicted proteins | sample 9134161 | NCBI WGS metagenome assembly JAEEGG01 (sample SAMN16246543, study PRJNA631951) | gut metagenome | biome: gut microbiome; feature: rumen; material: CR-attached | host: Bos | place: Iran: Karaj | collected 2018-10
CTGCGCTCTCGCAGGCCGTCTGCCGTAAGTGCGTCAATTTCAGGATACACAGCCAACACCTTGTCCAGGATTGGCCGGACCTCTTTCATGTCCCGGTCGCTTTTGGAGCCGAAGACTTTCTTGAGTATATCTGCTAATGCCATTTGCGTAAATTCGTATTAAAACATACAAAGATACGCATAATTTGGGGATTCGCCAAACTTATCGCGCGGATAATGCTCGCGCACGTACACGGGAGCGAAGCTCCTTAACGGCAGGAAGGTCCTTGAATATCTGACCCAAGTACTTGAAAGGCAACAGACTACCGTACTTGACGGCCTTCACCAGAGTGAAAGGAAGGACATATAAAAATTTTGCAAAAAGGGGCCGATTATGCTGGCAAAGCCGCACCAGGGAGCCGGTGTAGAAATTCCGGTGCACCAGCTTCTCCTTGGGCTCGGGCCGAAGAGCCCGGTCGTGCACGGCGCGGGCTTCCGGAACAACGCCCACTTTTAGGCCGAAAAAGTGCAAACGATGACACCACTCGTCGTCCTGTCCGTAGAAAGGGAAAAGTCCCTCTTCAAACGGGCCTATTTTCTCGATCACCTTCACCGGCACCAGCCAGTGAGCCGCCATCACGCGGGGCACTTCCACCACTTCTCCTTGAGCCCTCTTATACAGCTTCTCAAACTGCTTATCCAGCTTTTCGCAGCCATCCTGAAACTGCATAGGGCTCAGGACTCCGTACTCCGGATGGGCCTCTGCGGCAGCCACCAGTTTCTCCAGGGCACCGGCCTCCAGCCAGGCATCCTGATTGAGAAGATACACGTACTCACAGCCCTTCTTGATGGCATACTCAAAACCCAGATTATTAGGCTTGGAAAATCCTAAATTATCCGCACTCCTCACCAGCCTGGCAGCGGGAAAGCGAGAGGCCACGAAATCTGCGCTGCCGTCCGTGGAATCGTTGTCAAAGACATAGAGGTCTGCATCGGCAGACACGGAGCCCAGACAACGTTCCAGCCAGCGCATCCCGTTATAGGCAACCACTATGACCAGGACCTTCTTCATACCGCTATCTTCCCAGCATCTTCTTCACGGCCATACGAAGCTTCCAGCAGGGTGTGCGGGAGGCTTTGTCAAAGGCACGCTTAAGCCGGCGGTACTCCACCGTTTCCAGGGGATCCGGGAAATAGCGGGCATAGAGGGATTTGTGCTTCCGCCACAGCCGCAGACGGATTTCCTTGAGGGCTTCGTCGGAAACGCCCGTGTTGCGCGAACCCTTGCGGGTACGATAGAAGAAATACACCTCCGGCAGCTGCAGCACTTTGGGTTCTCCCGGCAGCGCCTCAAACAGACTCAGCCAGAAATCCCAGTCCTCGTAGCCGTTTACAAACTCCAGATCGAAGCCTTTCCCATAATAGAGCTCGTACTCCGCCTTGCGGAAGAAACTGGTCACATACAGGCAGTTGCGGGAAAGCATCGTGCTCATATCAAAGGGCGGAAGATCCCATTTGGTCTCTTCCCCAAACCTTTCGGCCCTGGCATATACCACATTGACCGAAGGGTCTTCTTCCAGCGCTGCCACTGCCGCTTCCATATAGCCGGGGCCAATGATATCGTCGGCATCCAGGAAGAGGATGTACCGGCCGAAACAGCGCTGCATGGCCATATTTCTGGCCGCAGCCACGCCGATATTGGAAAGGAGCGGAATCAGCTTGAACCGGGCATCCAGCGACACGAACTCCCGGATAATATCTTTGGAGTTGTCGGAGGAGCCGTTTTCCACCACCAGGCACTCCCAGTCCTGAAACGTCTGGTTTCTCACGCTCTGAAGCGTTTCTCCTATGTACTCTCCCAGGTTGTAGCTGGGGATGATGACACTTACGACAGCCATTATCTGAAATAATTAAGGAGATGATCGTTTACTTTCAGTATCCACTCGTGGATGGAGAACTTGCCGGAGCGGAACCGGCGGCGCAGCCACTTGTAGCGGCGGCTCTGGAAGAAAAACAAATCTTCCCCGGCAAAGACGCGGACCGACTGGGCATAGCCCTTCATAGGGTCTTCGATGATTTCCTCCACGGGCTTCAGGCCCTTTTCCCTCACCTGGAGAAGCAGTTCTTTCCCGTTCAGGGAATAGAGTTTCTCTTCCTCCCCGGAGGAGAGATTGGTTACCATATAATGCAGGATATACGCATTCCTGAGATAGCGGATGCCGTTTTGCGCCTGGCAGTTCCATTCTCCCGGAAGCTGCTGCACGGGGAAGCCCAGGGCCGCATCCGTCTGGGCAAAGGAAGGCTGGTCCGGCTTGATGCCCACCGCCTGTCCTTTCAGGTAATTCTCTTGCCAGAGGGCAAAGAAACGGTGATTGTCCGGGGTGTCCTTTACCAGCAGCACTCCGCTGTTGAAATAGTTTTCGGAGCCGCTCACATCAAAGCCAAAGCGCTTGCACATATTGATGGTGGCCCGGCGATGCGGATGCTCCTTAAAGGGAGCGTGAAGATCCCGGCAGGCACCCAGCGATACTTCTACGGCATCAATATCTTCGAGCCCTCGCATTACCACAGTATCCGCATCTATGAAAAGGAAATCCCCTTTCACGTATTGCCGCATACCGGTTTTCAGAAGTCGGGAGCGCTTCATAGCCGGAAGCGAACAGTCCAGCGGGGCCACCACCACCTCGTCAAACAGAGCGCGAAAAGCCTCATCCTGCGGGCCTCTCTCCCCAAAAGACTTCTCCGTAGCCGTATCCGTAAGAAGGACTATATGGGCTTCGGGATTGCGGCGGCGGGCCGATGTGGCCGACACGTACGCCTGCTCCAGATAGACATCCTCCGGAGTGCTTACCAATATATATAGCAGTTTAGTCTTCATCTCGTTTCAGTTTACTCTTCACAAAAGCCTTCTCTCCGGGCGTAAGGCCATAATTCCAAATGGCAACGGCCATGGTGCAGGCCCCCAGGAAGGCCGATACCAGGAAGCGCCACCAAACGGGAGAAAGGATTCCCGGAATGGACGTAACCACCATAAGGGACATAAAACCCGGCACCAGGGCCGGCCAGAGGCCGTTTTTGAAGTAGTACTTCATAGAAAGCCCCGTCTCTTTCTGCGCTATGCCCATCATCACCACAGCCTTTATCAGGTAAATCCCGCAGAAAGCTATGTAACCGCTCCATGCGGGGGCTCCCAGTTTATACGACACATAGGTGATGGGGAAAGCCAGGGCCGCCACCAGGCTGGTCCAGAGGTAATAGCGGCGGATTCTTCCGCCGGCCTGTACCAGCACATTCAGCGTGCCCGGGGTAAAATCTATCACAAAGGAAAGGAGGGTGAGCTTGGTAAAGAAAGCCGCTTCCGGAACCACTTCTCCCAGCCACAGCCTCAGGATGGTATCGGCATCCGTGAAAAACGGGAGGGCCAGCGCCCAGAGAATCCAGAAATAATACTTGGAGCCCTTGCAAACGAGGTCGTAAGCGTATTCCTTATTATCACTCACATAAGCTTTCGTAAGGGCCGGATTCAGCGCCAGGGCAATGTTGGTGGCAAACTGACGGACCACCTGCTCCACCTTGTCCGCCACTCCCCTGGCGGCATTGGCGCCCACGCCAAAGAAGAGGTTCATCAGCTGGTTGATACCCTGCGTATTGAGCATGTAGGCCCCGCTTCCCAGAAAATTCCAGCCGGCGAACGCTCCCATTTCCTTAACCAGCGGGCCCGAGATCCGCGGCACTCCCCTGCACTCCGGGTACCTGAGCGCAGCATACAGCACATACGCGCCCCGGGAAAGCACGGCCACCAGCAGAAGCAGCCAGGCATAGACCACCAGCTTATCGGCCGAAGAATACCATACGCCGGCCGCAACGGCGAGCTTGAGAACCGCCTCCAGGATGGAGATCCAGGCATAGGCGCTCATGTCCTCGTGGGCATTGATATCGGCCGTAAAGGGAAGGCTCATCAGGTTGACCAGCAGGATAAGAAGAGAAGTCTGAAGGACGACGGTTGCTGCACTCAGCCTCCCGGGAGGCAGCACCATTTTGTGGTTCAGGTACCACACGCCGGCCGTTTCCGTCAGAAGGACAATCAGAAGGCAGAAGCCGGCCATCACGGCCAGGGACGTTCCAAAGATGGTTTTCAGGCGATCCGGGTCTCCTTTTCCCAGCCCCACGGTAATGTAGCGGCTAATGGCCGAAGCCACCGTGTTCATCACCAGCATAAACATAGTGACCACGCCGCCCACGGCGCTGTATACGCCGTAATCCGTGACCCCGAGAGCCCTCAGGATGATGCGGTAGGTAAAAAGGCCGATGATCATCATCACCCCCATCCTGAAATACAGGAGAACCGTATTCCGGGCGATTCTTCTGCTATTCTCGGATATGTGGGAGCCTGCCATACAACGTAACGGACGGATAATTTCAAAGTTAAGGTTTTTTTTCAGAATTAGGAAGTTTTTTCTTACCTTTAAGGCTGAAACCGCTAAGATTAACCAACCTGCTAACCATATGATTATCTCTCACCCCAAGATTGGCATCCGTCCCACCATTGACGGAAGAATGAACGGCGTCCGCGAATCGCTGGAAGACCAGACCATGGGAATGGCCCGGTCTGTGGCTAAGCTCCTGGGAGAAAAACTCCGCTACGCCGACGGCTCCCCCGTGGAATGCGTGATAGCAGACACCACCATCGGCCGTGTGGCGGAAACCGCCGCCTGCGCAGAAAAATTTGCCCGGGAAGGCGTTGCCGTCACCATCACCGTCACTCCCTGCTGGTGCTACGGTTCGGAGACCATGGATATGGACCCGCACACCATCAAGGCCGTGTGGGGCTTCAACGGAACGGAGCGCCCGGGCGCCGTGTACCTGGCCGCCGTACTGGCCGCCCATGCCCAGAAAGGCCTTCCCGCCTTTGGCATTTACGGACACGACGTCCAGGATGCGGACAACAAAGTCATTCCGGCCGACGTAGAGGAAAAGCTCCTCCGTTTTGCCAAATGCGCCGTGGCTGCCGCCTCCATGAGAGGAAAGAGTTACCTCTCCATCGGCGCCGTGTGTATGGGCATTGCCGGTTCCATCGTGAACCCGGATTTCTTTGAAGACTACCTGGGCATGCGCTGCGAAGGCATTGACGAGGTGGAGATTATCCGCCGCATGGAAAGGGGCATCTACGACCACGAAGAGTTTGAAAAGGCGCTGAAGTGGGCCAAGAAGAACTGCAAAGAATACGAAGACATCTGCAACCGGTCGGATCTGAAGAAAACCCGCGAGGAAAAGGACAAGGACTGGGAGTTTGCCGTGAAAATGGCCCTCATCATCCGCGATCTTCTCCAGGGCAATCCCAAGCTCAAGGAAATGGGCTTTGGAGAAGAAGCCCTGGGCCACAACGCCATCCTGGGCGGTTTCCAGGGCCAGCGCCAGTGGACAGACTTCTACCCCAACGGAGACTTTGCCGAGGCCATCCTCAACTCCTCCTTTGACTGGAACGGCATCCGCAAGCCCTTCGTGCTGGCCACGGAGAACGACAGCCTCAACGGTGTAGCCATGCTCCTGGGCCACCTGGTATCCCAGACGGCCGCCATCTTTGCCGATGTACGCACCTACTGGAGCCCTGAAGCCGTGGAGCGCGTCACCGGAGAAAAGCTGCAGGGCAAGGCCGCCGGCGGCATCATCCATCTGATCAACTCCGGCGCCGCCTCGCTGGACGGCTGCGGCCAGTGCACCAAGGACGGCAAGCCCGCGATGAAACCCTTCTGGGAAATCTCACAAAAAGAGGCCCAGGCCTGCCTGGACAACACCGTCTGGGTACCGGCCAACCGCGAATACTTCCGCGGCGGCGGTTTCTCCTCCAAGTTCCTTTCCAAGGGCAATATGCCCTGCACCATGATCCGCGTCAATATGGTCAAGAACCTGGGGCCGGTGCTCCAGCTGGCCGAAGGCTGGACGGTGGATGTGAGCGAGAAACAGTTCAAGATCCTGGACGAGAGAACGGACAAGGGCTGGCCCACCACCTGGTTCGCCCCGCGCCTGGATGCCACCAAGGCCCCGTTCAAGGATGTCTACAGCGTAATGAACTGCTGGGGAGCCAACCACGGCGCCATCGTTTACGGCCACGTGGGAGCAGACCTTATCACCCTCTGCTCCATGCTCCGCATCCCCGTCTGCATGCACAACGTGCCCGAAGACCAGATTTTCCGTCCTTCCTCCTGGCGTGCCTTCGGAATGGACCCGGAAGGGGCCGATTACAGAGCCTGTGCAGCTTATGGACCGTTATTTAAGAAGTAATGAATAACAAACAGAGTATATTTAAATATGAAGGAGTGAATTATATCATTCCTTTCATACTGATTACGGCTTGTTTCGCTCTTTGGGGCTTTGCCAACGACATCACCAACCCCATGGTGAAGGCCTTTTCCAAGATTTTCAGGATGAGTGTGACGGAAGGGGCCCTTACGCAGGTTGCGTTCTATGGCGGGTACTTTGCCATGGCCCTGCCGGCCGCCCTGTTCATCCGGCGCTTCACCTATAAGAAAGGCATCCTGATGGGTCTGGGGCTGTATGCTGCCGGAGCGTTCCTCTTTATTGCCGCCCGCTCCACCGGCACGTACTGGCCCTTCCTGGTGGCGTACTTCATCCTCACCTGCGGCCTCAGTTTCCTGGAAACCAGCGCAAACCCCTACATCCTCGCGATGGGCTCTCCCGAGACGGCCACCCGGCGCCTCAACTTTGCGCAGTCGTTCAACCCCATCGGCTCCCTCTGCGGCATGTTCGTGGCCATGAACTTCATCCAGGCCCGCCTGAATCCCCTCAGCAGCGCCGAGCGCGCAGCCCTTCCCCCGGAAGAGTTCGAGGCCATCAAGCAAAGCGACCTGGGCATCCTCATTGCCCCGTACGTAACCATCGGCCTGGTCATCGTGGTCATGTTCTTCCTCATCCTGCTGGTCAGGATGCCGCACGTCAAGGAAGAGAACAAGGGCAGCATCCGCGAAACCCTTTCAGATCTCATCGGCAAAAAACGGTACCGCGAGGGCGTGCTGGCCCAGTTCTTCTACGTGGGCGTCCAGATCATGTGCTGGACCTTCATCATCCAGTACGGAACGCGCATCTTCATGGAGCAGGGAATGAGCGAGATAGACGCGGAGGTACTGAGCCAGCGCTACAACATTGCCGCCATGATCATCTTCTGCTGCAGCCGCTTTATCTGCACCTGGCTCATGAAGTTTATGAGTCCCGGCAAGATGCTGCACATCTTTGCCATTGCCGGCATCCTGTGCACCCTGGGCGTCATCTTCATCCAGGGCATTGCCGGGCTGTACTGCCTGGTGGCGGTAAGCGCCTGCATGTCCCTGATGTTCCCCACCATCTACGGCATTGCCCTGGACGGGTTGGGAGAAGATGCCAAGTTTGGCGCCGCGGGCCTTATCATGGCCATCCTGGGCGGTTCTGTGCTGCCTCCGCTACAGGCTATAATCATTGACCGCGGAACACTCTTTGGGATGCCCGCGGTCAACGTATCGTTTGTATTGCCTCTGCTCTGTTTTGTGGTAATCGCTATCTACGGTTACCGCGTGTTCAAGCAGAGAATCTGATTATTCCGGTTTGTAGGAGTCCTTCAGGGACGTGGTTTTGTTAAAGACAGGGTGCTCCGGAGTGGAGTCCTTGTCTTTGACATAATAGCCCGTCCTTTCAAACTGGACGGCTATGCCGGAGTTGTCTTCCAGAAGGGCGGGTTCCGCATAGCCCTTGCCCATCACCAGACTCTCGGGGTTCAGGAAATCCTTGTAGTCCTTGTCTTCGGGGACCTGGGACATATCGGCCAGGGTGAAGAGGCGGTCGTAGTTGCGGAGTTCCAGCTCCTGGGCGTAGGCTTCGCTCACCCAATGGATGGTACCCTTGACGGCACGGTACTCGGTGGACGGATCGTAGGTGCATTTGAGCTCCGTAACTTCTCCGTTTTCATCCTTAACAACTTCGTTACATTTAACGATGTAGGTGTATTTGAGGCGTACTTCGCCGTCCGGCTTGAGGCGGAAGAACTTCTTGGGAGCATCTTCCATAAAATCGGCCCTGTCTATGAGCAGATTGCCCGTGAAGGGAACGCGGCGCTTGGCACCGTCCGGGTCTGCGGGGTTGAGCGGGCAGTTGAACCACTCCACCTTGCCTTCGGGCCAGTTGGTGATGGTGAGCTTGATGGGATCCTGCACCACCATATAACGGTTGGAACGCTCGTTCAGGTCCTGACGCACGCACCACTCCAGCAGCTGGATGTCCATAAGCTGGTCACGCTTGGAAACGCCAATCTTGTCGCAGAACATCTTGAGGGCGTTGGCGGTATAACCGCGGCGGCGCACACCGCAGAGGGTGGGCATACGAGGGTCGTCCCAGCCGCTTACGAGGCCCTTCTGCACCAGCTCCAGGAGCTTGCGCTTGGACATAAGCGTATAAGTGAGGTTGAGGCGGGCAAACTCGTACTGATGGGAAGGATAGATGCCCAGGGTCTGGATGAACCAGTCGTAGAGGGGTCTGTGAACGTCAAACTCCAGCGTGCAGATGGAGTGCGTAATATGTTCAATGGAGTCGCACTGGCCGTGGGTGTAGTCGTACATCGGGTAGATGCACCACTTGTCACCGGTGCGGTGATGATGCGCAAACTTGATGCGGTACAGCAGCGGGTCGCGGAACATCATATTGGGATGGGCCATATCAATCTTGGCGCGGAGCACCTTCTCTCCCTCTGCGTACTTGCCTTCCTTCATCTCGCGGAAGAGCTTGAGGTTTTCCTCGGGGGTACGGTCTCTCCAGGGGCTGGGGGTGCCGGGCTTGTCCACGGTGCCGCGGTTGAGACGGATCTCTTCCTGGGTTTGGTCGTCTACGTAGGCCAGGCCGCGCTTGATGAGGTCTTCGGCCCACTCGTAGAGCTGGTCAAAATAGTCGCTGGCATACAGCTCCTTGTCCCACTGGAAGCCCAGCCACTTGATGTCCTCCTTGATAGAGTCCACATACTCGGTGTCTTCCTTGGTGGGGTTGGTATCGTCGTATCTTAAGTTGGTTTTACCACCGTATTTCTGGGCAAGGCCGAAATTGAGGCAAATACTCTTGGCGTGGCCCAGGTGCAGGTAACCGTTGGGCTCCGGAGGGAAGCGGGTCATGATGCTGTCCACTTTTCCTTCGGCCAGGTCCTTTTCAATAATTTCTTCCAGAAAGTTGAGTTTACGCTCTTCCATATACTATAATTAATTAACTTCCAAAGGTACGAAAAAATCTCCATTTAAGGCTGATTAAAAATATTTTTCGTATTTTTGCATGTTTAACGTTACTAAAAAAACCTGTTTAAGAATGGGACTTTTACACGCCAGACTGGCCAAGTATGACCTGCCTCAGAAAATGATGGAAAAGGGTATCTACCCTTATTTCAGACAGATAACCAGCAAACAAGGAACCGAAGTGACTATGGACGGTCACCAGATTATGATGTTTGGTTCCAACGCATATACCGGCCTCACCGGAGACGAGCGAGTAATCAACGCCGGCATCGAAGCCCTCAAGAAATACGGTTCCGGTTGCGCCGGCTCCCGTTTCCTCAACGGAACGCTGGACATCCACGTACAGCTTGAAAAAGAGCTGGCCGCATTCGTGGGCAAAGACGAAGCCCTGGTATTCTCTACCGGTTTCACCGTCAACAGCGGTGTTATCCCCCAGCTCCTCACCAAGGACGATTTCATCATCTGCGACGACCGTGACCACGCTTCCATCGTGGATGGCCGCCGTCTGTCCTTTGCCAAGGGCCTCCACTACAAGCACAACGATATGAAAGACCTGGAGCGCTGCCTCCGCCGCTGCCCCAAGCAGAGCGTCAAGCTCATCGTGGTGGACGGTGTGTTCTCTATGGAAGGAGACCTGGCCAAGCTGCCGGAAATCGTTGAGCTCAAGCACAAGTACGACAACGTGGTAATTATGGTGGACGAAGCCCACGGTCTGGGCGTCTTCGGACAGCAGGGCCGCGGCGTCTGCAACCACTTTGGCCTTACCAACGAAGTAGACCTCATTATGGGCACCTTCTCCAAGAGCCTGGCTGCCATCGGCGGTTTCATCGCTGCCGATAAAGTCATCATCAACTGGCTCCGTCACACCGCCCGCACCTATATCTTCCAGGCCAGCGATACGCCCGCCGCTACCGCATCGGCCCGCGAAGCCCTGCGCATCATTCAGGCCGAGCCTGAGCGCATCACCAAGCTCTGGGACGTTACCAACTACGCCCTGCGCCGCTTCCGCGAAGCCGGCTTCGAAATTGGAGAAACCGAGAGCCCCATCATCCCGCTCTACGTGCGTGACCTGGAGAAGACCTTCATCGTAACCAAGCGTGCCTTTGACGAGGGTGTGTTCATCAACTCCGTGATCCCGCCGGCATGCGCCCCGCAGGACACCCTCATCCGCTTCTCCCTGATGGCCACCCACACCCGTGAACAGGTAGACCGCGCGGTCACCGCCCTCACCAAAGTCTTCAAGGAAGAAGGCATCATCAAATAAAAAAATAAGAGGCGCGAGCCTCTTATTTTTTTTACTTCTGAAGTAGCTCAGCCGCTTTATCCGTATCGGCCTCGTTCAGGACCAGGGAGATGGAGAGCTCCTCGCCGCCCTGGGCCGAGGCGATCACGTTAATGCCCGCGGCACCCAGCTTGCCAAAGACAGCGCCTGAGGTGCCGGGCAGGTTGCGCATACGGCTTCCGAACACCGTGACAATGCCCACAGCCTGATTGAGGACCACTACGTCGTCCAGCGGGAGGAGCGGATTATCCTTGAACAGGCCGCGGATGGCCTCGAGGGCCTTGTCTTTCTGGGCCTCCTGGATGGCGAAACTGATACTGTACTCAGAGGAAGTCTGGGCAATGAAACGGACGTTGACGCCGGCGGCGGCCAGGCAGGAGAAAATGCCTCCCGACATACCCACGCGGCCCAGCAGGCCCGTTCCGTATACGGTGATAAGATTCAGATCCTTGTCTGCAATGACACCCGTCTTGTGGGAAGAACCGGTAGAGATGATGGTGCCTTCAAAGGTCTCGTCTTCGATATTCTTGACCAGGATGGGGATGCCGG
>JAEEGG010026480.1_pt1 | contig 11069 bp, 9 predicted proteins | sample 9134161 | NCBI WGS metagenome assembly JAEEGG01 (sample SAMN16246543, study PRJNA631951) | gut metagenome | biome: gut microbiome; feature: rumen; material: CR-attached | host: Bos | place: Iran: Karaj | collected 2018-10
GCTAGCGTTCATCCTGAGCCAGGATCAAACTCTTCATTGTAAGAATTGCTTGCTTTTCTACCTTTGACTCGTCTCGTGTCTCCGCCAGAGTCTCACTCTGGCTTCCGACACACGCTATCTCATGTTCCAAAATAATTCAAAGTTCTCTTTGCTATCGTGTTAGACTGCCTTTTTATCAACAGTGCTTGTTTCCTTGAAAGCGAGTGCAAAGATACGACGTTTTTTCAAATCACCAAAAAAAAATTGAAAAAAAATTTCAATTTCTAATGTAAAGCAATGTATTTCAACACAAAAATTTTTATTTTTTTTTACTATTCGTCCAAAAAAAAACTGCAAAATCAGTTTTTCGACCTAAAAAAATACCATTTTTTCAAAAAGTTCATACACATTTCTGTTAATAAAAAAATATTTCACTGATTACTAATTATTTACATTAAAATGCCATTATTCAACCAAAACCTACAACTAACACAACATACTAAATAACAACATAATAAAAAGAGAGTCCATTTCCGATGGACTCTCTTTAATAATCTTCTTTAACAACTATTTTATCAAAAGTTTTGAGGCAAACGAACCTTTTGCTGTCGATACTGTGAGCACATAACAGCCCTCTGGCAACTGACCGACTGCCAGACGCTGTCCATTTGAAGCCGATTCGCAAACAAGAACCTCTCTCCCCAACGCATCTATAATCTCCACCCGGCAAGACTCATCGCCCAAACCCTCTACTATTATATAGTCATGAGCTGGATTGGGATAAACAGCCACATGTCCTGGCTCCACCTCATCAACAAGCACATTCACGTCCTCATATTCATATATATAATCACACACATGCTGCAAAACATAGTCCACATCAACCGTAAACCACTCCTCCATTTCATACACATGCGTATTTTGATAAGTCTTTGGACGCACCAACTCCGGATGCCACGGAATCAAAGTCTCATCCATTGTTCTGCTCGAATTGAAAGAGTAGACACTCCTTTCCACCTCATAATTGGTCTCATCATAATGGTGATACTCCAAACAATCGTTACTATTATTATATGAATAAGAAGTATAACCATCATTCATCCAACGTACACCGCCTTCACACACACTATCATACTCCGTTATCTTCAAACCATTTTCATAAACCGACACCACTTTCTCCGATGGCGTCAACCCCAATCCGTCGTAGCTGTACCACATTCCACACAATTCGTTTCCGTCCTGATCATAGGTATATTCCACCTTCTGGAACAATATGCCATTCATCGTAAGCTCCGACAACAAAATCTTTCCTGCCTCATTATACGTATAAGTATAAACACCTCCCAATTCCCACTCACCGTCGAAATTATTGTAATTGCTACGCGAAGCAATCAATCCCGCTTCGTTATAGCCATAATCCACATAATAGACATTCTGCCACTCACCGCCCAGCAACTGCCACCCCGACAGTCTGACCATCTGGCCAAACTCATTATAAAACAGCGAATCAATTAAACTATACTCATTCCTCACGCTATCCTTCACCGCCACTAACTGCAATTGTTCATTGTACAAGAACTGAACAAACTGATAGTTATCACTGGTTCTGAACCCCTTCATCCTATAACGATAATTCTGTTTGGCAGCAGTACGCTCAATAAGAGATACCGTTTGCCCATGTCGACCGAAAGACTCAATCCCTCTATGTGCTCTTTCATACGATTGCGCCTCAACGCCTATGGTCAATGAGCATAACAATGCTGATATCAATAATTTTCTCATTTTTTATACCTTATTGTTTATTTAAACCTATTATTCAACAATCAATTTTGTGGAAAAACCGTCACCTCTCACGTCAATCCTCAACACATAACAGCCCGGTTTCAACCTCTGGACATCCACTATATTTGCTATAGCAGAAACCTCACAACGCTGCACCTCTTTCCCCGACACATCGAAAATCCTCAATGTGGCTGGTTCTCCCCCCACACCTTCTATCGACACAAATCCATGTGCCGGATTGGGAGCCACTTTGACACCCGACAACTCTTCCGTTTCAATTGCGACATGAGGAATAGTCTCATACATATATTTATAGATGTATTTAACGGCTCCGTATTCATATTCTGTCATCTTACGATAGGCATGCGTGTTCCGGAAAGTTGAAATAATCGGGCCTTCCCCTAAACTCGGAATCAACGTTCTGTTCAATACAAGTCCCGTATCAATGCTATACACTTCACGCTTCTCTGCTAAGCCAAATGTATCCAAATAACTGACGGAAACACAATTGCCATTTTCATCATATTCATACTCCTCCCGTCCGGCATACTGCAAAGCCAAACTGTCCCTGCATAGACTATCATAGCCGTCCGCCATGCACACACTGTCGTAAACAGCTGTCATGTGCCGACTCTCATCCCACACAGCCACAGCCTTATCCACTTGATACAGTCTCGGAGTTCCCCCACTTATCTTGGAACGATATACCACCCTGCAATCCAATTCCCCGCCATCCGAGTAATAAGTATACTCTGTCCTCCAATACTCCGGCGGATTGGACATTTCCACCGTCATCTGCTCCGTCATTTCCATCAATACAAGCTGTCCATACTCATTATACGAAAAAGTATACTCATTTGCAAGTGAGCTGAAAGAGTATGTCCTTCTTGAAATCATACGTCCTTCCCCATCATACTCATAATAAAAAGTATACCTTTTCCCCCAATCATTATCGTCTTTCAAATACCATATTTCCCTGCGTTCAACCCACCCCGAATCATTATAGAAAAGTGAGTCTCGCTGAGTCTCTCCACTGCCCAGATACGCATATGTAAGCGCTCTCAGCCGTTCGTCGTTGTCGTAGTAGCAACGTCTAACATAGCCATCTTCCCTATTAATCGACAACAGCTTATTGTCGTAACCATTCTTTCCCCACTGCGTCTCCCGACCGTCCATAAGCCTGCCGTCCGCATATAGAAATCTGTCCGGCTGGGCATTCACAAGAAATGCCACACAACACAATAAGCAGATAAACAATCCTCTTTTCATGTCAGTCTTGTCTTTACTATTTACTATTTCACCACCGGCTTGCCTGCCTTCTGCCAGGCCATAATGCCTCCGTCAAGGTCGATAACCTTGTAGCCCATTTTCACTAATTCTTTGGCTGCGGCTTTGCTGCGACGGCCTCCACGGCAATACACTGCCACAGTGAATCGCTTCTTGATGCCTGCTGCCATCCACTGCTTTTCAAAATCGTTGCCCCATGCCACATTGGTGGCCCCCTCCAAATGTCCTTCGGCAAACTCCTTCGGTGAACGGACATCCACCAACACCACGCCCTTGCACATTATCCGTGCAGCAAACTCGTCCACCGGGATTGTTTCGCAGGTAGCCTGTTTGGCTTGACCGCAACCACTCTTCTTGCAGCCGCCCTGTTCCGTCTGCTGTGCATGGGCGGCAAAAAACAAAGGCATCATTGATGCAAACAAAAGAATTAACTTCTTCATAAACAATATTTTTTACTTTTAATCTTTTATTCTTCCTCGAACGCGGCCCTAAGCAACCGCCTGTCACTGTCCCCCTCGCGTCACATACTGTAATCCACCACCCCTACAAGGAACCACCTCTCCTCAATCTTTCCGAATCGGTACTCCACTAATATCCCTGTATCTTCAACAGTAAAAACGATGCAACGCACCCCTGGTTCCACCGCCTCTACACACTCATCAATCTTGATTGAAAAGGAAGAGACCGACACACACTGCCAATCCTCTTCTTCAACCACAACAACGCGAAACGTATCCTCGTCGAGTTGCCGCGACTGCAGCGGAAACATAACGCGCGATTTCTGAAACTCACAGTCCGACAGAAATCGGCTGGCAAAAGCCGCAAAATCCTCCGTCTGTTCCTGCCCGCGACAAACGCCCGCCAACAGAACCACCGCGACAAAAAACAGCAGAAATCTATTAATCTTTCCCATACCAATCATGTCAATTCCTGTTAGGCAGTACAAAGATACCGAACCATTTCCACTCTACATTTTTTTCTGCTTTACATGCTTGGTAAACTACAAGCACATACCAAGCGAAAGCCGAGGCCATTATAGGGGTGAGCAGGTGCATAGCTGCTGCGAGACGACACACGGCAGCTTCTCGCAAGGCTACGCCACCCCCCGCCACGGCGCACCCGCTCTGCACCCGACGAAGATCCCTGCGGGTTCGACTGTGCATCTCCGCTATATCCTCCATACCAATCCTGACACCACTCCCACACATTTCCGCTCATGTCATACAGCCCAAGTTCATTGGCCTTCTTTCCCTTCACAGGGTGCGTCTTTCCTCCGCTGTTGTCATCAAACCATGCCACCTCATCCAAATTATCGCTTCCGCTGTACTTGTATCCCTGACTTTTCTTGCCGCCACGTGCCGCATACTCCCACTCCGCCTCTGTCGGCAGACGGAACGTCCTGCCTGTCTTATGATTCAACCTCTTAACAAACTCCTGCGCATCTTCCCACGACACCCTCTCTACCGGCAAATTATCGCCATTAAAACGCGACGGATTTTCTCTCATCACAGCATTCCATAAACCTTGGGGCACCACAGTCTCGCCTATATAGTAATCGTCCAATAGAACGTTATGGACTGGAAACTCCTTGATGTATGCTTTATCCCCTTGTTCTGATGTCGCTCCCATAGTAAAAACGCCACCTTTCACTTTCACCATCCTAAACATTTCTTTTCCAACTGGAATATCTATCGGGGTTTCATCGGTCTCTTTTATTTTAGATAACTCATCTTGCAACCTTCTAAATGCTGTCAACATATCCGATTTCCTTTCTTTCGTTGCCAGCTCTATTCCGCGTTCAGCATCCTGCTTAGCCTCTTCTATCAATCCCTTATTCTTGTATATCTGACAGCGAGTCATGAGTATCTCGCTATCATTTGGTTTCAACAATATAGCCTTTTCAATATTTTCCCAGGCTTTTTTATAGTCAGGTTTATTGCAATATGCTTTTGACAAGGCATGATAAGCCTCTGCATAGTCGGGTTTTCTGTCAACAGCTATCATGAAATTAGATACAGCATCATCAATCTCACCATTTTCACACTGAGCCAATCCCAACTCATAGTATCCCTCGGCAGGATAGTTCGTATTCTTTTCAATCTCTTCTTTTAGTTTTGCAATCTTCTTATCTGTATCGCTTTCCTCATTTACCTCTTTCAGCGATTCAGCATGTTCAGCCAAATCCTGTTTATTTTTCAAAATCTTTTCAATTCTGTCCTTGAGTTCATTTATTTCTCTCTTCTGCCTCTCAGTCTCCTCCTTCAACTGATCCAGACCCTTCTTTAATTCGTCGCTAATCTCTCCCTTACTCTTATTGAGTTCCGAGCTCATCTGTTCGCTAATCTTATTCTTACTCTCTTCCGTTTTCTCTCTCAGCCATTTCTCATTGCTTTCCCGGACTTCCTTATTCGTCAAGAAAGGAACTGCAAAGCCAAAGACTGCCACTAACACGGTGATCAACACTCCTATTATTTCCAGAAATGAATTCTGACTATTGATATAGGTGTTAAGTGTTTCCTTGGTGGACTCTTCAACTAATATCCTTACGTCCGACGGCTGCATTACAGGAGTGCTGTCCCGCAGAGTCGTTTTTTTCAACTCATTAATCATCCGCTCCTGTGTGGAAACTTTAGCATTTGTATTAAATGCCCACAACACCCCTACTGCCGCCAAACCCAATAATAAAACATACAAAACCACTTTCCCCCAGAAGATTCTTCTGGTACCTTTGGCGTTCTGCTCAATCAAATCCCTGTCAGTCTTCTCGTTCGGTCTATATTGTTCTTCCATTTCGTCAAATATTAAGTAAGTGCAAAGATACTATTTTTTCTTTACTTTGCAACTTTTTCCAATGGTAAAGGTCTTGACGGTGCAACAATGTAGCATCGACGAAGCGAGAGGGGTCAATTAAGCTGGCCAGAACTGTTGGAAGTTCTATCCAGTTCGTCGAGGGTGCCGACATTCCTGTGCTTCAGCGGGCGCTGTGCCGAACCAAAGTTCCACTGAAGGCCAAAGCAGACTTTCTGAAACAGAAAGATTTGTTGGGTTGTCGAAACGACTCCGTCGGAATACAGCACGTCGAAGTTGCTGCTCATGGTGCGCAGCAGGTCTTTGATTTGGAGCGAGAGTGTCAAGCGTCCGTCCATGGCTCTCTTTTTCACTCCCAAATTCACCAACTCGTTGGAGCCGGTCCTGAGGTATCCCGCCACCACAGGGGTGGAATAGTAACCATCCAGCTGCACCTTCCAGTCCTTGGGCAGGTTGAACGTGAGGCAGGCGTAGGCTTGGCCGAGGAAAGAGTGCTTGTCATAAACCCCTGCCGCACTCTCCTGACCCTCGACACGGCTGGTAGAATTGAGGTCCAGACTACGGTAGTCGTAGGCGTTGACATTAAGGGTAAAAGCAATATATTTGCCAATAGGCAACTCCGTCAGAGCCACGCCGCCGCCGATGAGGGTGGTGGAGCCGAAATTGTCGTAGTGCATCACCTGGTCGCCGCTAACGGGGTCGAGGACGGGGATAATCGTGAGCATGTCTTTGGTGTGGATAAAATTACCCATCAAGGTGACATAACGGCCGAAGCCTGCGGTGAGCGACACATTGTCGCTGTAGCTGGGCTTGAGGTTGGGGTTGCCCATGTTCGAATTGTGGGCGTCGACATAGTTCTTGAAGGGGTTGAGTTGGTAGTAGTTGGGGCGAGTGATGCGGCGGGTGTAACTAAGACCGCAGCGCTTCATCATGTCGGGGGTGTTGTAGCCTGCATAGAGCGTGGGAAAAAGGTCGAAATAGTCCTGTGCTACGGCACCCGTGCTGTTAAAGGCATAGGTGTATTCGCCGCGCAGACCTGCTTTGACCGTCCAACACTGGCCTAACTGACGGGCAAGGGTGGCATACAGAGCACCCACCTGTTCGGTATAGTCGAAAGGATTCTCTTCCGAACTGCCGTATACGGTGTCGTTGCCTTGATACTGACGACCCTTGATTTGGTTGAGGAGGTTGTCGGTGTGGGAGAGCGCCCACTTGGCACCCGCCTCCATCATAAAGCCGCCCAACACCACACTTTGATAGTCGACTTTGGCACTATAGATGTCGATAGTGTTGTCGTTGTGGAGCGTGAGGTAATTGACCGAGTCGTATTTTATTCCTTGCCAAACCATAGGCGAGAGGATGGGCAGGTGGAAATTGTTCTGGATATTGTCGGCCGAAGTGACGTCGCGGAAGAAGTCGATGTTGGCAGTCAATTCTGCAGCACGTGCCGCGTCGAAGACATGGGTGAAATTAAGGTTGGCCATATATTGCGACCAACTGTATTCGGTGATAGGCTGAGACAGGATTTGCTGTGTGGGTTGCCCGTTGACCGTTTGGTACGAGAAGCTGGAGTCGTCCCATTGGTGCATATTTCCAAAAGGCATGGTGAAAATGACACCCAGGGTGTTGCTGCTGTCGATGAACCAGTCGTTGCCCACCTTCAGGGTGAAGGCGCGCGAGTTGATGTTGCACAGCGAGCCGCTGAACTGCTTGTAGCGGATGTCGTTCAAAACAGCATCGGTGGTGATGGCGAGGTCGGCAGCCTGTTGGCTCTCCTGTTCGGAGAGCTGGATGAAAGTGTTGGTCTTCTCGGTTCTAAAGCTGACGTTGGCGCTCAAGTCATGGTCAAGGAAGAACTGGGTGCGTTCCCCCCTGCCCTCCATCTCGCGATTGAAAGCCATTCCACCCAGATTGGCAGAGAACGAGCCATTCAGCCCCTGGGCAAAATGGTGTTTGGTGCGGATATTGATAATGCCACCCTGTCCCTCGGCATCGTATTTTGCCGACGGATTAGCGATGACCTCGATGCGGTCAATGCCCGTGCCGTCGGTGCCGCGCAGCAAGGTTTCGAGACTCTTGCCGTCAAGGTGAGAAGGCCGTCCGTCAATCCACACAGCGACGGGCTGCCCATTGAGGAGCACATTGCCGTCCTTGTCGATGCTTACTCCGGGAGCTTTACGAAGGAGGTCGAGGGCATTGCTGCCCTGAGCAAAAGCGGTCTTGGACACGTTCATCACCAGCTTGTCCATCTGCTGTTCCACAATGGGGGCACGCTCCACCACCTGCACAGCCTGCAGCATAGTGGCATCTGGTTCAAGGGCAATAGCAGGCAGGTCTATTTTAACCTTGTCGGCATTGAGCGACTGGTAGTGCGTCCGATAGCCGATAAATGAGACTGCCAACAAATATTGTCCACATACCGGGATATCAACTCGGTATTCTCCGTTGTCGATTGTCACCGAACCCGCCACGACCGTGCTGTCGGTGTTCATCACAGCCACCGTAGCGAAAGGCAACGGCTCGTTATTTGACTTATCAACCACCGTGCCACGGAGTACCGTCTGAGCCGAAAGTGCCATGGAGATGCACACAAACAGGAGTATGGATACGTACTTTTTCATGGGTCTCATATTTCTTTTTGTTACTTTCTATTTTTCAACCGTCTCCAACAAGAAACTGACGGGACGGAAACCGTCATTGCAGCTAATCATGGCGCTGTAGGGATTCTTCATCCATCCGTCGAAGAAATTGCCCTCACCGCGTGCCAGAGCTTCGACAAACTCGCGCATGGTCTTCCACGCCTCCGGGCAAAGGCCTTCGGGTTTCTGCCCGTCGACACTAACCCACATCATGCCTTCCTGCACATCGCAGGTATGCTCGATAGGGTTTTCGTAAAGAGCCTGCAAATCTTTGTAATCGGCTTTGCGGATAGCCGTAATCTTAACCTTATTCATAATGCAAAGATACGAAATATATTTCAAATGCACTGTTATTTTGGATTGACGGACCTGTTTTTTTCATATTTTTCTCGCTTTGTGAAAAAAAAAGTGTATCTTTGCAACCTTGTTTCTAATAATACACTGGTATGAAACGTTCATTGCTGATAATACTATTGTTGTCGTTTTTCCCCTCATTCGGCCAGACTTTTACCGCCTATCGCAACACCGTCGACAATGGCTACAACTTCTGGGTATCAACCCCGAAAGATTACGACTCCCTGCAATCGGACAAGCCTATTATCCTTTTCCTTCATGGAGCAAGCCTGTGCGGCAACAACTTGGAGCGTGTACGTCGCTACGGACCCCTACATGCCTTAGCCATGGGAAGGCAGATCGACGCCATCATCATCGCCCCACAGAACCCCGGCGGAGCATGGAGCCCCAAACGAATAAACAACGTGGTTGACTGGGTCTTCGACCATTACGCGGGCGACACCAACCGTTTCTATGTCCTCGGCATGAGCCTTGGCGGCTACGGCACCATTGACTATTCGGCTGTCTACTCCCACCGCATCGCTGCTGCCATGGCCCTCTGCGGAGGTGGCAACCCTAAATCATACTGCGGACTCAACGATTTGCCCCTTTGGATATTGCACGGAACTGCCGACCGCGCCGTGGGTGTAAGCCAGTCACAAAAAGTTGTCAACGCCATGGCCAAGTGCGGCGACAGTCCTCGTCTCCGCTTCACCAAGCTGCCGGGCGTAAGCCATGGCGGTCTGGCACGGGCGTTTTATATCACCGAAACATACGATTGGCTTTTCCAACACCGCTTGGACGACCCGGGTCGTCCCGTGAACAATGAATACGACATCACCGTCGACCGCCTGCACAAAGCCTACAAAGACATCGACCGCAAGGCCAACCATCTTATTGTCCACAACAACAAACCGTCGAAAAGTACCAATGCCAAAGAAGACGATTCACAGCCCGCTGCAGCCGGCGACAGCCAATATCACACCATTCGCCGAGGCGACACCCTTGGTGCCTTGGCCAAACGTTACGGCACCTCCATCAGCACCATTTGCAGCCTGAACAATATCACCCGCACCACCACACTGCGCATAGGAAAACGCCTCCGCGTCAAATAGCGAGCCCACAGGCCATGCCGCAGGACAGAACCGTAGAGATTACTGCCATAAAACATTTGTTCCACACTTGTTCTACACTTCAAAAAGTTTAAAAAAAATGCGGAATAATTGTAGTTCTAATGCTGAATGAGCGGGGCGGGGGTTAATTGAGAAGGGGGTCGTGCAGGCGGTAGTACTCGGCATAGGCGTACTCCAGGCCGCTCTCGGGGTCGGTCATGCGGGGAGTGATGCTCGACAGCCGGAACTGGGAGGGGTCGATGGCGGGAAAGTAGACATCGGCATCGAAGTCGCGGTATACCCAAGTCACATACAGACGGTTGACCAAGGGGAGCAATTGCTGATAGATGGCTGCGCCTCCCATTATGAAGGTTTCCTCTTCACCTTCGACCATTTTAAGCACCTGCGGCACAGAGTGAGCCACCTCCAAGGTTCCAGTTGCCGAGGCAGGGACTTCGAAATGGAAACTTTCGTCATGGGTGAGAACTATGTTGCGGCGTTTGGGAAGGGGTTTCTTGGGGAGGGAGTCGAAGGTGTGGCGCCCCATGATGACGGAGTGTCCTGAAGTAAGGGATTTGAAACGTTTGAGGTCGTCGCTGATGTGCCAGATAAGGTCATTGTCTTTGCCTATTGCCATGTTCTGGGCAGCTGCAACGATGATGGAAAGATTGTATTTCGGTTTAATGTCAATCATTATTAATTCAATATTTCGTTAATCTGTAAATTCGTAAATCGACTATCGCATTAACACGTTTACACATTAACACGTTGAAAAATGCGCATGGAGCGGTTGAAGATGCCGTTCATGTAGGCGATGGCAAGGCCATAGTTGCTGACGGGTACTCCGGCTTCGATAGCGGGAGCCAGACGGGCGGCGAGCTGTTTGGCTGTCACCACGCAACCGCCGCACTGGATAATCAGAGCATAGTCGGTCAAAGCCGTCGGAGAGGAGCCGTCGGCAGGGTTAATGATGGGCGAAAGTCCTGCTACGACATCGCAACGCAGTTGCTTGCCTGTATATTTGGCGAGGAGCTTGGGCAGTTTTACACGTCCGATGTCTTCGCAGGTAACGTTGTGGGTGCAGCTTTCGAGCATCAGCACACGGTCGCCGTCCTGAAGGCGGTCGATG
>JAEEGG010026481.1_pt1 | contig 11068 bp, 10 predicted proteins | sample 9134161 | NCBI WGS metagenome assembly JAEEGG01 (sample SAMN16246543, study PRJNA631951) | gut metagenome | biome: gut microbiome; feature: rumen; material: CR-attached | host: Bos | place: Iran: Karaj | collected 2018-10
GGTCTATTCTGCGTTCCCGTTCGCTTTTATTTGTTCTTGCTTTGGTCGGTATGTCGAATGCCCAATTGTTGGACATGTCGCAGATTTCCGACAAGTATATGGTTGAGAATAAGATCAACAAGATTCGCGTCGAAGGTACTCATCACATGGACGAACGTTCGGTTCTCGGGCGTATCGGCATCCGTACGGGGCAAAGCTATTCCCCGTCTTCGCTTTCCGAAAAAGTTCAGAATTCCGTGAGCACGCTTTATGCTTCGGGCCTTTTTGACGATGTGACTGCCTGGGTGGATTACGTTGGCGACGAAGGTTCCTATGTGGACTTGGTGTTTAAGGTCAAGGAACTCCCTGCTCTCGATACCGCAATTTTGGATGGTTGTGACGAAGTCTCTGAAGACGACCTCCGCTTGAAAATCCACATGATTACGGGTCAGGTCTATAGCAAGGCGCAATTGGAACGTACGCGCCAGGCCATGCTTGACCATTACCGCTCCGAAGGGTTCCTCCTTGCCGAAGTGGGCTACCGCGAAGAACCGGTGGACGAATACCAGAACAAGGTGACTTTCGTGATTCGCGAAGGCAGCAAGGTGCGTATTCGTGGCATTGACGTGAAGGGCAATGACCATGTGCCTGTCGAGGAAATTGCAGATCACATGCTCTCAAAAGAAAACCAGTGGTGGGGTGGCGGTGAATTCAAGGAAAATGTCTTTGAAGCCGACCGCGATACCGTGCTGAACGTCTTCCGCCATTTCGGTTACCTGGATGCAGAACTGAATGACTACCACGCCGAATACCTCCCGGATTCTACCTGCCTGTTCTATCTTGGACGCATGGTGCCGGTTGGAGAACGTCTGGCTCCGCTCTACACGCAGTTGAACGAAGCTCTGTCTGATTCGACGAACCCGCTTTACAAGATGGCGGGCAAGCCGACGATGGAAGTGTCTCACTATTACAGGAACATGCGCAAGGCGGGCGACAAGTATCCGCTCACAAGGCGTATGCCGCAGGTGAAGGACGAAGAAGGCGCCTGGAAGATCCTGAACGATATTATCCGCTACGAAAGCGCCCGCAAGGAATGGCTTGGCCTGGTGGCTGACCGCAAGTGGAATAACCCGAAGATTGATTCGCTCCTCAAGATCAAGAAGCGTTCCGCTTACGAAAGCAAGCTCCTCGTGCGTTACATGATCGAGGACATGATCCCCGCTCTTTACAAGTACGATAACATCAAGACCTCTAGCGATATTATCGTTCATATCGACGTGACCGAAGGCCGCCGCTACTACATGGGCGGACTCCACTTTACGGGTAACGAAGTCCAGAGCGACGCCATGCTTGGCTATGTGTTCCGTCTTGATAGCGGTGCCGTGTTTGACCAGTATCTCTACGAAGCATCCCGCAAGGCCTTGCTTGATTCTTACCGTGAAGATGGTTACCTCTTTGCCCAGTTCGACGAAGAGAGAACGTTTGAAAACGATTCCATTGTGAACCTTGCCTACAGGATGAATGAAGGCTTGCCTGCACAGATCCACAAGGTGCATGTGCGTGGCAACACCAAGACGAACGAAAAGGTCATCCGCCGCGAAGTCCGCCTCTATCCGGGCGATACTTACCGCCAGTCCGCTTTGGAACGTAGCTTCCGCGACATTATGCAGCTCAACTACTTCGACATGGTCGTGCCTGATATCAAGGTCGTGGGCGAACAGGAAGTGGACCTCGACTTTGCCGTGCAAGAAAAGCAGGCCGGTACGGGTCAGTTCAGCTTGGGCGTTTCCTATAGCGAAAGCGATGGATTTGTCGGTACGGCAAGTATTTCCATCCCGAACTGTTGTATGGGCGATGGTCAGCAGGCCGCCTTGAATTTGGAATACGGCGCCGACAAGAAGAGCGCAACACTTAGCTTTACCGAACCGTGGTTCCTCGACAAGCCGATTACGCTTGGTGCTAGCCTCAGCTACTCCTGGTGGAACATGGAAGACTACGACGAACACGACATTACCCGCTATGGTGGAAACATCTTTGTGGGTAAGCGCCTCAAGTGGCCGGACGACTACTTCTATGGTCAGGTTGGTTACGGCTGGCTCATGAACGACCAGGGGCCGAACATTGACAACAGCTACGTGGTCTATACGGGTATCGAATCGGCGTTCAACTTCCGCATCCAGCGTGACGACAAGAACTTGCCGCAGTTCCCGACCGAAGGTTCCCGCTACGTGCTCGATTTGCAGTGGGCCAACAAGTACTTTGGCAGTGACTTCGAATTCGTGAAGGCTGACCTCTCCATCAAGTGGTGGTTCCCGCTCTTCCGCGACCGCTTGGCAATTGCCCTTACAAACGAATACGGTGTCATCTTTGGTGACAAGTTGCAGCATCGCACGCTCTACACTATGGGTGGTGTGCTTGGTTACGATGGCATGCTCCGTGGTTATGCTTCTGGTTCTATTGGCCGTAACCGCCTGGGCCGCAGCTACCAGTACATCGGTGCAGAACTCCAGCTTGGCCTAGTGCCGCAGACGTTCTACCTGTTGCCGTTCTTCTTTGATGCCGGTAACGTGTTCGGTGAACGTATCGATACGGAAGCTAGAATTGACAAGCCGAGAAAGAACCCGCTTAGCGAATGGGATCCGACCACGCTCAAGAAGGATATCGGTTTTGGTTTCCGCGTCGTAGTTCCGATGCTTGGCATTATCGGCTTCGACTTTGCTTGGCCGCTTGATCCGGGTGAAAATTATAACGGTACGAAGTCCACTACGGTGGGTGATATGGAATTCAACTTTGTCATTGGTCAGGCTTTCTAGTCTGATTGGAGGTGCGCTATGATTCGCAAGTTGATCGTTTTGCTTTCGGTAGTCTTTGCCTGCGCAAGCTTTGCCGAAGACGGCCTTCGCATTGCCCATGTGGATTCAAAGATTATCTTTGACGGATTCAAGGGTACCAAGAAGGCTCAGGAAGAATACGACCGCCAGGTGGCAAAGTGGGAACAGCAGGCCAACCTCTTGCAGAAGGAACTTGCCGCTATCAAGGAAAGGCTCGATAAGCAGGTCCTGATGCTTTCGGACGAAAAGAAGCGCGAACTTGAAGCCGAGTACAACAAGAAGGATACGGAACTCAAGTCCTTCATTGACCGCGTCTATGGCCGTAACGGCGAGCTCATCACCGAAAACGAAAAGGTGAGCGCTCCGATTATCCAGCTTATCCGTAAGGCGGTGAACGAAATCGCTTTGCAGGAAGGCTATGACATGGTCATTGACCGAGCAACGGGTGCGGTGCTTTTCTGGAAAAAGGAAAACGACCTTACGAACAAGGTGCTGAATTACCTGAATAACAGATAGTCGCTTTAGAGCTTTATAAAAATGCGAAAAGCCGGTGATGAACCGGCTTTTTGCTTTGTATTGAGAAACCCCGTCGGTACGGGGCATGACAAGCGCGAGGCAAGTGCGCTAATTGCGCGGAATGTGTGCGAGCGCGAGGAAAGTGCGCGGACTACTTGAAGGTGAGGAACTTGTAAAGCATTTTCGCAGAGGAAACTGGTGTTTGCAAGAAGGCGCGCTTTTTGCAGCCGTGCTTTGCGAAGTTCTGGAGAACCTTGTAGAGCTCAGTCTGTTCGTCCTTGTTGACGTTCAAGAGGAAACGGCGGAACTTGTATTCAAAGTCGTGCATGCGACCAAAGTAATCGTAGCAGCGCTTTTCGTACGTCTTGAGGAATTCCTTGCTCAAGTTGCCGCATTCGAAGCCCTCGTGGACGGTCTGGGCGCAGAACCGTCCGGCGCGCATGGCGGCCGCGATGCCGCCACCTGTAAGCGGGTTCGTGTGATGGGCGGCGTCGCCAACGAGGGCAAAGCGGTCCAGCGTGTAATCTTTCAGAACGCTTGAAACAGGAATGACACCTCCGACAACATGATTGATTTGCGCACCCGGGAAGAGCTTGTAGAGCCATTCCATCGTGATGTCCAAGACGTTTGAACCGTGATTGTTCGAAATCAGGAATCCTGCGCCGAAGTTCGTGACGTTGGATTTGACCTTCGGGAAACTCCAGATGTAGCCGTCGTTGATAAAGTCATGACCTTGCCAGAATGTGAGGTAGTCTGGCTTGGTGAGGATCCCTTGCACTTGGATATCAACACCGGTGCAGGTGAATGCTGGTTTCTGGAGGCAATCGAGTCCGACTTGGCGACCGATGCGGCTTTCGACACCGTCTGCGGCAATGACCATCTTGGCGCGGACTTCTTCGGTCGTTTCGCCGGCGCCTTCGCCGAGCTTCACGCGCACGAGACGGGTTCCGTTTTCGACATCTCCGACAAATTCTGCACGGGCGCGAGTGACGACTTCTACGCCGTCATTTGCGGCGAGGTGGGCGAGCCACGGGTCGAACTTTTCGCGGTTGAGCATGATGCCCGTGCCTTTTTGCGCGAGGTCAATGTTCACGCCGTTCGGACCGTAAATATAAAGTCCGTTGATAATCGTTTCAATGCAGTCTTCGTCAATCGGACCGTAAGTCTGCAAGTCCGAAAGCTTGGTGCTCGCTTCGCCGCAGCGTACGGGATAGCCGATCTTCTCGCGCTTTTCGAGAAGGAGAACCTTGTGGCCTGCACGGGAAAGATTCCTCGCGGCAACGCTTCCGCCGGGACCTGCGCCAATGACGACGACATCATATTCGTTATTACAGAACATCGTTCAACTCCTGAATTTTGAGGGCGCCTGCGGGGCATGCTCTTGTGCAGAGACCGCACTTGATACATTTTTCCTGATCGATTTGCAAATCTAGACCATACATGTCTAGCGCCATCTTGGGGCACACGCCGACGCAGCCGGCGCATTCCAGGCAAACACCTCTGTTGTGAACGAGAACTTTCATAAGTGGGAATATATAAAAATTGTTATTAGTTATTAGTTACTAGTTGCTAGAAAAAATCGTATTTCTGTGTGAAAACTATAGTTGCTTCAATCCAAAACGCCAAAAGATTGCTTGTAGTGAACGAAAATAATGTATATTACGAGTATGGTCAATTCAAAGGCGCTCCTGTCGAACGATGGAGAATACATATCGTTTTCGTTTAATGGGCGGACAATCCGTTTCAAGGGTCCATATAGTCTCGTCAAAATTGCGAAAGTAAAGGAATGGGACAATGGCTACTTGGTGATTGATGCCATCTATAAGCATAGCCAGAACGAACTTGTCGAGGACTACATTGACTTGGTCCCGATACTAGAGGACCTTTACATTGACCCGAAACTTTTCTTGCAACCGATAAAATCAGTCGAGGTAGGGGAATGTCCGAGCTCCAGCTTAAAGAAATTGCCGACAATGCTGACATGATTATTGCAAACTATTCGTTTACTGTTACGGAAAATGGTGACGTAAAGATACTTTACCTGAGCAATCCCGATCAAGCTTGTGTGCTTAACAAGGATGGCGATATGATTAAATCCTCGATGGATGATGCGCGTCTTGCTCTTGTTCAGGCATATTATATGAAAAACAAGGATTTGATTGGTAACGACTAATGCCAAAGTATTTTCCATTCAAGATTGCGGGCTATTACCTCTATTTCACGATGGCATGTGTCGTCGAATGTATCCACGCTCATGCAAGCGATGCGAAATTGACAGAAGCGGGATCCGCAAAGTTGTTCATAAAGTCAGATGGTGATACGATTGTTCAAAAGCGCGGGACACTTTCCGACAAGGAGCTTGCGACTATCCAGAAATACATCAAGAACAACTATTTGACGATGTTCGAAATGTGGTCGCAATATTCGGAACATGGTTTTTATGGCGAAAATAAGTAAATGTCAAAAATTAGGTTGATATGAGGTGCTCCGTTAGGAGTTCCTCTTTTAAAATGGATTTGTACGGTTCCATTAAAGCTTCGCACTACCCATTCAAGTCGGGTTGTGTTTGTTGCTTACTTCGAAGGAACATTTTTAACGAAAATTAGCTTTGTTGCTCACTTTGTAAATTTTTTAATGTATATTTGTATTATATGAATATTATGGGTAACAAAAAGATATGTGGAGCGAATCTGAAAAATGATTCAATAAAATCCATTACCCCCCCCCCATGTAAATTCTAGTTTACCGAACATTCGTGTTATAAATAATGGTGATATCCGAGAAGGAAATCGCCCTTTGGACGTTTGTTCGTTTTTTTATACATCAAGAGAAAATCAAGACATAACAAGGAGCAAATCATGAAACATTGGTTTGATTTTGAAATCAAGGGCGTGGGACATCGCGTTTACGATTGTATCGAAATGCGGTCTTCTTCTAGGACTGAAGCGGAGAAGGTCTTGAGAGGTAAATGGCCAACTCTCAACTTTGTTGGTCGTTGGGTTTGCAGCGATACTCCGCCGTCTTGGTATAAGTAGTTATTTCAATTCAAAATTGATTTTGGAACTTAGAGATTTTGAATTTAACTGAAAAAGTTCTAACAATCTCTCGCAAAGAGGTCAATTATGGCATATACGAAGCCTGAAATTGTGAAGAAGCGCAACTCTAAGCTCAATCGTTGCGTTTATCTTCCGAATGGACATGGAAAGTAATCGTTGAATTACTCCTGAGCGTTCCGTTTTCTTTTTTCAAGAAGACGGAACGCATCTTTTTTAGAGAATAATTATGTACTATAGACTTTCGAAAAATTCATTTGTACGAAAAATTGAAAATTTTGGCTATATTTACAATCAAAGAACCAAAGAAAATGTAACATTTACAGATTCTGGTGCGATTTTTTTACAAGCTCTAACTAGACAAGCTCAGTCTTTAGAAAATCTTGTCTCAAAAATTGTGACTAATTTTGAAGGGATTACAGAAGAAGATATTTATTCCGATGTGTCTGATTTTTATGATGTTCTCTTTGAAAAAAGACTTGTTGTTGCTGATGATTTGGAATTAAATTGCAATCAATTTGATTATGAAGATGAACTAAAAGATATTTCCGAATTGCAAACAGACGATTTTGAAGAATATATAGAAAAACCCTATTTGCAATCTTGCCAAATAGAGGTAACGAACAAATGTAATGAAAGATGTGTTCATTGCTATATTCCACACAATAAAAAAAATATTGAATTGTCATATGACGCAATAGAATCGTTACTATATCAATTGAAAGATATGGGAACATTGAAGATTACATTATCTGGAGGAGAATTTTTCTTACATTCGGATTGCATTAGAATTTTAAAAAAAGTTCGAGAGTTAGATTTTTCGTATCGCATATTGTCCAATGTGACAATGCTAAACGATGAAATTTTGAAAGTGCTGAAAGAAACAAATCCAAGGATAATACAGATTTCTTTATATAGCATGAATTCTGTGGAACACGATTCTATAACACATTTGCCAGGATCTTTTGAAAGAACTCTTCATGCAATAGATTTGTTGAAACAGAATGACATACCGATAGAGATTAGTTGTCCTGTGATGGACATAAATTATAAGTCTTATAAGAATGTTTTATCATTTGCTAAATCGCAAGGCTGTTCAGCTCATACAGATTTAATGCTTTTGTCTTCATATGACTTTTCAAGAGAAAATGTTGTTGGGCGTTTGTCATTGGATCAAATTAAAGATCTTCTACAAGAAGTTGCAGATTATGAAGGTGAAAATTTTCAACAATTAGAAATACAAAAAATATCAAGAGAAGACTGGAATAAAGAACCAATATGTTTGGTGGGGCAGAAAGAAATTTGTGTTGATGCAAATGGATGTGTATTTCCTTGTGCTGGTGGACAGGCGATTGTTTGTGGAAATATTATGGAACAACCAATTGAAGATATTTGGTTTAGATCTCCAAAATTGAATGAATTGAGATTCTTGACGAAGTCAATGATTCCGCAATGCTATGATTGTAAATCAAATAATGATTGTCATGTTTGTTTGGTGTATAATTACAATGAAAGTGGCGGAGATTATTTGAATGTTCCGAAAAGATTTTGTGAAATATCGCGATTAAAAACGAAAATTAGGAAAGTGAATAAGACTTAAGAACTGATGATGAAAAATTTTTTTATTAGAATTTGTTTTTTGGTGACACATAAAATATCGGATGTAATTGATTACGTCTGTGATATGCGAATTTGCAAGCAAAATTTAGCAACCAAGGTTTCAAGTGCTATTGAAGAAATTCACTCTAATGCTCCGACACCGTATTTGATGTTAAAAAGAATCTTCAATCATGTAACGTTATCAGCTGAAGATTCTTTTTTGGATGTTGGATGTGGAAATGGACGTGTCCTTGCTTTTTTAAAACACAAAAAAAGTTGCAATAAGATTACAGGTGTTGAAACAAGTCTACAATCTTATCAATCTTGCAAACAATGGACCTGTAGCCATTCTAATATAAATTGTTTAAATAAAAATGTTCTTGATATTTCATTGGCGGGTTATACTGTTTTATATCTATATAATCCGTTTGGCGAAAAAACATTACAGAATTTAATAAAAAAAATTGAAGATGAAGTTCGTCAACCCTTAACACTGATTTATGCATCCGATAATGAATATGGTGACATTTTTCTCCATCGTTGTTGTTGGCAGTTGCAAAAACAATTTATTTGTTGTCAATATGCCTTAATATTTTTCGCCCAACATCCTCAACGGGTTAGTATTTGGAAATATTCGCCTGTTATTTTTACTCAAAAGCAATCTGTTCACCCAAATTCACCCCGCGTAAAAATTGAAGATTGCAAATTAAGTCGTTCGTATAGTGATAAGTTGAAAGGAATTAAGAAAATTGATAAAACGCATGCCATTTATGACGATGGCTCTCGCGATACAAATGTAATTGACAAAGAAACTTATGACGAATGGTATAATTCAGACCAAATAGAACCATCTTGGGATGAATTAGGTTTTTAATATAAAGAGGTAGTAATGAGTGCTCTAGAAGAATTATCAAAAATTGCTGAAGAAACTTGATTTGCGAAGATTCTGATGGTGATTCAAATTCTATGCTTTAAAATCTTTAAGACAACAATAGACGTTCGCTAAGAACACGTCTCTTTCGAAATTATCCCCGCGAAGCATGTAATTGCTTTGCGGTGTTTTTTATAAGGTTGTTGTTTTAATGTTCGTATTTAAAGACATTGTAATAACATAATGAATACTGTGACTGGATGGGGCGAGCCCCAACCTTTTCGGCTCGGTCATTTCATACGAGTATGGATGCGACTCTCGCCTTTTACGGTTGTCTTCGACTACGCTCAGGATGACGATGGGGTTCTCAGGATGGCTATAAAAAGGAGATGCCCGCACGGAGGCGGGCATGACATTGTGGATTGTGACTGGGTCCTTCGCGGCTTTCGCCGCTCAGGATGACGGAGTGATGATTTATTTCTGCATCGTGTAGTATGCGGAGAGCCAGGCTTGCAGGCGTTCCCAGCCGCTGTCGTCGCTTTGCGCGATTGCGGATTGCTTGAGCGAGAAGACGGTCAGGTTCTTGAGCTTGTGGTTTCCTGTGACGAAGCCCGGGAATATGATGAAGGCGTTTTTCATCTTGGTGTCTTCAACGGTCTTTCCGTCAATGGCGATGACGACATGGTTTGCCTTGATATATATGGCGTAGTGATGGCGTTCGCCGTCCAAAACATCATGGCAGTAGGAATTTGCAAGTTCAGGGAACGAATCCGTATACGTCGTGTCTTTTGAGACTCTTCTGTAGAAGTTGGCGCAGAGCTGCTCAGGCTTTTCGCCTACTCTTAGTCGGTATGTGACGTCGTTTTCCTTGGAATCCAGGAACAAAGAATCGCCTTCTGCAATTTTGCTGCCGTCTTCTTCAATCCAGAAACTGATGCCGAGGCTGTTGCTTGACGTGTCCGTGATGAATGTATTCATGAAATCACCTTCGGTGACGGACAAACCTGATTTGGATTCGGCAAACACTCTGGAAATTTCCGAAGTCTTGTAAACGGATTCACTTGATGTAACTATGAATTTGTATGTACCTGCGTCTATGCTTGGAATTGCCGTGAAGTAAAGCGACGAGTCCGCATCGTTTTCGGCTTTAAAGACTGCGAGCGAGTCTCCGTTGTTGTCTATGAGAACCGGGTTCTTGACCTTCGTGGGGATCGTTACCGGAACAATCATGGATTCGAGCGTCTTGTTGCCGTTCAGCTTCTTTGCGGCGCTCAAGGCTTCTTCCGGAACGGTGACCGTTACGAATTCTGAAGAGACTTCGAGCTTTTCGCCAGGGGTGAAGTCCCACTTGACGTTGCGCGTCGAGGTGTCGCGACCGGCGCCTCGGATGAGGATGATGTTCGTGAATTCTGCAGGCGGAATTTCATCGAGCTTGACGGTTCCCGACTTGAGGTCGCTTTCGCTGACTGCGGTGCAGTTGAGCGTACCTGTGATGCAGAGCGTGTCGCCCTTGTCGAGATCGTACGTGCCGAGGTCAAGTTCGAGGCTTGCATTCTCTTCGAGTTTTGCTTCGGGGACGTTGAGCGTCTGCAGGTCGGTCTTGGAGTCTTTGACTGTGAGCGTCTGGTAGGCGGACTGTGTGTGTTCCGTATTGCTAATCTGCAAAGCGTATTCGCCAGCAGCGACGCTGTCGATGGTGTACTTGCCGTCTTCGTCCGTGGTGGCGGTCTTGATGGGAGCCATGCGGGCTGCAATGTGCGTTGCCGAGATGAGGTTTACCTTGGCGCTAGCGACAGGGCTTCCACTTCCGTCAATAACAACACTTGCGATGGTCGTGCCGGATTCAGTTTCCGTGAGCACGCCGGCGTGGTTCTCGTCGGTACAGGCGGAGAAAATCGATGCGAGGGCAAAAATCCCTGCTGTATTTAAAATCTTAAAGTTCATCATGCCTTAACCTCCGGATCGAGGTTAGAGAACAAGTGCAAGTTCATCTGGTAAACGCCGTTTGCCTTTTCGTTGTCCTCGCTGATGATGCGTCTTGCCTTAGCCTTGAATTCCTGGAGTTCGGATTCAAGTTTCTTGTAGGCGTTGTTCGAGATGCTGAAGGTGAGCGTGCTCATGACGGTCGGCATCTTGGGGCGCGTGATGAGCGCCTGCTTCGAAAGTTCAAAACATTGCAGCTGGTACTGCTTGATGAGTTCTGCGTTGTTGTACGGACC
>JAEEGG010026483.1_pt1 | contig 11068 bp, 9 predicted proteins | sample 9134161 | NCBI WGS metagenome assembly JAEEGG01 (sample SAMN16246543, study PRJNA631951) | gut metagenome | biome: gut microbiome; feature: rumen; material: CR-attached | host: Bos | place: Iran: Karaj | collected 2018-10
ACTTTGTCTGCTTCTGTAAGTACCGTGATGTGTTTATAAATATAGTTGACAATATACTTAAAGAACCATTGCTGTTTTGTGAGGGGTGCATTTTTGGGGCGATCAAAAGTATAGTGATCGGTGGCCACAACTGGTATTTTTGTTCCTATGGTGCTGATTCGGGCAATTAGAGAACAAAGTTCCATAATGCCAATCACAACATCTGGCTGATTTCGTTTTATCAATCTACGAAGGTCTATGACAGATGAAAACCATTTTTTTAATCTATTTTTATTTTGAGAAACGATATTCTCAACTATTACCCCCTCATCTAAAGAGAAATTCACTATCTCATATAAATTTGTTGCCACAATCACCTTGTGTCCTTTAGCAAAGAAGCCGTTGGCTAAGGTTACTGCCACGCGTTCTGCGCCACCGAAACCAAGATTGGAACACACGATGAGGATTTTCATAATTGTGACTTTAAACTAACTTATTCGTAATGCTTTAAATAAAAAAGTGTTGTTCTTCTTAACAAGACATACTCTAAACTCCCTTTAAGTGGCGTAAACGCTTGACCCAAAGGTTATTACGAAAATCGGAAATGTGAAAAAGGCCGAAAACGGTCAGTTTCGGGTGCAAAGTTACGAAAAAATTGATACATTGCCAATTTTTTAGGTTAAAGATTTTAGGTTAAGGGTTAAAGTTGTGGTTATTAAGTGAAGAATGAAACATGAAGAATTTGCGAGTTAGGGGCGCGGAACCATCTATGTCTTGAAATATTTTAAAATGAGGTAAGCTATCTTATTAAGAATTCTAAATAGTGTGTGGTTTTTATAATATAATTTTATAATTGGAAGATTAAGCAATTTTGCCTCTTCGGACTTGATAATCGTAGTATTACGTGGAAAAGCGGTTTTTGCATGTTTAATGAGTTCAACAATTTCTTCATCAAGAGTTCCTTGACTTTTTATTTTTTCCAAAACTCTGTCTGTACAAAGTTCGTATAGGGTGAGATTAGCGCCAGTGAAACTATGGATAATTTTGGCTTGAGGCAGTAGGGGCAAACCTTGTCTTTGTATCTGACAGTTCCAAATCCCAGGTAATTCTTCTATACAACAATCTAATTCGATATTAGCACGGCAAAGGGCCGGCATATCAATATTGACACCTTGATTGGTACATTCTGTCCATAATTCGAACCATCGTGTATAGAACTGATGCGATTTTTCTGTGTCTTTTGAAAATATTACTCCTCCATTATAATTCGGATACCCTTTAACGCTAGGCCATCCTAATGTTTTAGTATGTGAATTAATATAACGATCACTTGTTGAACCAGAATCCCCTATAGGAAGTGGGCGGTTAGCATTATATACAGCTGCTAATTCGTATTTACAATCGTCGATTTCTGCAAGCGAATCAACGATAACAGTATCACAATCGATATATAGAAAGTTTCCTTTTACAAATTTGCGAAGATTTGTCTTGATATATCGTGATTTCTGCATATTATTATATTCAGCAGGTATATCAACAACAATAAAATCTGTAACATATTTTTTTATTTCTGCTCGCTTGCCCTTTAAGTTGTCCATTGTCACTTGGTCGGTCACAACAAGGAGGGTGGCATCTGGATTGTGCAAACGTGCGGAAAAGGCCGATATAAGAGTCCGTTCTAAATATGTGTCTTTGGAGGAACTTGTTAAAACATATACAATTTTTGTAGTCATGGTGTGACTTTTTGTTTTTAAGAAATGCAGTAATAAAGTATTATAATATTAATTGAACATCTTGAAGTATAATGTTGCCCCAATTGTTAAGCCATAATGAGATAACTTTACCTTTTGTAAATTCTGTTACTTCAAAGTTTATAACATCATAAAGCACGTCATAGTCTCTCAGTCCCGTCTCGAGGTCTTTCAGTCCTATGTTAAATCTTGTAGAATAGCGCCCTCGTGACAGATTATGATTATTAACAACAAGCTTAATGTTAAATTGATCTTTATCTTTAGGAACCTCTCTTATTTCAGAAACGTATGTTCCGACACATCTTTCCTCTACATTCTTAAAATGCAGACCCAGAGTGAAATTTTTAATGTCTTTATTATTGACTTTTATCTTTAAATTGAAAACAAGTGGTTCATCGCTGGCTATGTGTTTATTGTCGTTTTCTATGGATACTTCGGTAATTTCAAGTTCCCTGTCGAAAGAAAGATTTCTTTGCTTGTTACTAATGATGACATGCCTGGACATGTCGTTACCTTTGGTGTCGATATAGTGGTCAACACATTCATCAGCTGTACCCACAAATTCAACTTGACCATTCTTTAGAACGATGCCATTACGACAAAGACTTCTCACAGCGGGCATATTGTGGCTTACAAACAAAACCGTTCTTCCACCACCCTGAGAGATGTCTTGCATTTTTCCGATAGCTTTCTTTTGAAATTCTGCATCGCCAACAGCGAGAACCTCATCGACAACAAGAATCTCTGGTTCCAAATGGGCTGCAACAGCAAAACCCAAACGAACCTTCATTCCGCTGGAATAACGTTTTACGGGTGTGTCAATATAGCGCTCGCATCCGCTAAAATCAACGATTTCATCGAGTTTTCGGGATACTTCTGCCTTGGTCATACCCATGATGGCTCCATTCAGAAATATATTCTCACGGCCGGTCATCTCTGGGTGGAAACCCGTTCCGACTTCCAATAAGGAAGCGATACGTCCATTTGCCCTGATTTCGCCCGTGGTAGGGGCGGTTACTCTTGACAACAGTTTCAGCAGTGTACTTTTGCCAGCACCATTCTTGCCAATAATGCCAACGACATCGCCTTGTTCAACACGGAAGTTGATGTCTTTCAGCGCCCATACATATTCGCTGCTGCCTTTCGTACTACGGTCGTTGGTCTCGCCAATCTTCAGGTAAGGATCTTCCTTCCCCAGCACGCTCATGGCCCACCAACGATTCAGGTCGTGGGCGATGGTGCCTGTAGACACTAACCCAAGCCGATATTGCTTGCTGACGTTTTCAAATTCTATTGCGGTCATAGGCTTGCTTATACATTAAAACCCGGAATTTACAGGATTACATAGAACCTCCCAGTATCGTCATCATGATACTTTCTCTTTTGATCACGGAATCCACGGGATATCACTGAATTATATGTGTTGTGTCTATGTGTTCTGTATTCTTGCAACAAAATAAATCTATATAATAACTCTTTTGATTTTTAATGGGGATTCACCAAAGTTTATAAGTAGACCTATTTTCTTCTTAGTTACATTAAGGTAGTTAAGTACCTGCCATTTGTGTTCAATGGAGAGTTTTTCTACGGATTTTAGTTCCAAAATGATTTTGTCATAACAAAGAAAATCGGCAACATAATATTTCTGGAGGGTATGCCCTTTATACTCTATGGGTAACATCTTCTCTTTTTCAAATGGGACACCACGAAGAGTAAGTTCTATTTCTAATGCTTCTTGATATACTGCTTCTTGATAACCCGTACCCAAAACTCGTTGAACTTCTATTGCTGCGCTGATAATCTTGGAGCATTCTTTCTGATAAAGTAGTTCTTCCATCTCTATATTTTTATCAATATATTTACGAATCTTATGGAATTACTCAGTTTGTTATATTTTTCACGGGATCCATAGAAATAAACTGAATTTTTAATCTTTTTCCGTGGGGTAAGAGAATAATTCTGAGATTTCAGTGTTTTCCGTGTTCAAATATAAATATTGCCTCCTCACACCGTGTCCATGAAACTACGTTGGACTTTGTTGAACATGACTACACCAATGGTTAATAGAGCGCACATGAAGACAAGGCTGTAGGCCAACGTTCCCCATGAAAAATAGCCCGTACCTAATGTTGCATATTTAAAGCCCTCAATGACAGGTGTCAGCGGGTTGGCCAGCATCAGCATCTTTAGTTTGGGTGAGGTTACCATACTCAATGGATAAACTATCGGCGTGGCGTACATCCAAAGTTGTACGACAAAGGTGAAGAGAATGTTCAAGTCGCGGTATTTGGTTGTCAAGGAGGAAATCAAGATACCAAAACCCAATCCGAAACCAGCCAACATCAGGATATACAGTGGAAGTAGCACAATCGCCCAACTGGGAGAAATGGCGTAGCCCTTGCATATGAAATACAGATACACAGCGATGAAAAGCAAGAGCTGCACACCAAATTTCACCAGATTTGAAATTATAGTGGAAAGAGGAACCACGAGACGAGGGAAATAAACCTTGCCAAACATGGATTGATTAGAAATAAATGTATTGGAAGTCTGGGTCAGGCACGATGAGAAATAGAGCCAGCAGACATTGCCAGAGAGATAAAACAAGGCTTGTGGCATACCGTCGGTACTCATCTTGGCAATTCCGCCAAAGACCACCATATTCATGATGACAGTCAGGGTAGGCTGAATGATGAACCAAAGCGGTCCTAAAACCGTTTGCTTGTATTGGACGATAATATTCCTTTTTACAAATAAGGCACACAAATCGCGATAGCGCCAGATTTCCTTGAAGTCAACACTCCACAATTTTTGGTGTGGCTTGATGACCATGGTCCATTTTTGTTTATTCATAATTAACTAATGCATGGGAATAGCGGTTGTCTGGATAGGACATACCTTAAACTCCCCTTTGAAAGTGTAAGTGTTTGATCCAAAGGGGGTTATGGAAAGCGGGGTTGCCAGAAACATTGAAAACTGACATTTTCGGTTGTAAAGTTAGTAAAAAATAACGATAACGTTAACGTTAACGCTAACTATTTAATCAAACACGAAGACACGAAGACACAAAGATTTCTTAACGTTAACCCTAACGATAACTATTTTCTTTGAACACAAAAAACACAGAATAACACTGATTTAACAAAAACTGGTGGAAAACCTAGGGTTTAACCTTAACGTTAACGATAACCTTAACCTTAGGCTTAATTCGTTCTTTATATTGAGTGGATAGGATACAAAAATCCCTGTAATGCTTCAGAGTACAGTGGTTGATGCATTACAGGGGCGGAAGGAGGGAAGCTAGAGAATCTATTTCAACGAAAACGTTAACCCTAACTATTTAATGGAACACAAAGACACGAAGGCACAAAGATTTAACAAAAACCGGTGGAAAACCAGCATCTGCCTTAACGTTAACCTTAAATATTATGGTGTTGAGTCGCCTTCAGGCGAGAAATCGGGCAAATATAATTGGAAAACGAATAAATGTAATTGGAAATGGAGCAATATCATATTATATGAACTCCCTTATTAATGAGTATTTGAAATACTGTTTCTTTGATGGGGGCCAATTGGCGCTTTGCTGTTAGAATCAGTTGATCTTTATAATCACTGCTCATCTTGGGAAGTTGCCTAATGGTAGCGCACATGTCTGAAAATAGAAAATCAATTGTTTTGTCAACATTCTTTTTGTGTACATCACCTTGTTTAATCTCATGATCAAAGGCAATCTTGTATTTCTTCAATATAGCAGACTTGAATAGATCCATGATTGTCTTAGTACCTTGATCCATGGCTTGCTCCGATATAGAGTCAGCAGCCATGAGACAACTTTCTTCGATTTGTTCCTGGATAGTCATCTTATTTGTTCTATTTTTGAAATCAATTTCTTTCACAATTTCTCTATCAATATCTTCAAGATGTTCACCAATCGGAAACTTAAATCGTTTGAACAAATCAAGTATCGCTTGTAATTCAATCGAAGATTTATAATACTTGACCACCTCTTTTGTTTCTTTCTTTTTGAATTAGAATGTGGCGCATAAATCATTAACAATTGTTCCGTAAATGGAGATGCCGGCAAACTGATATTCTTTCTCATCGAGTGGAGTATCAAATCTACTTATGATAATCTCACTCATATTGACAATGTTAGTCTCCAAGTAATCACTTCGGTCTGCCGCTGTTGTCACATGATAAACGTTATATTGAACGTTTGCTTTCATTTTATTGTGCAATAATTAATACTTCTTGTCTGTTTTGGTTACTTTTATTTAGTGCAAAATAATATTTGCCAAAATAAATTATCTCAACATGATTCTTATGTCGTCTCAATAATGCTTCTAATTCTTCAATTGAGGGATATCCTTCACTTGTATATGACATCATTATAGTAGAATGAGGATAATGTCCTAACAACTCATCAAGATCCGTTAGGTATCTACTCCGTGTTTCGAATTCAGCATTTTTATGTATCTCTATTTCCCTGTTTGCCTTGTTGAAGTTCACATTCGCGAGTATGTCTTCATAATAGACAAGTCCCTCCAAAAAATGGTAACGTGAGTGATAGGAAAGACCACCTGATTTCTTTTTAAAATATGGAGTATCAATATATATAATATCTGCCACATTAGGACACTCCAATGCCGTATGGTTTACTATTTCCACATCAGGCACATGTAGGAACTGAAACTGATTCAATTCATCAGCAAATTGCTTGAAAAGGGTTTCAAAACTTTTCTCCCAGGTAACATAATTACCAAAATTGGATTCTATATGATTCACTCGTAAATTTAGGTTACGACGGTGGAAGAGATTGAATGGGCGTTTTATCAAACAGCTCTGAAAAAGAATATAGTAGGCACTTGCTTGTTGCTGCTGCGGCAGATGCATAATGTTTTGTACCACAGTGTCTATTGTTCTGTTCTCTTCATCTGTATAATATATTCCACTAAAGATGTCCTCTATGAAATGGTGATACTCTCTGTTGTTAACCGGAACAAGTAGCGATAAGGCATCTTGGCTAGTTAGTGTGCCACGGGGAGTAGTCAATAATGCTTCAGCTATTTTGCAATTAAAAGTAAAGATGTCATTATAAATAACAGCCTTACCATGGCTTGCCATGTTGTAGGACATTATTCCTGTTCCTCCAAATATATCCAGAAAGGAATCAAACTCTACATGTAGTTCTTGAAGTACATTCCAAATTTTCTCTACGAGTTTCCTTTTGGAACCGTAATATCTTGTAGCAGGTAACACCATTATGCTGTAAACACTTGTTGTAGTTCTTCCTTAAGTCTGTCAAAAGATGACTCTGACAAACAATGAAGGTTTCTCTTATTATCTCCTTTTACAGGAATCCCAACATCAAACTTATATGGAACAGATTTCAATCCTTCTCTCTTCACATTATAGCCGTCCATCTGTTTTGGTCTAAGGATGGTTATATTATCCTCTGCAAAACTGGAGATAAGATAAAACTCGTATATATCAGGAGTGGATTCGTTATCCAGCATTTCTGCATATTTTTGAGGATAAGTATTCATAAACTCTATATGCATAGTTGTTTTTAATTCCAGGAGAAACACCTTTTGTCCAGTGAACACGAGGGCATCAATTTCAATTAATTTATTCTCTTTTGCTCCTTTAAAACAAAACCTCTGATTGCGCAAATACGCTTTGATGGCACCTTGCTTTTTCAACACCTTTAATACCTCCTCAACAAAGAACTCATAGTAGTCCATCATGAAGAAGGAGGCATACTGGGGCCTAAGAACCTGGACTGTAGTAACATTCCTTTGCTCATCATTATAATCCTTTATCACTTGTTTCCCCCCAACTTGCTGGGTGTAAAGCATGTGGCGCAAATTATAATCAGACTCTCCTGCAAGTTTGTTTATTTTATACACCCCAAGTACAGTACCTTCTTGATCATGGTCTGGCACATAAATTCTATAATCAACAAGATGCTTAAGTTCTTCAACCTTCTTAAGTGGATGGAAAAACTTTTTATAAGCATCCGTTACTTCAGGTGCATCATCTGACAAATATAGATTGTCAACCAAGAAAGAAAGAGTATTTGTAAACTCTTCAGAAGCAGCAGCTGCAACAAATTCTTTTTCATCTTTAGTCATCTCAGACTTTACTTTCCTTTGTTTCTTTTCTCCGTTTTTTTCCTTGATGCTGTATATCTTATTCTGATAGTCAACCCAAACAAGTTGTGCTTCATTAGTTACATTAAAAAAACTCCTCCATTCCGTCACTAAAGGTATTATATAATCACCTTGTTCCAAAGCTATCAGACTTTCTCCCATTTTGTATTCAAAGACATTTCCATCATTTGATGCATTATAGCCAAGTGATTCTAAACACTTTTTGTTATACCAAACTAGATAATCTGACGAGCTACGCGTTATTCCTTTTTTCGGAGTCAATAAATCCTTAAGGTATATAGGGCTTGCTATGGATACTGCATCATCCATATAGTGGTCGGGGAAAATATAGGAGTATATCTTAGGATTGAAATTATTGTCGTCGCCAATACCTCCATTCAAGAATTTCAGAAAGTCTTCAACTATCTTCAATGAAAATAGACAATTCCTAAACTCTTTGTAAAAAGGTTCTTCCGCACCTCCTTCGGTCACGAAGCGGCATTCCCCTTGCATCTTATAAACGATTAAGGAACAACTGGTTCTTATTTGCTTGCTAAAACAATCTGATGAAAGAATCTTCTGCAAATAGTAGTTTTGAATATAATTGAAAGCTTCAAGATATACCGTGTCATACCTGCTTCTAGATTCTTCGGAGATACGTTTCTCTTTCTCCTCGGTAGAGATTGCATCTGCATTTATACGCTCACACTCCCTTTTGAATGTATCTTCACACATTTGCATTCGTTCTGCCTTTTCCCGCTGAAAGTCCTCATCAAACGGAGTATAATCCCGTTCAGTCAGCAGTGCTTCGTTTAGAAGGTTTCTAGCAAGACTCCAAAATGGATCCAGCACTCTTTCAAGTGTCAATGACACTCGAAAGATAGTATTTTTCTTTTGCTGTATAAACATTACATTTGATGGGTATAGAGTGTAACAACTTCGCGCAGTGTGTCGTTCTCGTAGTTTTCTAAATAAAGTTCAAGAAGTGCCATGAGATCAACCGGATTGTAAGGAATAATATCTTTCACATTGTCTAGTTGCTCTCTTTTCAATGTATCCATATTAATGTCAAGTTCTATTGGCTTGAATAGATATACATTTGCTTTGGGATATTCTTTAATGACATTTCTTAGTCGATTGATATTCGCATCAATATCATCAGTAAACAGAAATACATAGCAACGATTTGTTGCAGTGCTATAGACGCATTGAAGCATCTGTCCACGCACTTCGTAGTCATTGTCTGTATTTGAAATGATGTTTAGGTAATCCCTAAGCGGAGCAAATAGTTTCTGGTTGATGCGTTGTAACATACCAGTTTCTTTAAGCGATTGACATTTTTGTTCGAATTGTTCCGTTAATTTCGCCTCTTCCAGAAGGTCTTCCCAAGTCTTCTGAGATACTTGCTTGGAAAGTTGTGCGAAAAGGGCTCGTACCACATCGGATGTGTGGGTATATTTACGTCTATTCTTATAAACATTATTTGCAACTTCATCATAAGAGTCCAACTGATAGTCAGGTCCAAGTACCCTTACAAGTTCTTTAGCCATTTCTTTGATGTCATCAACTCTATCAATAGCATTGATTTGCAACATGTAGTCCTTAATACGACGTTCAAAAGCCGGATTGTAAGACTCAAATGAATGGTCACCTGAAACCGAATCGGTCACAGCCGCAAGAATCATGTGTCCCTTGATAGAACTCGACAAGTCTATCAACTCCCTAAAAGTTGTCAGAAGATTATGGAAACGGGCCTTGGATTTTTCCTGAATCTTCTCCAACTCGTCAATACAGAATATTACATAGTGTCCAGCGTATGCTAAGGCATTCAAGAAGAATACAAGTATCTCACGTCGGTTGTAATCAGTAAGTTTAGGCAGGTTATAACGATTGAAAGAATTACTGCTATAGAGTTTGCCTGTACCAAGCGACATTAGTGCCTGCAAGTCTTCGTTTGAATCCTTCTTCTCTTCTAGTTTTTCTGCAAAACTTTGGATAGCAGAAAAAGAACCGTTATAGTTTTCGCACAATTCCATTGTCTTTCCCTCTGCTATAACCTTCTTCAATGAAGCAAGCAAATCAGCTGAAAACTCATTCTGGATAATGTAAAGCAGGAAGGTTATAATGTCATATTTGTCCACATCAGCCCTCCAAATTGCAACCTTTGTTTTATATTCTGGATGTTGTTCAAAAAAGTATTTTAAATACTTCATGAGATTTGACTTACCGTTACCATATTGCCCCAATACCAAAGCATAGGAGAAACGTCTGTCTATAGCAGAAATAGCTTTCTTAAGGGATGATTTGACATCCTCTAATCCGACAATAAAATAAGGTAAATTAGGTGCCAATCCTCGTTCAAGGTCTTGACGTATTACCTCTTTATTGTCTTCAATAGGGTTTAGTGGGATCCAAAGATTGGTCGTATCCATTGTTAACTTTTCTTTATAATTCTAATTTTAAGAGCTGCGTTGCCGGCCACAAGGAAACGGCGACGCATATCTATTGAAGATACTGTGTTTGAAAAAAGAATAATCTCGATGTGGTGATATGCAGTATAGTATGAATTCAATAGTTCATTAAAAGACTCGTATGAAAGACGAAACCCTTTTTTTATGTCGTAAAGATTCACATATCCGAATTCAGACTGGCCCCTCTTGTTGAGTTTTTCGTATGTGGAACGGATTATATTGTATTGTTGTTCGAGTTTAACTCTATTTCTGAATTCTTCAACATAAAAGGTTCTTGTATTGTGAACAATGCTTTTGTATTGGCTTAATAGCCCAAGATTATTTATCTCTGACAAATATACTTTTCTTATTGTGCCTGCCACTTTACATAGCTTTAAAATAACAACCCAATGGCGAAGCACTTCAAGATAGTTTTTGTCAAAACTGGTTATATATTTGATAAGACCTTCGTTCTGGTAATGTTTAAAGTAAGCACGGAAGAAGGTGTCCTCTAATACCCTATCTCCCTTTATAAGATACTGACTTTGTGTGATGACTATCAAGTTTTCAAAGAAATCAGAGCTAAGAGCACGAAATATTATCATTCGATGCCTGTCAGACAGTGCAAAAAAACGATAATCCCGAACCTTAGCAAGTTCTTCTCCAAGAGGATTTAGCATACCTCGTCCATCGATGAGATTAATTTTTTTTGCGAGAGTTATGTAATAGGATGTGT
>JAEEGG010026484.1_pt1 | contig 11067 bp, 13 predicted proteins | sample 9134161 | NCBI WGS metagenome assembly JAEEGG01 (sample SAMN16246543, study PRJNA631951) | gut metagenome | biome: gut microbiome; feature: rumen; material: CR-attached | host: Bos | place: Iran: Karaj | collected 2018-10
GTTGACCCACGCAGCCAGTTCCCCTCTGCCAAGGATAAGAATTTCAAGTTCACATACTTGGGCGACTGTAAATAGAGATAATAGTTATTAGATAAGAGATATCAGATGACGGTATGAATAAAGTGATGCTGATAGGCAATGTGGGGCAAGAACCCGAGATTCGCTACGTTGAACAGGGCGTGGCTGTGGCTCGTCTCCGTCTGGCAACGACGGAGCGTGGCTATACGTTGCCAAACGGTACGCAGGTTCCTGATCGCACCGACTGGCATAACGTCATACTTTGGCGCAAGCTGGCAGAGGTTGTCGAGAAGTATGTCCACAAAGGCGACAAGCTTTATATCGAGGGGCGTATCCGTTATACGACCTATGACGATAAGCAGGGCCAGCGACGCAGCATGACTGAGATCTGGGCAGACAATATGGAGATGCTAACACCCAAGGGCAGCGTAGCTGAGTAAGTTTCCCTGATCGTCCTATTTCAAATATCATGATAGACGAATTTCTACGTGTAGTCAATGAAGTAACGCTACTGACACCATCGGTGGGAGCCATCGTGGCTGGCATTTCAGCCTGTTTGCTTCTACTGGTTTCGGGTTTTGCGTCTGGTTCAGAGATTGCCATCTTCTCTCTGTCGCCTGCTGACCTGAGTGAGCTGGACGAAGAGAAGTCACAGACAGATATTGACATTAAGCGTCTGCATGACGACTCTGAGCGTACGCTGGCAACCATTCTCATCACCAACAATCTGGTGAACGTCACCATCATCATGCTTTTCGGCTATTTCTTCGCCCACGCCATCGACTTCGGTGGAGCCTGGTGGCTGGAGTTTCTGTGCATGACGGTGCTGCTGACCTTCCTTTTGCTGTTGTTTGGTGAAATTATGCCGAAGGTGTATTGTGCCCAGCATGCCTTAAGCTTTTGTCGTACTGCCGTCGGAGGACTGCTATTCTTCCGTCGCCTGTTCTATCCCTTTGCCAGTATTGTCATGAGTTCCGGCAGACTGACCGAGCGTGTGGTGCAGAAGGAAAGCCACATGCTGAGTGTCGACGATCTGGAGCAGGCTTTGGAGTTGACAGACAAGGAAGCCATCAAGGACGAGCAGCGCATGCTGGAAGGTATCGTACGCTTTGGTGATGAGACGGCGAAGGAGATTATGACGTCGCGTCAGGATGTTGTTGACCTTGACTTTAAGTCGACATTCCAGGAGGTGATGCAGTGTGTGGTTGAGAACAACTATTCAAGAATTCCCGTCTATCAGGATAATAGCGACAATGTGCGTGGTATCTTGTATATCAAGGACTTACTGCCTCATTTGTCGAAAGGCAACAACTTCCGCTGGCAGTCGCTGATACGTCCACCGTACTTCGTTCCTGAGACGAAGAAGATTGACGACCTGCTGCGTGAGTTCCAAGAGAACAAGGTGCATATTGCCATTGTTGTCGACGAGTTCGGTGGCACCAGCGGTATCGTGACTCTGGAGGATATCCTGGAGGAGATTGTGGGCGAGATTAACGATGAATACGATGAGGACGAGAAGTCCTACCAGCGCCTAAACTCGAACACCTTTGTCTTCGAGGGCAAGACGCTGTTGTCAGACTTCTACAAGATACTGAAGCTCGACGATGACATCTTTGAGGAGGTGGAAGGCGATGCCGACACCATTGCTGGCCTGTTGCTGGAAATTAAGGGTGACTTCCCGAAGATGCACGAGAAGATTGTCTATAAGCAGTTTACCTTCGAGATACTCGACATGGAAGAGCGACGCATCTCGAAGGTCAAGGTTACCATCCGAAGCGGCTCCAATTCATGATGTGCGTCCAGCTGAAATTCTTGGAACGCTCATTATAGACGAGGTCGCCTTTTTCATAGCCATAGCCTGTATGTGGCAGGAACATGCTGACGCAGCCATACGCCAGTTCCGGGTTGAACGTGTTGAAGGCTGCAAGCAGGTTGTACGAACCGTGTGAACCATCGTAATAGGTCCTCCATCTCATAGACATGCGAGTGTAGGGAACGGCCTGCTGGAAGACGCTGTCCCACTGTTTGAACACATCGGTAGGCACAAGATGCTCGATGACAGCGCGCATGTCGTACATCATCGGCACATCGTAGCCAAAATAGAAAGCGATGCCCGACAAATCCGGAACGTTTGGAGACTGCGGATAACCTCCCTCAGTCTGCTCCAGTACGGCACTCGTCTTAACTGCCAGGTCGCTGATGTACTTGGTGTCGATGACTGACAGGGGGACACCGTAGGTGGCAGAGCTGTTGTATCCGTCGTAATAAGCATCGATGATGCCCTTGTATAATGCTGTACCCTCTTTGAACAGGTTGGGCAAGACCTTATCGTAGGGAGCGCCTTCACCAGGGATTTCTGCAGGAGAACCGATGAGGTAGTCGGTGGCGTTGCGGAGCTCGTAGCCCACCTCGGCACACATCATGTTGCAGCAGTCGGCAAAGATGAACTTCATCTTGGGCAGGCTCTTCAAGGCCACAGCCATCTGCGTGATATTCATCCATTTCGAGTTGTCCTTGCCATAGGCACGGTTTGACTTGATGGTATCGTTGACGACAGCCCATCCGCTGGCATGACCCCAAAGCACGAGACCATACTCATGGGCAGGACAGAGCGTCGTTATGCGCTGAAGAATGGCACTGAACTGCTCCGGATCGCAGGCATAGAAGTCGGAATTGAATTTGTAGAGCGTGTCCAGAGGCTGCTGCTTGTCCTGCGTCACTTTGGCAATGAACGGACGTTCACCGGTTCTCTGACGGTCTATGAAAAGTACGAGGTTACCTTTCTGTGGGATATTGGAAGCTCCGGCAATCATCTCATCAATATCCGCTTGAGCCCAGCCTGACAGGTCGTTGTCACCGGACATATAAACCATTACGGTACGCTGGGCCATCGGGTCTTCCGGTTCGTTGCTTTCGCTTTTACTACAAGCCGTAAACAGCAGCAAAGTGCTGACAAAAGACATTAAATACTTCATATTTGTCGTTATTTTCGTGCAAAGGTACAAATTTCTCTAAACTCTCAACACTAAACTCTAAACTTTTTTGTACCTTTGCAGCCAAATTTTTAAGGAAAGATGAAGAAACTGATTGTTTTTAGCACCATATTATTCTTTGTGGGGAGTCAGATGCGAGCACAGGATAGCTTGGAAGTCAGTGTACCTGTGGTGAGCAATGTGATGTGCGAAGACACCTGCTCGCACATCCACGGTATCGACCTCAGCCACTATCAAGGTCAGGTGTTTTGGGAAACTGTGGGCGACAATACGAAGATGGCCTATGTCTACCTGAAGGCTACGGAGGGTGGCGACCGTATCGATGCCACTTTCGAACGGAACGTCGAGCTGGCCCATAAGTATGGACTGAAAGTGGGCAGCTACCACTTCTATCGTCCGCTGACCGATCAGAAGAAGCAGTTAAAGAACTTTATGTCGCAGTGTCTGCCTGGCGAGCAGGACCTCATTCCGATGATTGACATCGAATCGACGGGTGGTCTGTCTACGGATGTCTTCTGCGATTCGTTGTTCTATTTTCTGGATTTAGTGGAGGAGGCATATCATCAGAAGCCGCTACTCTATACCTTCCGCAATTTCTATAACAAACATCTGCAGGGTAAGATTGACGACTATAAGCTGATGGTCGCCATGTATACTGACGATGCTCCCGTTCTGGCTGACGATCGCGACTATACCATGTGGCAATATACTGCGAAGGGGCGCATAGTCGGTATTAACGGCTATGTCGACAAGAGCCGTTTCATGGGCAACCACAGTCTCCGTGAAATCCGCTTCCGACACTGAATTGTCAAATAGCAAAATAAATTGTAAATAAAATAATGATTATTAAATGTCCCGAATGTGGTCATCAGGTCAGTAATCTGGCCGAAACCTGTCCCAGCTGTGGTATCGCCATAGCTGGTAATATTACCAAGTGTCCTCATTGTGGCAGTACTATGCTGGCAAATCAGGACGTCTGTCCCAACTGCCTCCACTCCGTACACGAGCATCCCGTTGCTGACAATACATCAACAGCGACGCTGCCCAAAGAAAATGCATCCGTCGAGAATACCCCACAGAGCGCGCAACAGAAGCCCAGGGGTCATCGCGTGTTGTGGACAACCTTTGTCGTTGCCCTTGTCGTCGCCTTGGCGGTATTGTTTGTCGGCTATTATTTCTATCAGCATACCCAGCAGCAGAATGAGCTCTATGCTTACGAGAATGCACTGCAGAGCGGGGAGCCTGCCGTGTTGCAGAACTTCCTCGACATCTATACCGAGGCCCCACAGGAACACCGGGATTCCATTACAGCTCACCTGGAACAGCTGAAGCTCATCGATTTGGAATGGCAGAATGCTGCCAACAGCAAGTCGAAGACAGCCCTGCTGCGTTATGTGCAGTTGCATCCGGAGAGTGTCCATGTCACCGAAGCCAAGCTGCTCATCGATTCGCTCGACTGGATCAATGCTGCCAATATCAATACGCTGGAGTCGTATAAGAACTATATGGAGACCCATTCCGACGGCCTGCACTACGACGATGCTAAGATGAACTTCGATAAGCTCTCCAATCGTATCGTGTCACCTGCTGACGAGCAGATGATTAGCCAGTTGTTCTCCAACTACTTCAATTCACTTGCTCGCGACGATGAAGGCGGGTTGATGGCTACCCTCGGCAGCATTGTCCGTACGTTCTTTAACCGTCAGAATGTCACCAAGGCCGATGTTGTCCAGTATATGAAGAAGTTACATGAGGCAGCCGATATCACTGGCATGAACTTCATACTGAACAACGACTGGAAGATTGACAAGATTGAGAATATCGATACCGGCGAAATGGAGTATTCCGTGACGTTCTCTGTAGACCAGCGCATAGACCGTACCGATCCTACACAGGAACATCTCGCTACCTATAAGGTCAGTGCCAAGGTGTCGCCAGAAGGACGCATCGTGGATCTGAACATGAAAAAGGTGGCGAAGGTTAAAGATTAAATCCGTTTCGCTGAGAGCATTGAAGTCTATTCCTCGATATTCTTGACAGTATCAATGATATCGTGGGCATAGGCTTGCAACGACTTCCGGCTGAACTTCTTCAGTGGACCGCTGGCACGGTGTACTGTCAGCCTGAAACGTTCCAGACGCTCCGGATTCTTTTCCGTTGGTGCGTCCAGCATCTGTTGGAGTAGGGTAGGCGATGGGTTTAGGAAGAAATCGTCACCATACGCCCTCACACCATCGGCCACCCAGGCCTCAATGCCATATTCGCGTGACAGGTGATAGAGTCGTTGCCACTTCCACTCTGTCATGGGTTCAATCGGCTCCCGTTCTTCCGAGGAGTCACTGTTCACCAGTCTTAACAGATTCCTTAAAATGATATCCATAGTCTCTTTAACCATTAACCATTAACCAATAATCATTAACCATTAACCAATAACCATTAACCCTTAAGAATACCTTTTCGGGTACCTTAGCAGGATAGCCAGCAGAGCCGCTATGCTGATGGCAAAGGAATAGTAGAGGTAAGGGATGATGCTGACGGGATTCAATGCCGCCAGACCCGCTGCCATCAACAGTTGTGCACCATATGGTATCAAACCCTGTACGGCACATGAGAACGTGTCCAGGATGGAAGCTGCCTTCCTGCTGTCTACGCCATACTTGTCGCCAATCTGTTTGGCAATGCCGCCCACGGTAATAATGGCTACTGTGTTATTGGCCGTACACAGGTCAACCAGCGACACCAAGGCTGCAATGCTTAGTTCCGCCCCCCTCTTGCCTTTTACGTGGCGAGTCAGCTGTTGAATCAGGAAATCGATGCCACCGTTATGTTTGATGATTTCCAGCAGTCCGCCAGCCATCATGGTGATGATGATCAGCTCGCCCATGCCGATAATACCTTCACCCATCGCCCCAAACCAGCCGAAGACGTCGAACGAGCCGTCAGCGATGCCGATGACACCCGTCAGTATGATGCCTACCGTTAACACTGCCATCACGTTCATGCCGCAGACGGCTGTTATCAATACTACCAAATAGGGTATGACTTTGACAACTGACACCTCGCCGACCTCGTGGGGAGAGGTTATCCCTCTTCCTAAGAAGAGATACACCCCTAATATCAGCAGTGCTGCAGGTACCACGATAAACGAGTTGGCGCGAAATTTGTCAGACAGCCTGCAACCCTGTGTAGATGTGGCTACGATGGTTGTGTCTGAGATAAACGAGAGGTTGTCGCCGAAGAATGAGCCACCCACCACTACGGCCGTCATCATCGGCAGTGCAATGTCCGTCTGTTGTGCTACGCCAGCTGCAATCGGTGTCAGTGCAACGATGGTACCCACACTGGTGCCCACACTCATCGATATGAAGCATGCCGCTAAAAAGAGTCCTGCCAGCAGCATGTCGCCAGGCAGTATGGTCAGTGTCAGGTTGACTATGGCATCTATCGCCCCCATCATCTTCGCTGTATGGGCAAAGGCACCGGCCAGTATGAAAATCCAGATCATCAGCATCATCTGTCCCGTGCCTGCTCCCTTGCTGTAGATGTCAATACGCTGACGTAGCGGAATGCCGCCCATCGCCACCACGGCATACATCGATGCAGCCATGAATGCCACCGTGATGGGCACTTTGTAGAAGTCACCCGCTATTATGCTGGTGACCAGATACATTACGATGAATACCACCAGAGGTGACAATGCCAACAGTCCTTTCTTCATTCCGACTGCGAAGGTACAAATATCTGAGCAAAATGCAAAATAAATAGATAACTTTTTTGAAATTGAATGTTGGAAAGGAAAGCTAGAAACGCAGAATAAATCGTTTTTTCTGGAGTTTTTTGTTAGATTAACAATAAAAATCATGAATTCTTCTTGTTTATTAGTACTTTTGCAATTCAAAAACTGAGAAACTATGCCAGAACAAACAAATAATAACAATAGCGGTGGACGTCAGAATCGCCGCAGACAACAGCCCATTGACAACACATATGCTCATGTGCAGCCACAGGCCAGGGAGATAGAGCAGGCCGTGCTGGGTGCTCTGATGATTGACAAGGATGCCTATGCCGTGGTGTGCGAGATGCTGTACCCGGAAAGCTTTTATGAGCCGAGAAACCAGAAGGTGTTTACGGCTATCCGCGACCTGTCGATGAAAGAACTGCCTGTAGATGTATGGACGGTGACGGAGCAGTTGGCAAAGCAGGGCGACCTGGAGGATGTGGGTGGTCCGGGCTATGTGACGGAGCTGTCGAGTAGGGTGGCGTCATCAGCCAATATCGAGTATCATGCCCGTATCATTGCCCAAAAGTCGCTGGCGCGCCAGCTGATATCGTTTGCCAGCGTCATCGAGACGAAGGCGTTCGACGAGACGGTGGACGTGGACGAGCTGATGCAGGAGGCCGAGGGTTCGCTGTTCGAACTGGGACAGCGTAACATGAAGAAGGACTATACGCAGATAGATCCCGTTATCAAGAATGCCATTGAGGTCATCCAGAAGGCCTTTGCCAACAAGGGCGGTCTGACGGGAGTACCTACTGGCTATCATAAGCTGGACGACATCACCAGCGGCTGGCAGTCTTCCGATCTGGTGATTATCGCCGGACGTCCTGCTATGGGTAAGACGTCGTTTGCGTTGTCTATGGCCAAGAATATCGCTGCCGACTATCAGGTGCCGATGGCTTTCTTCTCGCTGGAAATGTCGAACGTGCAGCTGGTGAACCGTCTGATATCGAATGTCTGTGAGATTCAGGGCTCGAAGATTCTGAACGGTCAGTTGCGCCCTGACGAGTGGGACCGTCTGGACAAGCAGGTAAACAACCTGCTAGGTGCTCCGCTGTATATCGACGACACGCCCGGCCTCTCGGTGTTTGAACTGCGTACCAAGGCCCGCCGATTGGTGCGTGAGCATGGTGTGAAGATCATCATGATTGACTACCTGCAGCTGATGAATGCCAACGGCATGCGCTTCTCGTCGCGTCAGGAAGAGGTGAGCACCATCTCACGTTCGCTGAAGGGACTGGCGAAGGAACTTGATATTCCCATCTTGGCGCTCAGTCAGCTGAATCGTGGCGTGGAGAACCGTGAGGGTAACGAAGGTAAGCGTCCGCAACTCTCCGACCTGCGTGAGTCGGGTGCCATTGAGCAGGATGCCGATATGGTGCTCTTTATACACCGTCCGGAATACTACGGATTCAAGGAGGACGATCACGGCAACGACCTGCGTGGCAAGGCAGAAATCATTATTGCCAAGCACCGTAAGGGTGCTACGGGCGACGTTCTGTTGTCATTCCGGGCAGAATTCACGAGATTTGAAAATCTATAATAAATTTTATTTCCGATTGGATGGCATATTGCCGGCAAATATATATAATGTACACAAATAAACATATAAACAAAAAGTTATGCAAAACAAAATCATTTTAACGACAGCATTAAAAGGCGGCGTCGGTAAGAGCTGCCTATGTGCCAACTTTGCAACCTTCTTCGTGGAACAAGGGCAACCAGTGATGGTACTGGATGCTGACATTCAACAGTCAATTTCTCGCCATAGGAAGCGAGACCTTGCCTCTCATCCTTCAGCACAGATTCCCTGGCAGGTTCTCTTCCTGAACACAACAGACTTGGAAGGCGTGAAGGCCATGATTAACCGAGTAAAGAAATTGCCTTGCACAGTTCTCATCGACTGTCCGGGTAATATTCAGGACCCGGCACTCCGGATCATCTACGAGGCTGCAGACGTTGCCATTATTCCCTATGAATTGAATTCTGACTGCGTGGATGCAACGGTGATGTTCGCCGAGTTGTTTAAGAAGAACTTCACAGCCAAGATGTTCTTTGTACCTAACAAAGTATCAACTATCTTTGAGAAGAGAGGTGAGGTTCGCAAGGCTCGCGAGGATTCGATAGAAGCGCTAAATAGGAAATTTGGCGAGATAACGCCTGACATCCGGCTAACCACTCATCTCAACGGCTATTCCACACTGGAGTTGTTTGATAGCGAGAAGCGCAAGGTGCTTAGAGATGCTTTTGCGCCCATTTTCAAATACATAACCAAATAAAATTATCGACTATGGCAGAGGAACAGATTATTGATAACGGGCGAATGCCTGTTGAAAGATGGAAGGAAGCTGTAAAGGCAGGCTCTAACGATGCAAATTACAGACGTGAGAAAGGTCATACCATGACAAAGGACGATTTCTTTGTTGACGGGGTGCAATGGGCTGATGAACATCCAAGGAAAGGGCTGGTTGACTTGGATGTGCTTTGGCACGATGTCAGCGAGGAAGCCGACCTCTCAAAGCCGGTGCTGCTGTACGATGTCGATGGTGGCTGGATGAGTCCACCAAGTAAATTCATGCTCAAAGACATGTCAGGCTTTGTAAGTGCGATGAACAGGAAGTATGGTGCTAACTATACGAAATGGATTTATATGGAGGACATTATACCGAGTAAAAAGAACTAAGTATTATGGCAATGAAAAAGAAAATAGAGAATGCAGCAAACTCTCTTGCTGATGAGTTACTTGCTAATTCGGGTGTAGTACCCGCTACAGTGCCCCAAAATGGAGGTGAAAACAAGACTGAGGCCCAACAGTCATTTACCGATGTCAGTTGGACTCATTTCACTGTCATCTGCAGCAGTGAACTTGTTGATAAGATCAAGGCCATTGCCCAGAAGGAAGGTTTTACCATCCGTGAGGTGGTAGAGAAGTTCTTCAGGAATGGCATCGGTAGTTATGAAGGTAAGCACGGGGTTGTCAAGGTTCGGAACCGGAAGAAACAGAACATTGACGATGTGCTTTAGACTAAGGCAATGGCAATATGGCGAAAGGATGAGAAGATGTACACCGCATTATTGGATCTGATGCGGACATACCTCATGCACGACCACACCCCGAACATCGAGCGGCAGCTTCGGCAACAGTTCAATGACTACTTCAAATGGCATGAAGAAAACTGGGAGCGTGGCCGGATCGAGAGTTTCGGCGGGCCAACGGGTAGCCAGTTGAACCGCTACATCCTCGCTGGTAAACTCGCCCTCGATGCACCAAGACTTCTGCCTGGTGATTCAAGATGGATGCGCCATGGTCGCCTGGCATCCCTTATCTTCTACCTGAAGGATATCGCTTTTGATAGGGAACTGACATACAGAACAGGTGCCAGCCTGTTCTACTGAGAATGATAGGGATATTCCCTTGATAATCAGACAGATATTTATTACCTTTGCAATATAAAAGAAGAAAAAGTTGCATATTACAACTATTTTTCGTACCTTTGCAACCGAATATTGCAAGGTATTCCGCCAAGAACCGGATGGTGAGGCGTAAAGAGGTTTCGAGTTGTTCAGGGAATGACAGCCACGAGTAATAGGAGGACAGGCCTCCAGTTTCCACCAAACATTATGGGAGTGGTCTCGATGAGACGGCGGCTCACTCTCCAAAGGAAACAGGTCTCGACAGGCTGACCGGGGACACAACTTGAAACGATTATGAAAAAGAGTGTTTTCAATTTTTTGATGATGGCGGTACTTGCCGCTATGTGTATGACAACCTTCACGGCCTGTGGCGGTGACGATGATGATGACATCCCCGGACAGGATGTGCCTGGCACAGTGACGTACTATGAACCATGCTTCGACTGGGGAAGCAACACCGACCACGTGAAAGCCTACATGTCGGGCTGGGAGTTGGTGGATGGCAGCAATGATTATGCACTGCTGTACCAAAACGGCAAGAATACTACGACAGTCACTTACACCTTCCTTGGTCGAAACCAAGGGCTAAGCATGGTTTCTGTGACCTACATCACTGGCAATGCGACTTACATCATCTCAGAAATCGAGAAGCGGTATAGTATGACACTGACGAAAGATGAAGCGAGTAGCAAGAAGGGTGATACGGTATACTCCGGCAACGGTACGATTGGAGGGCGCACTATCGCCGTACTACTGCACAGTACTGATGCCACCGTCACTGTAATTTACGGGATTCCTGATTGACAAGGCTATGAAGAAGGACGATAATACTCCAGACATCGAGTACGATGCTAAGAACCTGCA
>JAEEGG010026485.1_pt1 | contig 11067 bp, 7 predicted proteins | sample 9134161 | NCBI WGS metagenome assembly JAEEGG01 (sample SAMN16246543, study PRJNA631951) | gut metagenome | biome: gut microbiome; feature: rumen; material: CR-attached | host: Bos | place: Iran: Karaj | collected 2018-10
AAAATGCCGGGCTGCCCCCGGCATTTTTTCGGCCCTGTAGTTCAACGGATAGAATGGAGGTTTCCTAAACCTTAGATGGCGGTTCGATTCCGCCCGGGGCTACGACAGAAGCCAGGCTTTTCAGCCTGGCTTCTGTCGTAGCCCGGAGACGGCTATGCCGTCTCCTTCTTTACTGGGGCACATCCCCAGACCCCTCGCGCTTCGCGCGACGCTTCGCTATGGCTTTATACCCGCCGGAAGCAATTCCGTCCATAATATCGGGCGGTTTTATGGATAAATGCTACATTTTCAGCCGTTTATCCATAGAACAGGGCGATTTTATGGACAGAACCATTTATCAACCTTTCTTATTCCGCTCCAGCCACTGCTGCGGGGTGCAGCCTTCGACGTTTTTGAAGTTGCGGTAAAAGGTCGATTCGTTGGCGAAGCCGACAGCTTCCGACACTTCGTCCAACCTTAACCCCGGCTCCCGCAAGAGCATTCCCTGAGCCGCACGGATGCGGTAACCGTTCACAAACTCCACAAAGCTGCAACCCGCCCCGGCACTGATGCAGGATGAAATGTATTTGGTGTTGGTCCTCATGCGGGACGCTACATCGGCGAGGGAGAGCCCCGGCTGCTTGAAGAGTTCCTCTTTTTCCATCACCGCGCAGAGTTTACGATAGAGCAGATGCGCTCGCTCCGAAGACTCCGGAGTTTCCGTGACCGGCGGCTCTGCGGCCTTCTCATCCTCCTGGCGGTCATCCTTCCGCCGCCGGTGCAGCAGGAAAAAGCCAGTTGCGGCAAGCAGGACGAACAGCACAGGCGCCCAGATCCACCGTGCGATGCCGTTGCCAGAGACAGCATCTTCCTCCTCGAAGGGACTGAACGCAAACACGGCTGCCGAAGGGTTGTAATTGCCTGTCAGATGGCTGTTGGAGGGGATGCCGCCTGCTATCACCAGCCGCCCGTCCGGCAGTATTGCGCATGCACCATGGTAGAAATCCCGGTCCGGTTTGGTGCAGTACACTTTGATGGCTGCCGCTCCGCCACTGAATAAAGGTCGGTAGTCCACAGATAGCAGATACACTCGACGATCCTCATCCACTCCGACCATCAGTCCCGAGCCCCGCTTGCTGTCCGTATAGAGGACCGTGAACCACTGGATGGTTCCCCAAGGCCCTTCCTTCGGAATCTGGTAATCTGTATCGACTTTGGAAAAGTCGCCTTCGCAGAAACGCAGGATGGCAATTTTCCCTTCCTGATTGGTGACCCGGAACAAATACGACACCTCCCCTGTAACAGGGTCACTCGCCCGCATCTCGTCCGGGCGTGTCGTCTGTTGATGGTCCATCCAGGGAATCCACTCATTCAGCAATTCGCTGGTATAAGGTTCACCGTGGAGACGGTCGATGACGGGAAGAATCCTTTCCCCGTGCTCGTCTTGAGAACCGAAAACGACCGCATCGTCCTTCCCGAAAGGGAAGATGAAAGGAACGGCGCGGTTCTGAGCACTCGCTTTCACACTTTCGAACGGATGCTCCCCGTCCGAAAGCCCCAGCGCATCGCCGGCATACCAGTTGCCTGATACCAGAATCTTGCCGGAAGGGAGGAGTGCCGCTGAGCAGAGGGTCCGCTTGATGTCAAGGACAGGGAAAGCGGAAAAGCTATGCTCGGCAGGGTTGTATCGCTCCACCCCGAAGGTCCGCCCCACTCCGAATTCTTCACTGCACCCGCCTCCGATAAGGTAATCTCCGTCGGCAAGCCTGAGCGAAAAGCCATAGTCGTGCGGATAGTGAGTTTTGAGGGTATGCCATTCGCCGTCCTTGAAAAACTCGGCCGTCGCAGTCCTCACAAAGCCCTCGGTATGGCCGCCGACCACCACCGGCTCTCCGTCAGCAACAAAAACCTGATGTCCCGCCCGGGGTATGTTCAAATCTGGGAGCCTTTCATATTTCATAGGGATGAATCGCACCCCGGTGGAATCCTCCTGCACAGCCCGACAAGGCACCGCCAGGCACAGCAGGAGCACCGGCAGCAGCAACGCGCTTATCTTGAAGACTTTTGACATATCGTTGCAAAAATACTGTTTTACCTCGGGATATCTGCTTCCGTTTCCCGAAAAACTTACTTGCAATTCCCGGAAATTACAAGAATGAACCCTGTTTTTTCCATAATTCGGATAAATCCTCCGTAGGGATACCCTACTTTTGTAGAAAACACAGCATCTGATGGAACTATCACACAAAGTACTCTACGAAGCCCCCTCGACTACGGTCTTCGAGGTCAGGCAAGAAGGCGTGATATGCGCCAGCGATCCGACATTTATTGGAATGAATCAAGATGAGGAGGTATGGTAATGAAACAGTTTGTATTCTCGATTTTCGCGATTCTCGCTGTCATCTCATGCACAGTAGAACCGCTTGAGCCCTTCGATGAAGGAAACTTGCTCCAGTCTTCAACTGCCGGACCTATTGTATTCGACCTTCAGGCGAACCATCCGGATATACAGACAAAAGCGGTCAAGTCCGGCTGGGAGGCCGGGGATGCCATCTTCGTATTCTTTAGCAATGTTTCAGCGCCGAAGTACCTGAAGATGAGCTACGATGGATCTGCGTGGGCCACTGCTGAATACAACGGCGATACCGCAACACCGGGGGCCCTTGGCCTTGAAAACGGTAATACGGGAACCATGCGTGCGGTGTTCCTGCCCTTCGGCAGCAATGCAACTGTTTCTGCCAGCGGCACAAGTTTCGTGTTCAACAAAACGGATTACGCATACTACCTGACGGCTACACTCGATTATACTGTTGCCGGCAACAAGGTTACCGGTGCCTTCGATATGACAGTCCCTGACAATTACGTGCAGTTCTTCGTGGAGGATGCCGGTGCTGCGGATGAAGCGTATTCGCTCGGCTGCGATGCGGTAATCCCTGTCGGTGTGGCTTCCATCTCTGCGGACGGTACGGTCACCGAAACGACAAACAAGACGGCTGCCGACGATATGCCCGGCTATGCCTATAGCGGCGGCTACCTGTTCAGTGGCAAGATCAATGCATATTACAGCTACGGCAGCAATTACTATTTCGCCAAGACAAAGGCCGACGGTACTGAGCGGCACGATTATTATGTCACAGGCAAGACGCTTTCTAGTCACAGTTCTGTGAAGTTGCCCGCCAATGGCGACAGCAAATGGCAGGCCGTGGGAAGTGACAAGTTGGTCCAGTTGACAGATGACGACTACATTTCAGGATTATGGTGGCATACCTGCAACTATGGCCAGTCTGTGCCCGAAGCCCGTGGATCATTCTATACATTTAGCGAGGCTAACTCTCTTGGTGTATCGCTGCCGACAAAAGCGCAGTTTGAGTCGATCAACAATTCCAGCAATTGTTCCTATACATGGCTATCTATTCATGGTCAGCAGGGTGCCGTAGTCAAGGCCGAACGAGGTTTCCTGTTCTTTCCTGCACACGATAATACTAACGGTAGCTATTGGTCTTCCACAAGGGACGACGACAATAACTACGCGTGGTCCTTCTACTTCAGTGGTCCTGTTCATACTACAGGTAGGGTCGTCCATTTTAATACTTTTCCCGCACGTCCTGTCACCGTGAGGCCAGAGGCTATTGACCTTGGCCTGCCCAGCGGTACAAAATGGGCAAACATGAATGTCGGCGCCTCGTCGAAGACAGAGTACGGTGACTATTTCGCATGGGGCGAAACAACCGGTTATAATAGCGGAAAAACCAACTTCTCCTGGAGCACGTATTTCGATACGTCAGATGGTGGTGGCTCTTTCAGCAAATACTACAACGGAGAAAAGACGGAATTGGACTTGGACAATGATGCCGCATACCAGAACTGGGGCAGTCATTGGCGTATGCCTTCCAAAGAGCAATGCGAGGAACTGATCAACAGCAATTACACCACAGTTACATGGACCACTGTCAGTGGCGTAAACGGCCGCCTGATAACCAGCAAGTCCAACACCAATTCCATATTCATTCCAGCACTGAGCAATTGTGACGGCAACGGAATCAGGACGACGTTGTCCGGCAATTGGGGCTATTGCTGGACACGCACTTTGACATCGACTGATACCAAGGCTTGGTATCTGACTTTCTCAAGTTCCAGTATTTGGGTAAATAGTGAAGATCATCGAGCCTACGGCCTACCTGTCCGTGCAGTGTGGGTGGAGTAAAGGTCAACAAAGGCATCAGCTATGATCCAGACCAACAAAACTGACGCGACATGCAAGATCATCATCGACGGCATTGAAAGCCCCACGGACGCGAGTACGTTCGAGCATCTGAACTTGGCCGTTTCCACAACCACGGCCGAGAACGATACTAGGACCTTCACGCAGAAAGAATAATCTCGTCGTTCGCGTTATATCCCTCGCATATATCATCATCCCGCCACCCCTCCGGGGCCGTGGCGGGATGATTGTGTTGTGAAAGAATTGCAGATCTGCGGGCTTTTCGTTACCATCAAAAGTATTATCGCCAAACTAGCGCACCGGTGGTCATCGTATTGTATTGATAATCAGCGATAGAGTTCTTGAAGCTATGCTCCATAGGCCGATTTCGGGGTTTAGCGCACAGATACCTTCCTCCTAACTACGCAGAAAGCGTATCGTCTTGCGCCTGTTTGGCGAAAGGGATTGCCCGGCACGCTTACACGCCGTGTCCAATCCGTCTGTCCAATCCGTCTTTCTGTTCTGACGGGGACAGAAAGACTATAGCAACACGTTCATGGTCAGCATGTTATGTTGATGCTTTTGGGCTGTATCGGAATGCGGTGGACCGAACGACACAAAATAGCACACGGAATCCCTGCCGCGACAGGACTCCATAGCGTATGAGCGTCCTGTCGTGACCCAGATACGGCAAACCCGGCTGGAAAGACGGGCTCTTGGGCAGTGGCTGTATGCCCGCTTTTGAATCATATTTTGCCTTACGTCCGGTTCGGATGGTATTTCAGGATGGTTTCCTGCCACTTGCGGGTATCGACGTGGGTGTAGATCTCGGTGGTGAGGATGCTTTCGTGGCCGAGCATCTGCTGGACGACGCGCAAGTCGGCGCCGTTTTCGACCAGGTGGGTGGCGAAACTGTGGCGGAAGGTGTGCGGGGAAACGTTCTTCTGGATGCCGGCTGCCGCCGTCTGTTCCTTGACGATGTGGAAAATCATCTCGCGGGTGAGCTTGCCGCCGCGGCGGTTGAGGAAGAGGATGTCTTCCGCGGCTTTTTGAACCGGCCCCGCGTCGCGGATCTGCCGGTACAGCCGGATGGCCTTGATGGCGGGTTCTCCGATGGGAACGAGCCGCTGTTTGCTTCCTTTGCCGAAGACGCGGATGAACTGTTCGTCCAGGAACAGGTCGGAAATCTTCAGGTTCACCAGCTCGCTGACGCGCAGGCCGCAGGAATAGAGCACTTCCAGGATGCAGCGGTTGCGGTGTCCTTCGGGCTGGGACAAGTCCACCGATTCGAGGATTGCCAGCACTTCTTCCACACTGAGTACGGTCGGCAGGTAGGGATTGATCTTGGGTGCCGCCAATTTGTCACAGGGATTCTCACCCAACTTGCCTTCTGCATCCAGAAACCGGTAAAGCGCTTTGACGGAGCTGATGATGCGTGACTGCGAGCGTTTGGTGATGCCGGCTGAGACCTGGGCTTCCAGGAAACTGGAAATCTCGTCGATGGAGGCGTTTTCCGGTGCGATACCGTCCGCGCGCAGCAAGTCGAAATACTTCCGGACATCCCCCGTGTAGGCCACGATGGTATGGGGCGACATCGAGCGCTCGAGCTTCAGGTGGTCCCGGAAGTCGAGCAGGGTGGTTTCATAAATGTCAGCGTGATTGCGCATGGTAGCGGCAATAGGGGGCAATGCCGCATTCCCCGCATTTGGGCGACCGGGCCGTGCAGACGTACCGGCCGTGGAGGATGAGCCAGTGGTGGGACCTTGCCCGGAATTCTTCGGGAATCCCGGCCTCCAGGTCGCATTCTACGGCGTAGGGTGTTTTCCCGTCGGAAAGGCCCAGCCGGTGCGCCACGCGGAAAACATGGGTATCCACGGCGATGACAGGCTCGTCGTAGAGCACGGAAGTTACCACATTGGCGGTCTTGCGCCCTACGCCGGGCAGGGTCATCAAAGCATCGATTTCACGCGGGATCTCCCCGCCATAGTCCTTCATTACCTTTTGCGCCATGGCAACCAGGTGGGCGGCTTTGCTGTTGGGGTAGGAGATCGACTTGATGAGCGGCAGGACTTCGTCCGCCGTGGCTGCGGCCAGCGAAGCGACATCGGGGTAGCGCTTGTAAAACGCGGGTGTCGTCATGTTGACCCGCTTGTCGGTGCACTGGGCCGAGAGAATGACGGCTACAATCAACTGGTAGGGCGAAAGGAAATTCAATTCGCTCTTGGGCAGCGGCCGGTTGGCCTCGAACCAGGTGAGGATCGGGGCGAACTGCGGCTTAAACCGGGGCTGGGACTTCTTCACGGCAGATTCCGTTTTCGAGGGTGATGACACGGGCAGGATAGGCGCGGACAAGCGCCAGGTTGTGGGTGACCATCAGGATGGCCGTCCCGCGGCGGTTGATGTCGAAGAGCAGGCCCATGATGCTGCGGGCCGTTTCCTCGTCGAGGTTGCCGGTCGGCTCGTCGGCCAGGATGAGGGCGGGCTCGTTGAGGAGGGCACGGGCGATGGCGGCTCGCTGCTGCTCGCCGCCAGAAAGCTGGTGCGGCAGTTTGTGCGCCTTGTGCTGCAGTCCCACGGCTTCCAGTACGTGTTCGATGCGCTCGGCCATGGCGGCTTTGTCTTTCCAGCCCGTAGCCTGGAGCGCGAAGCGGAGATTGTCCTCCACGGAACGGTCCATCAGCAACTGGAAATCCTGGAAGACGACTCCGATCTTGCGGCGCAGCAGGGGAATGTCTTTCGGGCGGAGTTTCCCGAGTGAGAAACCGCATACGGACGCTTCGCCGCCGCCAAGCCTGTTTTCGCCTGTCAGGGTCCTGATTATCGAGGTCTTTCCGGTGCCGACCTTGCCGATGATGTAGACGAAATCTCCGCGTGAAATTTCGAGGTTCACGCCATACAGGACGGGGACTTCCCCGTTCAAGATTCCGGCGTTGGAAAAAGCTATCAGAGTGTTCATAAAAAATGGCGCAACGGTGCAAATATAGCGGATTTTTTAAGTAAATTTGTAAGTTTTAAAAGAAGATTGTCTATGAAGGCTCGAAAATATATTCTCGCCCTTGCCGGCCTCGCCGCCGGAGCGTGTCTCTGCTCCCAGGCCCGCCCTGCGGACAGGGACAGTTACAGGGAAGGGAAGAGGCTGATGGCGGCGGGCATGTTCGATGAGGCACGCGTTTGTTTCGAACGCGCGGACGCCAGCGGAGAGGATCAGTCATGCTGCGGCTATGCCACGCTTTGCGCGTTGAAATCCGGCGCCGCCGACAGGGAAGACGCGTATGGGGCCTATATCTCGAAGAATCCATCTTCCGCCCTTGGTTCGAAAGTCAGGTTCGAGCATGCCAGGCAACTGTTCGACGCTGGTCGTTTCGAGGAAGCGGAAAGGGAATTCGCCCTCGTGCGCCCTTCGGCGCTCGACGCATCCAGCAAGGCTGAGCTTGCCTTCAAATCCGGCTGGTGCCGTTATGCCGGGAAGGACTACGGCGGAGCGAAAAGCATATTCTCTGACGTTCAGAAAATGCCGTTCAGCGATTATACCGCCCCTTCCCGTTATCTTCTCGGATACATCGCATATACTGAAAAGAATTTCGACGAGGCCGTAAAATGGTTTACCCTCTCGGCAAAGGACGGGCGTTTCACCCAGCTTTCCAGGTTCTATCTGACCGACTGCCGGTTCATGAAGCATGACTACGACTATGTCATCGAAGAGGGGACGAAACTGTTCGGGGAAATGCAGGCGGGACGGAAGGCTCACCTGGCCCGTATCATTTCGGAGTCGTATCTCGTAAGGGGGGACGCTGTGAAAGCGCGCGAGTACTATCTTCAGGGCCCTTCAGTGGAGCACAGCCGTTCGGACAGTTTCTTCTCGGGTTCCGTCTTCTATGCCGTGAAGGATTACGAGGCTGCGATAGGGAGTTTCCTGAAGATGCAGGACCGCAGCGATTCTCTCGGACAGGTCGCCAATTACCAGCTTGGCTGGTCATATATCCAGACCAAGAACAAGGTTGCGGCCCTCGATGCCTTCAAGGCGGCCTCCGAAGCCGATTACAACTGGCAGATACGGGAGGATGCCGCTTTCAATTACGCCAAGCTCGCTTTCGACCTGAACCACGACAGTTCCGCGTTCGCCCGCTACCTGAAGGAGTATTCCACCCTCAGCAAGGGAGACAGGATCTACGGTTACATGGCCCTGGCTGCCCTGTACGACCGGGATTATGCCGCCGCTGTCGAAGCCTACGACAACGTCGAGACCCTCGACAGGACGCAGAAGATGAATTACGCCAAGGCCAATTACCTGCGCGCTTCCCAGCTTACGGCGGGCGGCTCCTGGAGGGATGCGGTCCCATATCTCAAGGCGGCCGCCTTCTACCTGCCGAAGCAGAACCAGTTCAACCAGCTGGCGCGTTACTGGCTCGGTGAATCCTGGTACCACAGCGGGAACTACGAGGAGGCCCTTCAGGTTTATACCGATCTTTACAACGTCTCCGCGCTAGACCGCCGTCCCGAAGGCAAGGCACTGTCCTACAATATGGCATACTGCCAGTTCGGGATGGAGAACTACGGCGAGGCTGCAAGGTGGTTCGACTATTATATCGCGACCGGGGACCCGACGTTCCGTCAGGACGCCCTCGTGAAAAGGGCCGACTGCGATTTCGCGCGGAAAAGATACAAGGCAGCGGCCGCTTCGTACAAGAAGGCTGTCGATGAGGATCCTTCCGCTGAGAACATCTATCCCCGTTACCGTCAGGCGCTTTCCCTCGGACTGACGGGGGACAGGCAGGGCAAGGTCAGCGTGCTGGCCCCCGTATCGAAGGCGCCCAAGGATGCGCCCATGTATTGCGAGGCCATGTACGAACTCGGCCGTGCGTACATGGACGTTGAAAACTACGACAAGGCGCTTGGAGCTTTCTCCACGCTGCGCAGGAACGCTGCCGACAGTTCGTATGCGGCCCGCTCGCTCATCGGCCTCGGCATGACGAACCGCAACATGACACGCTACGACAAGGCGCTTGCGAACTACAAGCGGGTCGTCGCCATGATGCCGGGAAGCGAGTACGCCGAAGACGCCCTTCTTGCCATAGAGTCTATCTATCAGGCACGCAGGGAGCCCGAGAAGTATCTGGAGTATGTGGAAGCCAACTCGCTTGCCTCGGGCAAGAGCGAGGCCGACAGGGAACTGATGTATTTCAACACCGGCCAGCAGATTTTCCTCGCGGAGAATTATCCCCAGGCCATCATTTCCCTCCAGAAATTCCTGGACAAGTATCCGAAGTCGTCCCGCCGTTTCGAGGCCTGGTTCTATATGGCCGAGTCTTACAGGCTTTCCGGGGATAAGGAAAAAGCCTGCGACTGGTACTCGAAGGTGCTTGACGCCGATGCTGATGGCCCGTTCAAGGAGCAGGCAACCCTTGGCCTTGCCACCCAGTCATATGCGCTGGAGCGCTGGGGCAAGGCCTATACCGCATATTCCACCCTCCGCGAAATCGCTATCCTGGAAGGGAACAAGGAGCTTGCGGAAATCGGGATGATGCGTTCCGCCTTCAGGGCGAGGGATTATTTCGGGGCCATAGAGGCGACGGAGTTCGTCGAAAAGCAGGTTCCCGCGGACAAGGATCTCGCACGGGAATGCCGCTATGTCAAGGCGAAATCCCTGCTTTCGAGCAGCAGGCGCGCGGAGGCTATGAGCCTCCTGCCCGCGCTTGCCGCGGAGCCCTCCACGCCGGAGGGCGCGGAGGCGCGCCTGTTGCTTATCCAGGACAGTTTCGACCAGGGTCGTTTCGCTGAGGTCGAAGAAATGGTATATGACTTCGCTTCCGTCGCAGGAAGCCAGTCCTACTGGCTGGCCAGGGCGTTCCTCGTCCTTGGCGACAGTTTCTTCGAAAGGGGCAACGAGGCCCAGGCCAGGGCGACATGGGAAAGCGTCAGGGACGGATATGTAAGCGAATCAGGCTCGGATGACGTGCCCGAACTCGCCAAACTCAAACTCGAGAAGCTGAATCATGAATAGAAAGATACTCTCCGCTTGCCTAGCCCTCGCGGCAGCCGGCGGCGCCGCCGCCCAGAATCTCCACCCGGAGATCGTGGTGACGAACGAATATGAATCCAAGACCGTGTCCGTCCCGAAGCAGGCCCTTCCCATGGCCTTTCCGGACTCTTTGCGCGAATTCAACTACAAGTTCGACTATTCGGTCTTCGACAACCCTTACGAAGGGAGCAGCGAGTTCAACCCCTACCTTGTGAACCTCACGCCGGCCCGCTCTGAACGCAATAGCCGTTCGCTGTGGCTTCGCGCCGGAGCAGGGTGGACCTTCCATCCTGAATTCAAGGCCGTATGGACTCCTGTACGCAAGGAAAGCTCGCGTTTAGGCTTATATGCTGATTACAAAGGCTATTCCGGTCCATACCGGACCCTCGCCGCCGACCTTTCCTCCGTGCGCGGTTCTTTCCGGCATGGCTGTGACCATGCGGCGAAGGCCGGAGCCGTGTTTTCCGGATTCACCGACAGGCACGAATTCCGGGCGGAAGTGAAATATGACGGCATTTTCGCCGGGCTGGATGCGGAGTCGTCCCTTAACACCGGAGGGGTTTCCTTCGGGATTTCTTCCCGTGCAGGGGCTTCTTCTGCACTGGATTACAGCGTCGACGCTTCTTTCGAAGGCGGCACGGACCGGTCCCCGGAGGGTGTACTCGGCCTGGCAGATTTCAATCTCGGCAGCCGTCTGGTACCGCATATCCCGGATCTGGGCTTCGATTTAGTCGCCGACCTCGGGGTCAGGTATCTTGGATGTAGCGGCGTGTTCGATGCGCGTCATGTCGGTGTCAGCATCGACCTCGGGGTCAGGTATCTTGGATGTAGCGGCGTGTTCGATGCGCGTCATGTCGGTGTCAGCATC
>JAEEGG010026493.1_pt1 | contig 11065 bp, 10 predicted proteins | sample 9134161 | NCBI WGS metagenome assembly JAEEGG01 (sample SAMN16246543, study PRJNA631951) | gut metagenome | biome: gut microbiome; feature: rumen; material: CR-attached | host: Bos | place: Iran: Karaj | collected 2018-10
AATAAGAAAACAGTACCATATCAATTTTGTGTACATAAGCGAACTGAGTTCTTTCTCCCATTCCAAGAATCATATGACCCGCCACGCTTTCGTAAACCCACTTATAAAGATTTACTCTATCAGCAATGCCATTTGCATATTCCGACAACGCCCCTGTCGACAATCTATCTGCAAATGAAGGGAACACAAGAGCTAGCATCATGTAAATAATTTGACCCAAAAAGCTTTCTTCATAGAACACCCCGGTAACAATTACCCCAATGAGAACAATAAGAATAATTCGTAAAAACCGACCAACGCCCATTTTGAGTATGATGATGAAAACACATGCAATAAAACAAACGATTGTAGATCGTGTTAACGTTAATAACAGGTTGATGATATTGAGCCCCATTATTATATAGAACTTGTTCTTCTCTCGTTTTGTCTTCTCAATACTCACCCTATAGATTGCCAAAATTGCCATCATGGAATCATAGATGGCATAATGAGTTGCTTGTGCCGTGAAACTGATTATCCTAACGATTCCAAGGCGTTCTAGATTTCTAACAACATTTCCTTCCGTGTCAAGCATGACGAACGGATTAAAGCCTGTAACTCCTTCAACAATACCCAATATACAAAGAAATACAGAAACAGCTAGCATTAAATCTATCAGGGAAATAAATTTTTCTTTAGACGTTATATATGTTGGAACAACTAATGCAATTGATATAATGAGTACTGAAAATGATACCGCCCGGAATGCTTCTCCATGATAAACATATATAAATGACTTAATTAGAATCCATATAAAGAATAATCCCATCGCTTTCAAGTCAGAGCTCTTTATTGAGGCTCTCCCTAATACTGCAATGAAAAACAATACTGGCACCAGAATAACGCTGCTAACCATTCTTCCCATAATATGATAATATGCTGGAAAAACACTTATCAAAATCAAGAGATAGACAGCTAGATTTTTTCGTTTAATACTTATCTTTGAATTCATCCCTTCATCCCTTTGCACAGTTTCGTGAGCACTTGACTATTCGAGCGCCCTTTTTAGTGCTTCAAGATAAGAATATCCACCACTAGCATCAGGCTCAAGGTATGCGCCCTCTCCCCATTCATTCCAAGCAGTGATAAGAACAAATGGCTCACCCTTTTTTGAACATATCTGATGGAACTGTCTAAAATACTTTTCAAACAATTCGGACGTATCGTGGACTATCACTCCTGCATTCTTTCCCCTTCGAGGTGTATCATCATACCTCACGAAGCAACTATGGATGCATGAAGTTTTCCTTGTATTACGAATAATTCTTCTCCATACTCTTTCATAATCGTAAATAAACTTTGCCGGGCCTTGGTTTTTGAATTCAATATGAAAATACTTTTTGATTTTCTCATTCCAGGACTTTTTCTTACCCCAAGCTGATGTTATCGGTTCATATATAAAAGTATTATTCAAATGAACCTTTTCTTTATAGAAGCTTTTCTGTGAAATAAGATACATTCCAGAAAAACCACTTTGCTTGGCCAATTCATCCCAATAGATGGCCATCTTTGTTAGCCTTTCATGATCTACTGTCGTCATGAAAGCAAAAACAGGTTTATTGTCGATCTTCAGATATCTACAATCTCTGAAAAACTGTAGCAAATAATCAAAGTGCTCTGTCCATTGGTCTTCGTCGCCGTAATCAAAATCTACTAATACAGACATCCCATTAACATCAACTTTTTTTTCACCTTCAAACAGTGGAGCCCAATCATTACCTTGAACATTGCTCCATGTTCTCCGCCAAGCACAATTATCCCAAGTAAAGTAATACTCTATATCTATTTCAGGATGAGCAAGCAACAATTCCGCTGGCTTCTCTAATTCCTGCTTTCCATCCTTAAACCAATAGTGGTAAATATTAAACCCGTCTATTCCATACTGAGATGCAGTCTCTGCCTGCCATTCTATTGCTTTGTAGTTTGATAAATCATAGTAATTATTGTTAAGGGGAATCCTAGGCTGATTGTGGCCTTCAAATAATGGCCTAGCTTTTTTTACACCTTCCCAATCCGTATAGCCTTCTCCCCAAAATTTGTTATTATCCTCCGTTATATGGTACTGAGGAAGATAAGCAGCAAATACTTTAGTTTTATTCATTTTGTTTCTTTCCATCCCAAATACTCAATCGTAATCAAGTTTCTCTAATCCTAATATAGTGCGGCGCATACTCCTCATTTTGAGTACTAACTTTGAAATTGTTTTAAGTCGGAATACCTTTCTTAACCATTTGTGCGTTGATAGTTTCACTACAAATGTTTCTCTTCCTTCAATGGACATAATATCAAAGTCTCTTTGCGCCCATTCGACTTGATCTTGAGTTGGTTCTCTTCCAACAAAGAATGATCCATTTCGGAGCGTTCGCAGATTCAAACTCCCATATAAGTCTGGATGTTTGATTCTTACATAGTTGCCATAGGTCTCAAACTCACTGAAACCTGATTGAAAATCCTCTGGTTCTACAGCATTAATGATTTTCTCATAAAAGATGTTACCATCAAGGCTTTCATTGCTTTCAATTCTTTCGATTATTTCCCTCACGATAGTAGTATTGAACAACATATTCTCCGCTACAAAGGAAACGCTTGAATCATATCTATGGATCTCACCCCTGAAAAGAGTATTCAAAGTATTAAAATACCCTTGATGCATTTCCTTTTTTTCAACAAACGAAGGCTTCCCATCCTTGAAATATGTAATGGAATTTAATGGTATTGTGTCAGCATCCCACGTCAAATAATATTCATTCTTAGTCACATATGAAAAACCATATTTCAAAAATTGTTGATAATACCAACCAGTTCTGTTTGTATCCAATCCTCGGTTCTCAATTAATTTCTTTATCCTCCTAAACGTGAGTCCCGGAATAAGACTGTCCTCATCAATATAGCCCACACTCATTGTTTTTAATTTGTCCTGTATTCTTGAAGGAGCAATTGCATAGATTTTCTGTGCTCCAAGATTTTTCTTTATATACGGCAGGCTAATTTCCAAAACATGCAAACTTTTCTCTGTGACAAGTAAGATCGCATCATATTTTATATTGCTTCCAGATTGATTATTCAGCATTATTTCAAACCTCAATCAATTCCCAGTTCTTTTCAATCAAGTCACTTAAAAGACTTATCTTTCCCTTTGCCCATGTACTGGGAGACACGACCATTCGTTTCTTATTGTCGCTCAAATACTGAGCCCACCATCCCATAGTACTATTTGAAAGAATAAAATGTTGGCAGGCTTTCATTAATCTCAATTCATCTACAGCATGTTGTCCATCGTTTGCATCAACAATAACACATCTGTGTTTATTAAAATCTATATTATCCTTGCACCAGTTAAAATCATTAGAGAAAATGAAGAAAACAGAACTCGGATATACTTTTTCAATTCTATCCATTGCTTCTTCAAAATATCTGCCATCGCATACATTTAGGTACGGATTACTTAAATAGCTATTGCCTTTTCTTACGTGGACACAAACAGATATGCAGGACTTAATACTTGTCAAAAAAAACTGGTTACGCTCGTCAGGCATATGCTTTGGCTCAAACTCACATTTGAGATTTTCATAAATATCTTCGAAGTACCTTCTTGATGTAAAAAGGCCATTAATATATATCTTTTCAAGCATCGGGGGATATGCCGGTTCTACAAAGCAATCATATGCCGTGAAATAACCGCGAGAGTTGAATCTGTTTTGAATCAGTTTTACCAATTTCCGATAGAGCTGATTGCTTTTTGTGATTTTCCGGGCTGCTCTGGGAAGTTTATCCAGGAAGTCAGCCAGCTTTATGCCCTTTCCTGCTTTTCTCTCAAACTCAGCTCTGTTGTCAATAAAAACTACACCTTCATTTGGAATCGAAAATTCACCTAAAACAGTGGCTCTATGTTTATCCGCTTCTGTTGCAGCAAACTCTGTTCCATCTGAAACATCTAAATAAAGTTTTCCGCCATACTTTTTTTGTAGTTTTCTACCAAAAGCGTATTGGAACATTTGATTTCCCATTCCGCCATATAATCTATCAAATATCATTTCTACCTCCGAAGTAAAAGGAGATTATTCAGCCCACACTCTCTTATACTCGCTTCCGATAAACTCCCAGCTATACGCAGTCCTGATCCTCTCTTTTGCCGCTGCGCCGAATTTTCCTCGCCACTCAGCATCCATCTCATCTGCCCTATCAATCAGCCCAGCCAGATCGCCATCCTTCTTGCTCCAGTACAGAGCAGCCTCTTGTCCAACTTCTTTATTGAAGCCAACGTCGAGTAGCAGGTTCAGCTCCGTACTTCCCAGTGCTTCCAGCAGGCTCGGATTCGTCCCGCCAACCTCATGACCATGGAAGTAACCGTAAGCATTCTCACGGATCTTCTTCAACAACTCCCTGTCATACACAGTGCCAACGAATTTGATGCGAGGATCAGTGCTGAAGTGCAACGTCTCTTCCAGATACGATCTGAGCCGATCGTTCATGTTTGTGATTATCGCGAAATCTTTCTTACTGTGGCTCTTCATAAACTCCCGAATCATCGTCTCATAGTTGTTTTCTGGAACGAAACGGCCGACAACCAGGTAGTATTCTCCAGCCTTCAGTCCTTTCTCTTGCAGCCAATTCACGAACTTCGGATCATCATCCGGCATACTGCTCTTCTCAACATCAGCGCCATAAGCGATATAGGTTGTATGCGGATGTTGATATTCCTCTTTGATGTACTTCTCGATATTCACAGAGTCGCAGATAACCAGATCGGCATCCTTGACCATCTTCTTCTCGGACCACTTCCAATATTTGCGAACAGGTTTGGGCCACTTGGCTCGAAGAAACTCATGTCCGTCCGGATTCAGATAGTACATACCTCCGATGCTTTTGATCTGCTTTACCAGTCCATCGATGAACAATCCGATCCGGCATGTGAGGATGTAGAAGATTGGGTGACTGATATGATTCTCCTTGCAATACTGAATGCTATACTTCACCGCCGCCCGATCATAATAGATTGCTACAGCCGGACCGATGTTCGGACAGGGGATCTTGAACACATGAGCGTTCTTGTATTCAAATTCAGTTACCGATCCATCGTCGTTCTTCTTCAGTATCCTTATCCCATCCAGCTTGCTCTCGTCCATGTGCCCATCGCCATTGGCTTTGCAGGCCACATGGTACTTGATGCTGTCCTCGTGCTCATGCTCACCGATCAGTCTATCAACAAACGTCTCGTAACCGCCATACTGTCCGATACTCTTAGAGCCGATGATGAACACATGCTGCACAGCGTGTTTGCCTGAGGCCATATTCTGTTCAGTGTTATTAGCCATTCTTCATTTGGCCTCCGTTCGTTTTCTTATCAAAAGCATAATCAGCCCTGCTACCGCCACACCAATCCAGTCTTTGACCAGATCAACAGCTTCAAACTCTCTCCCTGGAAGCAGCGTCTTCATGCATTCGTCAACCACACCGATGCCGCATCCGGCCATCAGCCCAACCCAATTCTTCCACCCTCTACTCCTGCAGAATCCACACACCGCTAATCCAACGATGAAGTATTCCAGGATGTGGACATTGCTCCGCAGCGTCTTATACTCAACATCTATCCCTATACTCCCCAGCCATGATCTAACCGCTTCACTCAGGTCTCTGCTCTGTTCTGGATTCTGAAACGTAAAGAACAGGACCATGAGGATTGCAAGGATCAGGAAGAAGAGTGCTGTTTTCTTGTTTGACACACCTGTTTAGCTCCTTTTCCATATATCTTGCATAAATCGCTCGCTTTGACCGCTACATCTTGTGTTCATCATCTCTATTTGCAAATAAGAAGTAATTGCACATTAAATGAACGCAAAAGACGGAAAAATGGCTTTTCGACTGTATTATGAGTGCATTTTTGACGGTTTATTAGCTTCTGAGCACTATATATTGTGTATCAACCTCATATTTGTCACTAAATACAGGCTTTTGCACATTAGAAGTACGAGACCATTAAATGGGACTCTTCGGTTTTGTTTAGCAGATATCCCCTATACAGGGTTCAATCTGCCAATCTCACATCGCCCCATCCTTGGTGAACACAGCCTTCACTGTTTTCAGCAGTATTCTTATATCCAGACCAATGCTCCAGTGATTGATGTACTCCGTATCCAGCTTGACCACTTCTTCAAAGTCTGTGATCTTACTCCGTCCGCTGACCTGCCACATGCCAGTCAGACCGGGTCTTGTCGCCAGACGCGCTCTATGATGGTACTTGTACTTCTCCCATTCATCCACCGTCGGCGGCCTTGTTCCGACCAGGCTCATGTCTCCCTTCAGAATATTGAAAAATTGGGGCCACTCGTCCCAACTCCCGTCACGGATCCGCTGACCGATGCCTGTGACCTGTTTTCCATCAACGATCTTGTTTCCGATAATGCGCGGATCCCAATCCAGCTTGAACATCATGCCATCTGATACGCGGTTGTCTTTCATCAGTTCAGCCTTGCGTTCGTCCGCATTTACATACATACTTCGTATCTTTAGCATTTTGAACCTTTTGCCGTTAAGCCCTATGCGAGTTTGTTTAAAGAGAATCGGGCCTGGGCTTTCTTTTTTAATCTGAGAACCGACAACCGCTATCACTACGATGGCTATGAGACTGCCTACCAGTCCACCTACAATATCCAAAGCCCGTTTCATGGCAAGCTGCAGAGGGCTTGCATAGTTGATCGCAGAGGTAAGAACCGTATAGCCCCCGACCTTCTCTATAAAACTCTTGCTTCCGATGTTGGAGAGAGGGAGCCGGATATGAACCGGAACCGCCATCTGCCGACAATCCTCAATCAGAGAAGCAACGGTAGCCTCCTCACGCTCCGCAACTGCTGTGGCTGTACCTGCACTTCCGCCGCTCCCCGCAGATCCCACAACATAGTTCTTCCTGGAAAACTCGCGGTATGTATCGTAGATGAGCCTTTCAACACTCTTATAGATGTCGGAGCGGTGAACTTCAATATCAGTCAAATGAGCAGGATATACAAAGACCTCATCCACCCATTCCCGGCAGATATAGTCAGAGGCTGTAGCGAGACTTGCCACGACGGGTACTCCACCAATCCATTCCCCGGTCCCGTCTCTGTTGCTTAAAACAATGCCTCTATACTCTACATCATCTGTGGCACTGACCCGTTCGAGGATCTCCGGCACCTGCTTTTCGTCGGCAACCATGATCATGGCGGCCTTCTTACCGTTCTTCCAAATCCGGCGCACCACAGGTTTCCAGGCCATGCGGATTGCATATCCAAGGATGAAATGCAGTACCGCCGTATAGAAAATAGTAAGGCGGCTATACGCATCACCCATCTGCATTGCGAACATGTATAGAACGATTACCAGCAGAACCATTACAGTTTGCTTGAATGTCTGGATAGCCTCCTGGTAATAGCCCCGCTTCATGACGTTATGCATGGTGTTGAAAATGGCTGCAATCAGAATGTCAACCACAACCAACATGACAGCGAGGGTTCTATAAATGCCTGATGCGTAGGGTAGTGAGCCACCTTGTCTAATCAGGTATGCAATTACAAATGCCAACTGTAGTGCAAGCGCATCCCAAAGGATAAAATCAATATGCTTTATCCACCCTTGATTGTTTCTTTTGTACACTGTGTTTTACCCCCCCACACGGTTTTTCAGACCGGCGGAGCATAATATTCAGTTTTCTCTGCCCATTCCAACTGGCCGTGTCCCGGTCAATGTCCCGATCAATCTACCCGTCAGCTCGAATCGGAAGAGAAAGCCCTTTCTGTCTAATAAACCTCAGTAGGAATGAAATCATTTACCATTCTTGCCAAATACCCGCTCTTATGAACTTTTACATAGCTTTCGATACCTATCGTCTCTTGTATGTACTTTTACATAGTATTTTGTACATACCGTCTCTTTCGGTCTGTTTTCCGAGCCAATGATCGGTCCATAATCCGGCTCCGCAGCCCCCGCTATGTTCGGCTCATTTTCAGTATGTTTTGTACATTTTCAGAAACGACATAAACCCCTTTGTTTGCCCTGCACAAAACAGAGGCGAAATTCGGGGTTTCTAAACTGCAATATTTGTTGGTTTATTACAAAGCGCAGATTGGAAAACTTCCTCAAAGACGTTATGAATCTTGAAGGTCCTTCCATTCCTACCCACGCGCTCCTGTGTGAAGAAGATAGGCCCGGGGGACTTAATATATATTGCTGGTGCAACAAAGATAAATATGATTCCTGTAAGTATACAACCAACAATGCCTCCAGCGATATCCATTGCTCGTTTGAGAGCAAGTTGTCCGACTGTCACAAAGCGAACACTGTTTGTCAGTACTTTGTATTTACCGATCTTGCGAATGTCTGTTACAGGCCAACGGTCATCACTAATTGATGTTACAGTGTGATCCACCGTAATACCCATGATCATCAACTCATCCATCAACTTAGTCGGGAATGGCAAATGGTCCGGTTGAAGAATGAAGACTTCATCTACCCATGAATGAGTGAGGCGATTCATCGCTTCGTCTCCCAGTGGAAGTACCGGAATATCTATACCCTCATAAGAAACCGATTCATCTGTATCAAACAGGACAATTCCAGAAATAGTATAGTCCTGATAGATTCTCGGATCGGTCAGCTTTTTCATGGCATCTTCAACATAGTCTTTTCCCGTTACAAGAACAATAGACCTGCTTTTGTTAACGCCCCTCTTGAATATCCGTTTTTTATTCAGCTGCCTGAAAAAGTAGTCAACTAACGAGAAGAAGAGTGAGGTGTATCCAAGCTGCAAACGGGATGCAGTAGCAGAGCGCTTGACCGCAAACAGGTACACCAATGCGACAACCAGAACACTGATGATGTATTTCAGAACCGCGATATACTCATCAAAACGTTTTCTGCGCAGAATGCCACCATAGTTATTAGAAAATAGAATAACAACAAGCTGGCTTACAAATAACACGAAAGCTTGATACCGATAGTCATCTGTTCCATACGGATTTCCGTATCCACGGAGGACCCAGTAAGCAAGGATAAAGCAAAGCTGAAGACAGAGAATATCTATTAAGATAAAATCGCCATGCTTGAGCCAGCCCTTAAGATGTTTCGGATTCATTGATAGTCACCTTTCTGCTTATGCAGATCATATATATACAAGACCAATAGCCGATAGACGATATTCGTCCGTCGGCTATTGTCATTCCTCCTTATCAAGTCTATAAACTGTGAAGAGTATCTTCCATCAAGCTAAAACCTCATAAGAGGAGATGACAAAAGCCATATAATTATGCTGCTGCAATCCTTTGATTAGAGATCGGAAATCGCTTGCTTGACGAAAGAATCGGATCGGACAAAACCGGCGACGCCGTCCTTTTCGGCGTCCACCCGCATTGAGCGGAATTCCAGAATCCTGAACTCCCGCTCGTCCTTGGTGAGATGTGCCTGCTTACAGAGCGCGGAGCCGCCGTCATAGGCCTTGATCGCAATGGCGGTATCGAGCATGACGGGACTGCAGATCACCGGGCCCGGCAAAGACGCGCAGATATCGAAAACGCGCTTGACAATACAGAAGATGGCGAGACTGAAAATCCGGGACAGCGTCCGGGCGGCGGTGAGGGTGCTTATCCTGCTGCAACCGAGCGGATCGGAGCTGTAGGTCCCAGGATACCGGAAGAAGAAGAACAAGGCAAGGGTAAAAAGAACCGGGGACAGACAAAACGCAGGTGCCGGACTGCAAGCATGATCGGCTTATTGTGAAAGTCGATCTGCGTGATGCTGTCCCTCAAAGCGTATCCTTCCCCTCTTTTGCTATTGACCTGCGTGAAGAATTGGTATATTATGGCAATCAGAGTCTGCGCCCGGCGCGTCTCTCAGCTGTCTCTGCCGGACAGCCGCTCGTTGACCAGCTCTTCCATCGGGCCGACGAAACCGTTGTTGATCTCTTCGATCGATTCGACCAGGATGCGTCCGACCGTTTCGGCGTCGAGCTGCAGGAGCTTATTCTTTGTTTCCCGGCTCAAAACCCTGGGAACGTCCAGCATCGCCATGCTGGGATAAGCCGTTCCCATCAATCTGCGGACCTCTATCATCAGCTGATCGAAATCGTTTCCGGGGGCCGACCCCGGCTTCGTATCGGTCCTGTTCCGCTCTTTTCCCATCGCCATCATTCCCTCTTCCATACACCGTCCCTATTTCTGCGGTGTATCCGTATCGCTCCCGCGGACCGTTCGTTGGCTGACCGAACGCTCCGTGTACAGCTCCTCTGTTATCCACCGGGCAGATGCTTATGAGTTTCTCATACAAGTAGTACTTATCTTACCACTATTATACAGCATATGCAAGTACCTTCTTGTTTTTTTATGCAATTAGTATGTAGTCTGCTACAAAATGTCGGGAGGATGGGGATGCCTGTGATCGGAGAAGCTTGGCAGAGGCCCGCAAGGATCACGGAGACCATCAGGCCAGCCTTGCAAAGAAGCTCCACGTATCCGCCTTCACCGTTGCCGCATGTGAGTTCGGATTATTTGCCGGGCCTGACGGACGACGCTCCGGTATTCGGAGAAAGGCGGCGCACAGAACGCTTCGACCCGGAGGAACGGGCGCAGATACGGAAATCTGAGAAATATCTGCTCTATAAGCGCAAAAAATGACGGTTCCGCAATTCGATTGCAGAATCGTCATTTTTCATGTCCGACAGGACCTTCCCCGCCGCGGCGGGCGGTCAGTCCAGCAGATAGCAGCCGGTGTAGCAGATGGTGTCCTTCCCGTGGTTGTACTTCAGCCCGTTGGCGGTGCAGACCTCGTTCACCACCAGGCCGCAGCCCTCCATGGAGGGGCAGAGCTTGTCCGGGAAGCGGCAGGGCGCGTCGGGATAGGTGCATTTCGCGCAGCGGCTGCAGCCGCCGGTGCCCATGGCCATGAGGCCGGGCCACTCCTTGCGCAGCTCGTCCCAGAGGGCGTCGAAGTTCTGCTTGTGGTTCGCCGCCGTCTCCATCATAGTCGCCACGTCGAAGCTGTCCTCCATCTGGCCCACGGT
>JAEEGG010026497.1_pt1 | contig 11064 bp, 6 predicted proteins | sample 9134161 | NCBI WGS metagenome assembly JAEEGG01 (sample SAMN16246543, study PRJNA631951) | gut metagenome | biome: gut microbiome; feature: rumen; material: CR-attached | host: Bos | place: Iran: Karaj | collected 2018-10
CACAGATACTATGGCGGTTGCCAGGTGGTGGACAAGGTGGAGCAGTTGGCCATTGACCGCGTTTGCAAGCTGTTCGGTGCCGAGTATGCCAACGTGCAGCCTCACTCTGGTGCACAGGCTAATGCTGCCGTGCTGCTGGCCGTGCTGAAGCCCGGCGATTGCTTTATGGGTCTGAATCTGGACCACGGCGGCCACCTCTCACATGGTTCACTGGTAAACACTTCTGGTATCCTTTACAAGCCCGTGGGCTACAACCTGAACAAGGAAACCGGTCGCGTGGACTACGACGAGATGGAGAAGCTGGCTCTGGAGAACAAGCCGAAGCTGATTATCGGTGGTGGCTCGGCCTACAGCCGCGAGTGGGATTACAAGCGCATGCGTGAGATTGCCGACAAGGTGGGTGCGCTGCTGATGATTGATATGGCTCACCCCGCTGGTCTGATTGCTGCTGGTCTGCTGGAGAACCCCGTAAAGTGGGCTCACATCGTGACCTCTACCACCCACAAGACCCTGCGTGGTCCCCGCGGTGGTATCATCCTACTTGGCAAGGACTTCGAGAATCCCTGGGGTTACAAGACTCCGAAGGGTCAGGTGAAGATGATGTCGCAGTTGCTGAACAGCGCCGTATTCCCCGGACAGCAGGGCGGACCGCTGGAGCACGTCATTGCCGCCAAGGCTGTTGCCTTCGGTGAGGCCCTGAAGCCTGAGTTCAAGGAGTGGGCTAAGCAGGTGAAGAAGAACGCTGCCGTACTGGCCGAGGAGTTGGTAAAGCGCGGCTTCGGCATCGTCAGCGGCGGTACCGACAACCACTCGATGCTGGTTGACCTGCGCTCGAAGTATCCCGAGCTGACCGGTAAGGTGGCCGAAAACGCACTGGTTGCTGCCGACATCACCGTCAATAAGAATATGGTGCCGTTCGACAGCCGTTCGGCCTTCCAGACCAGCGGTATCCGTCTGGGTACTCCCGCCATCACAACCCGTGGTGCGAAGGAAGACCTGATGGTTCAGATTGCCGCATGGATTGAGGAAGTGTTGAACGACCCCGAAAACGAGCAGGTGATTGCCTCCGTTCGCGCTCGTGTCAACGAGACGATGAAGAGCTATCCCCTCTTCGCCTATTAAAACAGACAAATGATCCACTACTTAAGGACGATATCACTTACCCTGCCTATGCTGCTGTTGCTCTTGTGTCCGACGGACATGAGAGCACAGCAATTGCAGGCTACCCTCTCCCACTATTCCACTACCGACGGCCTGCCCAGCAATGCCATCTCATACCTCACCAGTGATGACTATGGCTATGTATGGATAGCCACGTGGAATGGTGTTTCCCGTTTCGACGGCTATAATTTCTGTAACTACAAGACTGGTATTCATAGCGGTATCCCAGGATTGCACAACCGTCTGGAAAACATTATTGTAGACCAGGCGCAAAACATATGGATGAAGATGTATGATGGTCGCATCTTCGTCATCAACCGCCAGACCGACTGCATCATCGACCCATTGGCCAATGTCAGTGGTCACGAAGACTATCACGTTGACTATTTCTTCAACCCCTACGTTACCAGTGCTGGCGACGTGCTGGTGTCTTATGGCACCAACGGACTCTATAAGTTCCGTATCGATCGTACAGGACTGAAGAGCGACCTTGTCACCACAGGAGGCCTCATCGTCAAGAGCGTTGCCGAGGGTTATCATAACGACCTTTGGATAGGCACCAATAAGGGTGTCCACCGTCTGAACTCCACCTATTTGACCTTGGAGTCCAGAGGTTTCCTGCAGGACGAAGACATTACCCACCTTACCTCCAATGGTTACAACATCTATGCAGGCACAGCGTCAGGTAAGATTATCCAGTTCTCCTATGGTGACGAGCCACATGTTGTTTTCGAGTGGGGACATCCTATTACGGGTTTGTTTATCGATAGTCACGGCTTGTTCTGGTTCTCTGACAACGAGGACGGCTGTTATCGTCTGAATCGTGAGACTGGTAATGTCAAGCACTTTGTCCAGCGCTCCATGGTCCCTGAGTTCACCAGCCGCGGAGCAGAATTCAATGAAGTCTTAGGTGTCGTCTGGGCACGTATGAACCATGGTGGCTATGGCTACTACAATCGTGAAAATGACGAGATAGAGTATTTCCACAACGACCCCTCGAACCCCTGGAACCTCTCTAACACCGTCAATGCCCGTCTTGAGATGAATGACGGTGTGGTGTGGGAGTCTACCATCCGTCGTGGTTTTGAGAAGTTGGAGATTCTCAAGAACAACATTCCGCGCACCCTACTCGTCCCTGGCGCTGAGAACACGATGGAGAACGAGACGCGCGCCCTCTATTATGATACCCGACAGCAATTGCTGCTTATTGGCAATAAGAAGGGTACCCTGTTCCTCATCGACAAACACGGTAATCGACGAGCACTGACCCACGACAGCGAAGGCAAGCCCTTTGGGCGCTTCTATGGTATCAGTAGCGACTCCAAGGGTAACTACTGGTTATGCGACAAAGACAAGGGTGTCTATAAGATGACCCCCAACGGCAGCGACGGCTATACCATCACCAATTTCCACCACGATGAGAACGACCTCTGGTCACTCTCCTCAAACAGCGCCTACCAGACTGTTGAAGACCGTCATGGCAACATCTGGGTAGCGACCTATGGTGGTGGTGTCAATATCCTTGTCAAGAAGAAGGACGGTGGCTATCACGTCTATACTCCTCAGAACATGCTGAAGAAGTATCCTCAGCACACCTACCAAAAGGTGCGCACCATTGAGGTTGATAGGGAAGGCAACGTATGGGCAGGCACTACTGATGGCATCCTCATCATGACGCTGCAGGGTGACAAGTTCACTGCCAAGCCACTGGAAGCCCCCAACGATCCTATGAAGGGGCTGGCCAGCAACGACATTATCTGCCTGCGCAAAGATCAGCAGGGCACCATGTGGGTAGGCACCAACAGTGGTGGTCTGAGTTGTACCACAATGAAAGATGCCAATGGCTGTTGGCAGTTTGAGAACTACGGCATAGATGCAGGTCTCCCCTCTGAGGAGATCCGCAGCATCACCTTTGACACCAAGGGTAACGTCTGGTTTGCTACAGACAATATTCTTTGTTCGTTTGACACCAAGAAGAAGATTCTCACCACCTTCTCCAATCTCGATGGTGTTGACGACACCATGTGTTCAGAGAATGCAGCTATCTCACTACCTGGTGGCAAGATTCTTTTCGGCACCCTTGATGGCTATTACACCATTGACCGCAACAAACTCATTGCCAAGACAGGTTCCCTGCTGAAGCTCCGCATCACAGACTTCTTCCTGAACGACCAGTTGATGTCGCCACGTCTCAACGACACCTTCGACTACTACGTGCCAGAGAGTCGTAGCGTCAAACTGCCCAAGCATGGTGGTGAATTCTCTTTCCGCTTTGCAGCACTCAACTATCAGTTGCAGCATCGTACGCACTATCAATACCGTCTATTGGGTTACGAGTCAGAATGGAACAATGCTGGCAAGGAGCGTATGGCCTCCTATAGTGACCTTCCTGCAGGCACCTATCTGTTCCAAGTAAAAGCCTTCCTGCTGGAATCCCCAGAGAATTACGACATGCGTACTATGGAGATTATCATCCCGCCTTACTTCCTGCTGTCCACCTCTGCCGTCTGGTTCTATCTCTTCCTGCTGATGGTGATTGGTATTACCGCCCTTTGGTGGTATCAAGAGCAATTGCGCAAAAAGTTCGCAAATAATTTGGAAGTTTAGCATTTTTTCCTTATCTTTGCAAACAGAACAGGGAGCTGTGCCGGTTCGATAGGGATACTCATCAAATTACATTGAAAACCGAGCTGACTCCTCTTGCCAATGGCGGGCCACAACCTGTGAAAGCAGGGAGCCGAAAGGCCGGTGGATTACAACGACGGAGGGTGCTCAAATCTTTTAACAAAGGAGTTTTCATCACATCACCGGGCGGCACCCTTTTTTCTTTTGTCCCCCAAATAATAATAAATGACTTATATTATGTTTTCCGGAATCATTGAGGAGTTTGCTACCGTTGTAGCTATCAAGAAAGACAGAGACAATATTGACTTCACGCTGACCTGCTCGTTTGTTGACGAGTTGAGCATTGACCAGAGCGTAGCCCACAATGGCGTATGCCTTACGGTAGTGACTATCCATCAGCCATCAGACCTCTGCCCTCAGCCTTCTTACACCGTTACAGCCATGAAGGAGACGCTCGACCGCACCAACCTTGGATTGCTGAAAGTTGGCGACAAGGTCAATATCGAGCGTTCTATGCTGATGAATGGTCGTCTGGATGGTCACATCGTGCAGGGCCACGTCGATGAGACGGCTCGTTGCATTGCTATGGACGATGCCAACGGCTCTACCTATTTCACCTTTGAATACAAGGACGATCGCGAGATGGCTCGCAAGGGTTACTTCACTGTCGACAAGGGTTCCGTTACTGTCAATGGTGTCTCGCTGACTGTCTGCAACCCCACGCAGAACACCTTCCAGGTAGCCATCATTCCCTATACGATGGAGCACACCAATTTCCAGGACATCCGCATCGGCACCGTTGTCAATCTGGAGTTCGACATCCTTGGCAAGTACATTGCCCGTCTGCAACAACTATAATTATCGCTGTCGCAACAGTTCCACGATGCGAGCCATCTGGTTGGGAATGCGTATCTGCTGCGGACACTTCGGCAGACATTCCTCACAGTCGGCACAACTTCTCGCCCACGTTTCCGTATTGGGCAACGCTTCGCGTAGTCCGTCAGCAAACTGCTTTTTCTTGGTAGCATAGTCTGCTGCCGTCTTGTCAGGCAAGGGCAGTATATGGCTGTTGACAGCATCGTTGTAGTAGGCGAAGTTGCCAGGAATATCCACTCCGTAAGGACACGGCATACAATAGGCACACGTCGTACAAGGAATGGTGGGGAAGCCCGACATCTGGTCGGCAATATGCGCCAGCAGCGTATTCTCCGCCTCCGTACACACCTCCAATGGCGAGAACGTCTCGATATTCTCCTCCACATGGTCCATACGGTTCATGCCACTCAGTGTAGTCAGGATGTTCGGATAAGAACCTACCCAGCGGAATGCCCATCGTGCCGTACTGTCGTTGGGGCGAACAGCCTGCAGTTGCTTGGTCAGTTCCTTCGCCATCTTTCCGAAGGCACCACCACGCAGGGGTTCCATGATGACACACTGCACCCCAGCCTTCTCACATTTATTATATAGGTACTCTGCATCGGCATCCTTCTTCCATCCGCTACCCATCGACGCGTGGCGCCAGTCCAGGAAGTTCATCTGAATCTGGCAGAAGTCCCACTTATACTCCTCCTGGTGGTCCAGCAAGTAGTCGAAGGGACGCACATCGCCATGATACGAGAATCCCAGGTGCTTGATGCGCCCTGCCTTACGTTCCTTCAGCAGAAATTCCAGCAGACCATTGTCTAGGAATCGCCCTTTCAGCGCGTCCATACCACCTCCGCCAATGCTGTGCAACAGGTAGTAGTCAATGTGGTCCACCTTCAGTCGCTCAAACGACTGCTCGTACATCCGCTTGGCATCGTTGAAGTTCCACAGATTCTGGCGCTGGTTCGACATCTTCGTAGCCACATAGTATTTCTCTCTGGGATGACGACTCAAAGCATTACCTGTCAGCACCTCCGACTGTCCACCCATATACATCGGGGCCGTGTCGAAGTAGTTCACGCCGTGCTCAATGGCATAATCTACCATTCTGTTCACCTCCTCCTGATTGTTAGGCAGTCGCATCATGCCAAAGCCCAACAGCGAGATCTGCTCGCCTGTGCCGTGCTGTACGCGATACGTCATTCTGCTGGGCACCACCTTTGGTTTCTCGCCCTGTGCAAACATGCGGAAAGGCTGCATCATGCTCATTGTCACAGCAGCGCCAGCACCCATTCCCAACTTTCGCAGAAAGTCTCTGCGACTCATCTCGTTCCGATTATTCTCCTTGTCCATAGTACTTGTTTAGTTTTTAGTTGTATCGTTCCGCTGCAAAGATACAAAGAATAATTGTAACTTCAAAGAAAAACAGCAAAAATAAAGCATGCGTAAATTCTATGTTCATCAGCCACTGTGGCCAAGGCGTAAGCCTTGTACCGCCACAGCCGTATTATGGCCGATAGCACAGACCGTTTCTGCCAATTGGTTAAGATAGTGGAAACGGGCATAGTCGCTCTCAAATGTTGGCATATCCTCTGGCCAAGGGGCAAGAATGAGCAATGTGCCATAAGCGCAAGCCTCGAAGCGGCTTCGCTCAGGTTTCCAATATTGGCCAATGGGGTCAGACTGGATGTGTATCAAACGAAGATTCTCTTCTAGGGCAATATTCTTTATCCGTTTCTCACATTCGGAGACACCAGGGGTTACCAACACATCGCCACTCCTAGCTGCAGAAATGAGACGATGGCGTTCTGTTTCCCAGAATTGTGTATTCTCTGTGGGGCTGCCGTCCGTTTTGCGATGGAAGAACACCTGATGCTTCTCGGGTTGACGAAGAAGGAGTAGATTGCCAAATGCGCTATAGCGAACACCTGCAATGGTGATGCACAGGGAACGCTGGAACAGGTCTGGGAATTCACGACGCATAACCAGACGGCGAGGATTGTCGCAGAGGTAGTGCTTCCAATTATCCAACTGCCCGTCGCGCATAAGGATGTGGTCATTGTAATTGGGCTCAAAGAGAGGAGGGTGAGACTCTGCAACTGATGTCGCAGACACGGTGGTTCCTGACAATTGCCACCAAGCACGGCTAATGCCGCCCTTGAAAGCGCCAATGACAACTCCCAGATGTTTGCCTTGGGGTAGTGGTTGGTTAATACGGACTATCAGGTGCAAATGGTCTGGCATAAGACATACCTGCCAAACATCGACCATAGGATACACCTTATGTATTTTCGGAATCTCATTGTTGAGAACGGTTTGTCCAAGCGCTGATGGCTTAATATGTGGCTGTTCGCCACCAATCTTTGTGGTACCAACTATCTCGCCAAAAACGGGTAACCTATTGGCAACCACAAGGGTTACCTCATATGTTCCTGGCACAGCATAGTCGTGCCCATACATGCGACGTGTCTGACAACTTTCGTTCATCTCTGAGTATTTGACTACAAAATTAGCCATTCTTTAGATGAAAACAAAATATAACACTTAAAAATTGGATATTTCCATTCTTTTTTATATCTTTGCATCCGACTATAGGTCATACTAACCACACTCATATATATAATAATGTTCGCGCGAGGACAGAGCGTGGAGAGTGGAGAAAGAAACGAATTACCATAATTACTCGTAATTTATCCACGAATGATCTTTATGCTGGAAAGAAACATAACTGAAAAAACAAAATACACTAACATTAAACTCACTTATTATGAAAAAACTATTACTTAAATCTATGCTCCTACTATGCGCCCTAGTAGTGGGAAGTATGAATGGATGGGCAAATGACGTGACCTTTGATTTTACTTCGGCAGAGAACCGTGATTTAATTACTTGGAATGGAACGGGAGCTGCCAGTCCTGGATCTACTGTTAACGGAACAGTTTCTGGCGTTACTTTCAATACAAGTAAAGGAAACGTAAATACTAGCAACAACTATGTACAAGTCTTTGCAAATGCAAACGATTTTACAATTTCTGTAGCAACTGGTGTAATAACTGCATTTACCATTACATGTACAGGAAATGGTGATAGTAATTATGGACCACAAAAGTTTTCTGGAACAGGTTATACAGGAGGGGATCAGAAAACTGGAACATGGTCAGGATCAGCCGGTTCTATTACATTAACGAATTCTGCTCAAGTTAGAATAACAAAAATAGAAGTAACCTATAATCCTTCAGCTCCATCAAAAGTAGCAACTCCTTCAATTAGTGGTACCACACCTTTCTATCCCAATACAGAAGTGACCATCACCTGTTCAACGAACGGTGCAACTATTCAATATAGTTTGGATGATGGAGCAAATTGGACAAACTATTCAGATCCTTTTGCCCTTACTGCAACGACAACAGTCAAAGCCAAAGCCACAAAAACCAGTATGACAGATAGCGATATCGCCACAAAGACTTTTACTAAAGAAACTCCGCTTACCAACATTGCAGCACTTACTGCTGAAACAACTACAGGAACAAAATATGTAACCCTGACTAATGCTGTTGTTACATATGTTAATGGAAAATATGCATTCATTCAGGACGCATCAGGTGCTGTCGTATATTATGCGAACTCGCATACTCTTGTTGCAGGTAATACCTTGACAGGTGTTGCTACCGTTACATATCAACCTAATAATAGCAATCCTCAAATTACTGCTCTTTCTGGTGTAACGCCCGCAACAGGTTCAGCTCCTTCTCCAACATCAGTTGCACAAAGCGCATGGACTTACACTTTCGCTAATGTTCTCAATCAGTATTTTGAGATTACAGGTGCAACCATTACCAAAACGGGAACTAATTATTATGTTGAGCTCAATGGTGACAATGTACAATTATATAAGAGAGGAAGTGCTCTTGGCGATTTGAACCTCTCCAGAAAATATACAATCACAGGTTTCCCAATGCTTTACAACACAACGAAGGAATTACAAATATTTGTTGAGCCAGTTGAAGAAGCAACTTCCGACCCGTTAATTGATGCAAGCAATCTGACTATAGAGTTTGATGCGACATCAGGTGAAATTCCTTATGACATTGTAAATCCGACAGAAGCATCACTTAGTATCAAAGGAACCACAGGCGATTGGATAAGTAATGTAGCTGTTGATGTGACTAATAAAAAAGTTACCTTCGATGCCACAGCCAATACAGGAGCACAGCGTACAGGAACTATTACCCTTTCATATACTGGTGCTGATGATAAGGTTATCACTATTACGCAAAAGCCATATATTATTGCTACGATACCATTCGCCTTTGATGGTGGTAAAACAGAATTAGAAGCCGCTGTTGGTTTTACGCAAAGTGGTCTTGGAAGTGATTACGACAATTCTCCAAAATTGAAATTTGATGGCACAGGAGATTACGTCATCTTAAGAATTAATGAGAGTGGAAGATTAGATTATAATATCAAGGGAAATAGTTTTTCTGGTGGAACATTTAAAGTTCAGACATCCAATGATGGAAACACATATTCAGACCTTGCAACATATACGTCTCTTAGTGCAACTTCAACTGAATCCTTTAATCTTGATTCTGACGTAAGATATATCAAGTGGATATATACAAACAAGTCAGACGGAAATGTTGCTCTTGGCAACATCGTTGTTACAAGGGTTCCTGTTGTTCCAGAGCCAGAAGAACCTGTAGTCTCTGGCACAACTATTACTTTGAATACTACAACAAACATGGCTGGTTGGCGCACCTATAACAACAATACTACCAAGAAGTATACTGTAGATGGTACCACAAAGGTATATTACGCATCTGCAACGACTGACAACAAGGTTACGCTGACTGAGATTGCTGGTGGCGTACCTGCCAATACTGCCGTCATTCTGCATCAAACTAATGGAACTTCAATCACATTGACAGAAACTTCTAATGCAATCACTGCTCCTGGCACAAGCAACAAGCTGGCTATTTCTACTGCTGGTCAGAACCTGGGAACTGTGTACCGTCTTGGCTATAAGTCTTCTGATGGCATAGGATTCTATTCTTATACCACTTCTATTGCTCCTGCTGGCATTATATATGTCTCTTCAATAACTGCTGGCGCTCGCGACTTCCTCGGCTTTGATTTTGGTGACGAGGCAACTGGCGTAAACGAAGTGAAGACTCAGAAAGTTGATGGTGAATACTACAACCTCGCTGGTCAGCGCGTAGCTCAGCCTACTAAGGGTCTCTACATTGTGAATGGCAAGAAGGTGATTATGAAGTAAGAATGGTGTTAAGAAACGAATTGCCAGATTCGCAACGCCACACTCTGCTTGCAGAGAATAACTCATAATTTAACCATAATAATATTACGGATTTATTACGAATAATTATGGTAATTCGTTTCAAAGAAAAAACTCACATTCGTTTCTAAGAAAAAACATTAATTCGATTCTAAGATGAAAAAGATATATATCAATCCAGAGATGGAAGTAGTAAAGCTGAATGCTAAGTATCAGCTAATGGCAGGCTCTGACCTAGGAGGTCATGACGAGGTGCCAGAAGAATATGGTTCTCGTGATTTCGACTTCGACGAATAATCCACTTATCTCCCCAGGGCCTTGCGCTTCTGGGGAGATTTCTTTTTCCTTTAATAGTTGCAACTGCTAGTATTAATATTTGTTCCAGCCACCATTAATAGTTGACATTGCTACCATTAATGCTAGCAATTGCTACTATTAATAGAAAATGTGAAGCACGAGAAGTAAGCTCGTCGCCAACGAGGAGTATTCTCGCAGGTCACGAGGAGTATTCTCGCAAGGCACGAGAAGTATTCGCGTGAGGCACGAGCAATATTGAACTGCTGACGACAGAAATCGTGAAAAGGTTCCACATTCCACCTAAAGGGCCTGAAACGCCGATAAATAAAGGGATTCAGGGAGGTGGAACCTTTCCAGAGGTTCCACCCAGGTTCCACCTGGGTTCCACTCAATTTTTCTCGTTGTACTCTGCAGGTTCTGACGTATTGAACTGCGATTCTATAACCGCACGGTAAACGGGAGGTAATCGGGAGGTAACTGGGAGGTACTCCAGTGGCAGAGAGGTCCAGGTGGAACCTGGGTGGAGTCTAGGTGGAACCTCCAGGAAGGTTCCACCTGTCGCAAACGGCCTGTAGATAGGCATTTCAGGGCACAAGGGTGGAATGTGGGACCTTTTGCAAATTTCGCCCTTTTTAGCAACAAGGCTTATCGCTGTGAGTAACTAGGCTTATCTCTGATAGCGAGAAGCCTAGTTGCTATCAGAGAAACGACGAGTTACGCATAGAGATACGACGTATCCAGATTTTAACAAAAACCATAAAAACCCGTTTTGTTTTATCTGCGAGATCTGTGCAATCTGCGAGAAATAAATACACCCCAGCGAG
>JAEEGG010026498.1_pt1 | contig 11064 bp, 3 predicted proteins | sample 9134161 | NCBI WGS metagenome assembly JAEEGG01 (sample SAMN16246543, study PRJNA631951) | gut metagenome | biome: gut microbiome; feature: rumen; material: CR-attached | host: Bos | place: Iran: Karaj | collected 2018-10
ACAATGTAACAAATGGAGATTGACCATTTGTAGTCATCAAAGTATTAATTTGATATTGAATTGTTTGAACTCATGAAGCTAATTCATCCTTTACTCTAATATCTACTAATTTTTGAATTTCCTCATCACTTAATTCAGGACAAGTTTCCTTGTATTTTTTCAAGTACTTTTGCTTTGTATTATACAAATACTTTCACAAATGCTTAATATTTACAGATTGTCCTCAATACTGAGAAGATGCTACAGAAGCAATGATTTGTGTCATAACAGTACAAGCCACTTGAAAACTCTTAGGAGTTTCAACTAACTTTCAATTCATAACAGTACCATTTTCAAACATATCTTTAATATTTACAAGGCAACAGTTGAAAATTGGTTGAACAAAATAATCCATATCATGAAAATGTAGCACTCATTCATCGTGTGCAGTTCTGATATCTTCAGGAAGAAGCATTCTACGAGTAAGATCTTTAGAAACCTCTCAAGCTATCAAATCTCTTTGTGTAGAAGCTATAGCAGAATCCTTATTTGAATTCTCTTGCCCAACTTCCTTATTATCATTATGAATTAATGTTAATATAGAATCATCAGTTGTATTAGCCTTTCTGACTAATGCTCTCTGATAACGATAGATAATATATTTCTTAGCTAACTCTGCCTTATGCATTTCAATAAGTTGCTTTTCAATATAGTCTTGAATTTCTTCAATAGGAACTATTCACTTTTTATGAGCCTCCAAAGACCTAATAATTTCAGAAATAAGAAATTCACTTGCTTGCTCTTTTTCTGGAACTTCATTGTTTGCCTTTTGGATAGCCACACGAATCTTTTCTGAATCATAAGCAACTTCAGATCAATTTCTTTTAATTACTTTCTTGATTGTCATTTTAAACATAAGCAAAGTTATAAAAAAAACCAACTAAATGCCGGAATAAGAACAGGAAACCAAAATATCATCATATTCACATAAGCACAATATTTTGTGTCTATTTTCATGTTCAGCCACAAGATATTGTAATTACAGCAAAAATCAAGAGAAAAAACTGAATATTTTTTTAAAGAGTGATAACAGGTAGTTAGCAAGTTTTCAACATTTTAAACAAAATTTAATCAAAAATACAGTAAACATAGTGTTTTTAATATCAATAATCACAGTTTAAAACTAATATTTAATCGTTTTTATTTATTATTATTTTTTCAACATAAATCCTACATCTTGTATACAATAAATACGAATTATATTGAAAATCCACTATGAAATCATAAAGTAAAAATGGTTTATTACATCAATATATTCAACATGAGTCTTGCTAATAAATATCGTCCAAAGACATTTGATGAAATGGTTTGACAAGAACATATCATCGACATATTGAAAGCACAAATGCAATCAAGAGATGTTGTACATCACAACTACCTCCTTTTTTGACCAAGATGAACATGAAAAACATCATCAGCAAGACTTATCGCAAAAGCTCTTAACTGTTTAAATTTACAAAACTGAAATCCTTGTAATCATTGTTCAAACTGTGAGCTTATCAATAACTGAACTAGTCTAGATTATGTTGAAATAGATGCTGCTTCTCATACATGAGTTGATAATATTAGGGAAGAAATAATAGACAAAGCATCATATCCACCAACAGCATTAAATAAAAAAATCTATGTAATAGATGAAGTACACATGCTAAGTAAGTGAGCATTTAATGCTCTATTAAAAACAATAGAAGAACCTAAAGGAAATGTCTGCTTTATATTCGCAACAACAGAAATACATAAAGTTCCAGATACTATAGTTTCTCGTTGCCAAGTATTCAACTACAGAAAAGTAACTGATGAAGCAATGGTAAAACATCTTGAAAATATCTGTAAGCAGGAAAACCTGAAATACGCGGAATCTGCACTAAAAATCATATCTAATATCTCAGAATGATGTGTAAGAGATGCTGTTAAATATGTTGACCAAGTTAGCATTCTATGAGATTTAAACGAAGAAAATGTTTCTAGATTTTTAGGAGTTGCTTGAGAATCGTTAATAAAAGATACTCTTCTTAAAATAAGAGAATGAAATAGAGAAGAAATCTTTGCTAAATTAGATAGTATTTGACAACAAGGAATCGATTTCTCACAGTTTGCAAAACAAACTATAGGATACTTAGACCAGCATCTTCTAGAAGATACTAATTTTTACCTTAAATGTTCTGAATTATTCTGAAACATCATTTCTACCATCAGGCGATACCCCTATCCAATCATAGCTTATAAAATCGCTATAAATAAATTTTTAGAAGAAAACTGAGAACAAAATACTGAAATAAAGGAAACACCTATTAAACAACCAGAACTTAAGATAGAAAAGAAAGAAGAAAAACCTATAGAAGTTAAAGAAGTAGTCCCAGAAAAAAAAGAAGGACCTAAAAAAACAGAAGAAAAGATAGAAGAACCTAAAGAAATTAATTCCACTACAAAAGAAGAATTCACTTGAGATTTTAAGAAACTGCGGGATACAGTTCTTACTAAAATGAATAAACCAACTGCACAAACAAACTTAAAAGACCAAGCTATAATAGAAAAAAAAGAATGAAATGTACTAGAAGTAACAGTAATTACTCCACTTGCAAAAATGTTACTTAACAATGAAGAGAACAAGAAACTATTAGAACAATTACTTAGCACAGAGTTATGAGAAACAATATCAATGAATATCACATTCATTAAAAAAGAAGAATATTTCGCAAAAAAAATGTGATTATAAAAATCCATAATTTAAAATAGTAGATAGAAATATCTACTATTTTTTTATTCAAAAACTCCTATTCAAGCTGATTTACTTCCAAGATTTTCTGTTTGAGATAATTTTTTTCTTCGTTATTTGAAGTTAGTCACAATGCTCTCATATATGAAGCTGTAGCTTCTTGTGAATCTCATCTTTTAACAGCGGCATCTCAAAGAAGTTGAAACAATTCAGTCTTAGCATACTTTCTAGCAAGACGAGTCAATTCAAGTTGAAGCTCATCTGTTAAATCACCATTCTGTATCGCAATCAATCAAAGCTGTCAATAAGTACAAACTTGTAAATTATCTCATTTCAATGAAATAGAACATGCCGTCAAATAATCTTGTACAAGCTTCTCATTTTGTTTCAAATATTCAGACTCTTTTCATTTACGATAAGGTTTCCAAAAAGCTTCCTCATAAAATGAATAGAAATCCGAAGCCTTTACTGAAGGATATCATAACAATCTTTGCCATCAAACAAAAATTCTATTAGTTTCTCAAAGTGCAATATAACTCAAAATAAGATATCTATCAGAATCAAGCAATATTTGAGAATCCGTAATTTGAGACAAATATAATACAGCATTAGAATAATCTCACAAATGATAATAACAAATTCATAAATAATAAAGATATGAACTCTTTTCTTGATGATCCAATTGTAATAGTTGATGAAAATAACGAGAAGCAGAATCCCATTTTCACATAACAAAATCAGAATTAGCTAATATTTGATGAGGAAGAATATATTCTGGATGCTCATTAACTAGACGAATTGCCATTTTTTTTGCTCAAGCCAAGAATCATTGATTCATTAATTGGTATGCTATCAATCCATCTTGATAATAGTTAGGAACATCTTTTAAAGAAGAGAACTGAGAAAAGGCAGATTGAATAGCGAAAACAAAATCTTGATACTTAGTTCACACTAATTTCTGCATCTCATTCTGAGCTTCAACATATCTTCCATCAATCAAATCAAAGGCAGTTTGATAATATAACGTCTTTAAATCTCAGAAAATTCATTTCTGATGATACTCATTTAAAAGACGTTTCAATCCATTATATTCAGTTTCTGTTGTCTGAGAAAAGGAATTAATTCATATTTCGAACAACAATCCACTACTTAAATACCCTCTTATTGGATCAGGTAAAGAATTATAAAACGCTTTAGCTTTATCATATTGATTATCCAATATATAAGCATCTAACAGTAATTGTATTACTTCTTGAGTCCTTTGTTGAGAATAAATTTGCTCTAATATCACAATTTTTTCTCTTATATTTCACATTCACTCAGCATCCTTAGCTGTAAGCTGACTATCTCCATCCAAAAATCAAGAAAGAAATGAAAGATCTTCTTCTGTTAAAACAGAATCTGAATTATTAGAATCTACATCTCAAGAAGAATAATCATTTTCAAGATTAGATTCTCATTCCTTTATAAAATACCCCTTTATTCCATTAATAGGTGTATCATATCACTTTGAATCCAAAAAAAGTAAGACAATCCATCATAAAACAAAAAGTCATCACAAAACATACCATATAACTGATTTCTTTGATCTACGCATATAAGAATAATAGAGTAAACAACAAAGAAAGAATAATTATTTAATAGAACTTTTCCAGTTAAAAAGAAAATAGTGAAGAGTTTAATCCTCACTATTCCCTAATAATATAATTATTATTTTCTATAGACTTCTAATGCCTTGTTAAATTCTTCTGCTCCTGGAGGAAGATTTCACCAAAGATCAGGATTGTATTCAATAAGCACTGATGCTCAATTAAGAACAACATCCTTTCTTGAACTACAATTTGTTGGATTCTTTTCGTGACATCACTTATCGAACCAAGTATATAATTCAGATCTTCTCTTATCAAGAACAGATTGAAGATTACCAATAGCTACTCATTTGATATGAAGATTTCCATAATTACACCATTCAGTATTACCCAAATCTGTATTCCATATATCATTATCAGAATCGAATCATGCTCAAGCATAGAAGATTCATCTTACCATTTGTCAAGCATGTCCATATCTAGTAGTGTCTCAATACAAATCTCCACTACATGCAGTAGGACCACTTGTACTTGTTCTAACACCTTGCGCATCAAAGATAATCTTTCATGTTGTCATTACCATAGCATTAGTATAGAGATTACCTTTTATTACAATATCTGCTCAATTCTTAGCAACTAATGTAAATGGCTTATTTGAAGGTGAGATACAAGCACTCAAATCAATCTTATTTTTTCAATCAGTGAAATAAATTGATTTTCATTGAACTTTTCTAAGAGTTCAACATGCATCGCTCTTCTTTACTTCAACAGATTTAACATAATATTTACTAATAAATGATTTTAATGTTGATGCCAAATCAGCTGGTACAGAATAATCAACCCCCTTTACTTCACTATTTCACTCAAATAAAGGACCTCCATTAAGATTCTTATAACTACTTAATGGTGTAGAACTCGCAATTGTACCATAAGGACTCTTTTGTACTAAATAATTATTTGTAACTGCAAAGTCTACTTCACAAATAGCACCTTCATTATTAACATATGGATCATTACCTCAACATATATCATATGTAACTGTTTGCAATGAGATTTTATATTCTCAATATTCACTAATCTCTTTTGGATTTGCTCATAATGTACCACCAACTTGTCCTCTTAATGCAGCCCATCTTGTTCAGAATTTTTCAATAATAGCCTTTGAAGATACTGGGAACATTGTAGGATATTCTTGCCAATAATCATCCAATGTCTTGAAAACATTTTTATTATCTCAATTTCTATTCAAGAAACTACCTCCATACCATCCATCTTGATTTTGCTTGATGAAACTAGAGATTGCTGGATAAGTTGATTTATAACTTGTCCATGAATCTGTTGTTATACAATCTATTGTAAAATTGTATAGTGGTTTTCTTCATGGTCAAAGAACAACAAATCCACATTTCATTGTTTTAAGATCAATCTTATTTTCATCTCCAGATTTACATGTCATTGAGAAAGTAGCATCATAATAATCCTTTCTTTCTTGAACATTAACAGTTCCTAATTTTCATTCCATATTCCAATAGAATGGTAACATTTCTCATTTCATGATAGAAATAGAACCATTTTGAACATTGAAACACTGAGGTGCATTTTCTTCTTTTTTCAATGTACAAGAAGAAGTACAAGTCCATCATGCATATTTCACATCACGAATATCTGAATTCTTAAACAATCTACCATCAGAAGGGATTACATGTGTTCCTCACCAATCACAATATTCAATACCATTCTTGTTTCCATCTCAACATTTACTTCCTCATCCTCCTCATCATCCTCCTCATCATCCTCCTCATCAACAACCAATACATTCTCTCTTAACATAAGCTGGATTACATTCACTAACTTCTTTACCTAAATTATCATAATATACACATGCCGTATTTTTATCATTATTATCTCTAAGCTTTGTAGCCTTAAAATACGCAGTAAATGTATCACCTTCCATAAATACAGATCACGATTTCATTACAATATTCCATTCGAGATCTTTATCATCATTAGAAATCTTTGGCGTAATAACATACTCAAATGGCGTTGTATTTTTAGATCATTTTTCCATTTTACCTGTAAATGAGTTATTAGCCAATTTTAACGTATCATCCTTCAATAATTTATACATTGCTGCATCAAGAGAATCTTTTACTTTAAATCATGTAAGAGCAATCTTTGCATCCTTTACAATAATTTTAAAATATACTGTCTTTTCGTTTACACTTGAATTACTGTTCAATGAAAGAGCTGCACCATCAGTATCAGCTGGAACATATCAATTATCAAAAGTCTTACTAACATCTTTTTGAATTGTAAGCAACTTTCATGTTTGACTAGTTACTTTTGCCGGATCACAATCTTTTACTTCTTCTCCTGAAATATCATAATAAACACAAGCTATATTCTCTTCATCAGCCTTCTTTTCTGCCATAAAGATTGCTTCAAATACATCTCAAGACATAAATTGTCATTTTGACATATAAACATCCCAAGATAATTGAGTAGCTCATGTAACAGCATTAACTCTTGGTGTTATCTTGTAATCTTTTTCTCATGTATTCTTTGAGCCAAATTTTATTGTTCAAGTAAATACATTATTTGCCAAAGACCAAGATTCATTTTTAAACAACAATTTAGAATTATTTAAAGAATCCTTAACAATAAACTTTTCTAATGGATCAACTCAATAAACAACAATCTTAAAATAAGCCAATTTACCATTTTCTAATGTCATTCACGTATCATACCATGGTCAATTTACTGAATCACTGACATATTTCTTAATAGTTAACAACACAACATCTTCCTCATCACATATTTCATCCTCACCTGGGACTAAAACACATGCAACATTAGTACTATATTTCTTATACAATTCCGTAATTTTTGCTTTAAATTTAATTGTCAAAACATCTCACTTTTTAAATCCATTTTCAAATACGTAATTCCATGTCATCGTATCCAATCAAGTGCTTGTTAAACCAGTTGAGAATGATTCTACATATTTAATAGAACTTGAAGCACTATTCAAAGTATAACCATAGAAAGAAATTCCTCTTGGAAGGACATCTCTAATTGTATATCCTGTATATTCTCAATCCAAAGCCGTAACTTTAATTGTATATTCTATAACATCACCTAAAACAACTTCTTTTTTATTTACAGTTTTTTCGATTTTAATACCATTTCTAAGATACTCTGCTTGATCACATTTATAACTATTCTCTTGATCATTTCCGTAGATACATACATCATTAACTCTATTTTCTAGATTAGTACTCAAAACTCTACCTGTCATTATAAGATATCATTCTTGATTAGGAGCAAGATCAAATCATGAATATTCTAAAACGGTTACTCCATCTTTTTTAGAAAGTCAACTCAAAATAGGAGATACTCCATGAATATCACTACTTACATATTCAAGATTTAATGGTAAGAAATCCCTAATAATAGCATGTCTTACAGTCTTATTTGTTGTATTCTTGAACACCATTTTAAATCCAACTAATTCTCATACTTTATATGGATGTTTTTTATCTCACACAAGCTCCTTATCAATAGTTGGGATTCCTGGTTCTTCATCTAATGTAACTGGAACAAAATCGTGATCATCTTCATCTGTTGTTTCATCACAAGCTTTTCCATCTTCTGAATAAGCCTTACCATTACCATCAACAATATGGTCATATTCAACGATACAATCATCATCAGGATCTTTATCTGGATTACTATCTATATCTTCCAAACCATAATCATTAGAGTTATCCTTGCTAATTTCAGCACCATTTACAATTTCTGTTCACTTGAAATTAGGATCAATAGTAAATGTAATTGTGATTATTTTTTCCTCTTTCGGAAGAATTTCTGATTCTATTACTGTTTTAGCTTTACTTCCAACTTGAGTCCAATTACTATCATTAAGAATTAAACCATCTGGAATATAATCAGTAATCTCAATATTCTTTGCAGTTAAATTTCCTTGATTAATAACAGTTATCTTATACTCAATAGTATCTCACAATTTATACTTTTTACTTCCATTTTTTAATTCTTTTTTCAAAGCAAGATCATAAACCTTTTTATCTGTTAATTTACAAGAAGTATCACATTCTTTTTCTCCCCAATTTGTATGATTCGCATCATTATAATCACAGTCCTCGTAATCTGCTTGAAGTTTTCCATCTCAACACCATAATTCTTTTGCACTACATTCATCAGGTGTTGTTCAAGCTACTCAATTACATTTCCAAGTATATGTTCTTCCTGGTTCTACAGGTCCAACAAAACTAGCAACTTCACCAGGATTACAAAGAATCATATCTGCATTTAAATATGCAGCAGGATATTTTGTATTATAATGACTTCCTTCATATGAAGAAACACATTTAGGTGGAACTTTAGGATTTTCTATTGGCTTACATGATGCGCTACATCCTCAATCTCACCATCATTCTTTATTTGGATCTTTTGGATCACATTTCTCAGTATAAGTTCCATTCTCATAACTTGTGCTTCAATTTCTTCCATTTAATACTCAATCTCAACACCAATATATTCTATAGTTTATACATTCTCATACATGAGTATGTGTTTCTGGATCAAATTTCTTCTCTGTCTTTGCACATGATCATGGACTTGTTGTTGATGTTCAATCTTCACATCTATAAACATTCTCTCCATTTTTTCTATAATACCATCATAATGTTGCACTCTTGCTTCCATTTGGCATTAAATGTTTATATGCTATATAATAATGGATTTGTGCATCTATTCTATCCTTATCATTTTCTTTTGTTGTACTTGGTTTTTTAAATTCACATCCATCATAGTTTTGGAATATTATATACTTATTGCTTGCATTTGATGCTGGTATATAATTTGAATCCCATGACCAACTTCAACAATTGTTTATTACCCCATTCTTCCAGATTTGTATTTTTGATTTACTTGTTGGTAATACACCAAAAGCATGTTCATTAAAATACGCATCTGCTGGATATGATTTTACCGTTTTTCATTCTTCAAGATAATAACTTGCATTCTTAGTTTCTGATGCATTACATGAAGAATATTTTGAACTTAAAGTTTCTACAGAAACATCTGCAGCCACACACATCACTGACAAACTACTAACAATAAGAACAAACATTCACCATATAATTTTATTTTTCATTATTACAAATTAGTCTTTTTAAAGATTTTCTAATCTATTACACCATCTCAATCATTTCCATTAGGATTTACTGGAGTACTATCTATAATAGGTTCTGATCAATTATTTGGTCCAACTGGAGGATTATCAATAATTGGATCTGAACCTTGTTTATTTTGAATATCTTTTTTATTATTAAAATCCCAACCAAAAACATTAAACTTTCAGTTCAATCTCTTTTCATCTAAATATTGAGTTTGTGTCAAACTTTGAGTATCTCCAAAAACATCCAATTGATCTTCAGCAGCAACAGCTTCTTGTCACTCAATTTTAATTTTTCATAATCTAGCACCTAAAGACTCATTAGCACATTCTCATAATAAATAGAAGATATACTCCTTTTCTAATGAAACTTTTACACCCTTAAAATCTGCTGATCAATCCCAAAATAAGTCACCTAAAGCTTTACCAAGTTCTTTTTGATCAGTATCAGAAACCGTAAATCTATTTAAAATTGATTCTGGTAAATTTCATTTAATTTGGCTTAAAATTACATTGTAACTCTCTGAATCACTTTCCATTTTATTTTTCATCCATTCCTTTACCTTAGAAACATGTTCTTCAGAAATAAGTTTTACGTTATCTGCTCAACCTAGAATATGATTGTTTCCTAAAGCATTAGAAGAAAATCATCTTCCTCCTACTACACGATTATCTTTTGCATAAAATGCAGTATATCAAACAACATTACCACAAACTGGGTATTCTATCGCACCTTTTCAAGATTGACTTATAGCAGCTTCAACCAATTCACTTCTCATTGCAACAGCTGCTTGCTTATCTAATGGGAACCCATCAAGACCAGCAAAAACATCTTTCCTTTGATTAAGATTTAATTTCAATCAAACAGGATCATGAACATTTGCGATAGCCCATTCTGCTTTTAATGTATTTAAAGTTTGAATAACAGCAGTTTTATCTGCATCTTCTCTATGAGTCGTTAAATAATCTGCTAATGGTTTTGCATAGTCAAACTTTTCTAACATTGATAATACTACATCCAAAGCATCATCAACTTTTCATTCATTCATTGCCTTAATAAAATCTCATCCTTTCTTTGTTATATTATCAATTCTTCAGAATTCCCACTTTTGGTTTTTATTCAAATTAGCGTATAAATCTTTATTAAAATCAAATCATTTATATCAAAATTCTGCTGGCTTATCTACTGCCTCTACTCATTCTTGAGCAGTTTTAAACTCAAATCATTTCATCTTATCTGATTTATCCTTCAATCCAGACACTTTATTCTTCTCACATCAATCTACTCACTTCTCTCAAACGAACAAATATAAAGCAAAATCATCAAAATAATTTCTTGTCACAACAGAAAGCTTACCAACATTTCATAATGTTATCTTATTCTTTTCAATAGCAATATTATCCAATTGAGAAGGTTTTACATAAACATTAAATAATTCAGCAATGTTCTCCTTTTTATATTTTGTCAAAGTAGCATCAGGAACAGTAATCTCACGTTCATTTTTATCGTTCATTTTTGCTTC
>JAEEGG010026499.1_pt1 | contig 11064 bp, 7 predicted proteins | sample 9134161 | NCBI WGS metagenome assembly JAEEGG01 (sample SAMN16246543, study PRJNA631951) | gut metagenome | biome: gut microbiome; feature: rumen; material: CR-attached | host: Bos | place: Iran: Karaj | collected 2018-10
CCAACCCATGTACCGAACGAACGCCTCTTTTTGCTCGGTGGTGTAATGCTCGGCGTAGGTTGTAGTGCCGTCGCGCAAGTCGTGGGCGATGTAATTATTGGGATGGAGATAGAAATTGGGATTGATGCGGCTATCCATCAGTTCCGCCACGCGCTTGTAGAACTCGCCCGAAGGGCAGTTGTTCAGGGCCTTCAAGTCGTCCTCAGTGACCATCGGGCAGATATGGAAATGCATGTGCCCTTTGGGCTGCATGATGCCCGTCAGGATGCTGTTGAGGTCTTCGTTGGGTTGCTTCTCATAGTGGCCGTTTTTCCTTGTCAGATACAGCTCCAAGGTCTTCAGTTTGTCGCACGACTCCCATTCGTATGACACCGCAACAGGTACAATGTTCAACTCCGCCAACGAAACCACGCGGTCGTCGCGACGGCTCATCCCGAACATCTTGATGATAGCCGGGTCGGTGGCATCAATACCATTTTTGGTGCGCCCGTTGCGCTGGGCAATCCACACCGATTCATGCACCTCGGTGATGACGTGGCGCATATATTCCGACATGTGCATCATGCTGTTGTAGAACTCTTTGGGTGAACCTCCACGCTCAGTACGGAACATCTTGTTGACCTTGCCGAAATCGATGACGAAAGGATGGCACATCAGATTGCTGCCAAAGGTAATCTGGCAGGTTTTTTGTCCATCCGCATTCAAAATATATTGCAAAATCATGGCATCGAGCACGATGTCACGGTGGTTTGACACGAAAAGATAAGGCTTTTTCTCGTGGATGTTTTCCATCCCCGTCCATTCGAGTTGTGTTGAGGTTTTCTTCAACAAACTTTCAAAAAGCTCTAACAACAGGCCCGACTGAAACTCGTCAACGGTCTTTATGCTCCGTATGCGTTCTCTGACTGCCTCCACGGGCACGCCTGGCATGAGATAATCAACAATGGCGGGAATCACTTCGCTGTCGGCCATGCGTTGCATCGCAGCGGGAATCTCGTCCGCATTATAGGGTCTGATGTCGTCGAAATCTGTCATCATTTTTCCCTTAAATCAATGAATTTAATGGGTTTGCGGCTCTTTGCAGGATAGTTGATTTGCCTGATTTCCTCGATGGAACACACCTCAATTTGCGGTGCCACGCGGATGCGCGAACGGAAACTGTCTTTCAGTGCCTTGACCACATCAAATTCAGGGGTGTATTTCAGGCCGATTTTTACCACTACATCATCGGTGCCGGCCTCGCTTTGGCGCACTTCAATAACATAGTTCTCAATATAGTCCGTGTTGTCGAGCACATCGTTAATCGCTGGGGGATAGAGTGTTGTACCTTTCAGCTTGATCATATTGTTCTTGCGGCCCACGAGGGGTGTGAGGCGGTAGGAATTGCGCCCACACTTGCACTGTTCCATGATTTTGGCGGCAATGTCGCCCGTGCGGAAACGCAACAGCGGCATAGCCTCCACGCCAAGGGTCGTCACTACGATTTCACCTAGCTCGCCATCGGGAACGGGAAGTCCATCCTCGCCGATGATTTCCACGATGATAAGTTCAGGATGCACATGGCCGCCCAATCCGTACTCACATTCTGAGAAAGTCGCGCCCATCTCTGTCGAAGAATAGGTGGCGAAAAGTTGCACATCCCATTTTTCCTTGATTTTTTTGCCCAAGAGATTGAGCTCAAAATTCTGCTCGCGCAAGCCCTCACCTATGCCGATGATGCGACGAACGCTGCTGTTCTTGTAGTCAATGCCGTGTTCCTCAGCGTATTGTATCAATTTCAGGATGAATGAGGGCACACACATGATGGTGTCGGGCTTGATGCGGCGGATGGTGTCCCATTGCAGTTCGGGAATGCCGTTGCCCACGCGGATGACGCCTGCGCCGAGTTCGCGCAAACCGAGGAAATAGGCCAGTCCGGCCATGAAGCGCTTGTCGAGGGTGGTCATCAGTTGCACCACATCTCCAGGCTTCACGCCCGCGCACTCAAATGATTTTTTTTCGTTGTAGGCCAAGCGTTGCAGGTCTTTTTCCGTGCAGCCGAAGGTCACGGGGTCGCCGAGGGTGCCGGAAGTGGTGATGTAATCGATGATTTTGGCCTTCGGGCAGCAAAGAAACTCGTCGTTGAAAAGTTGCAGGTCTTTCTTTTCCGTGAAGGGAATCTTCACTAAATCCTCGATATGCTGGATTTTGTCGATATGGATGCCGTAACTCTCGAACATCCGCTGGTAATACGGCGAATGCGCTTGCAGATAAGCCAAAGCCTCATGAAGCAAACCCTCCTGATAAGTCTTGATTTCTTCTGCGGATTGATATTCTATGTCGTTGATTGTCATTGTCATAATGTTGTTTTTTAATCGTTGAATTGTTGAATCCAGTTGAGAAACTCCTGTTTCCATTGGCGACATTCCGCCGTTCCTTTTTCCTCGCTCGCGCCAAAGCCGTGGCCACCGGTCTGGTATTGGATATAACGGTGGTTGACTTTGTTGGCGGTTAGGGCGGAATCGAGCAAAATCGAATTATGATACTCCACCACGGGGTCATCGACACAATTGACGAGGAACACGGGCGGACAATCGGCGGGGATATGACATTCCAAGGAAAGCGAATCTATCATGATTGGGTCGTGATGGCGTTTTTCGCTCAGCAAGGCGCGGCGCGAACGCTTGTGAACGTATGGTTCGTGCATCGTCACCACGGGATAAATCGGTGCAACAAAAGTCGGTCTGAGGCTGACTTCTGTATCTATTCCGTTGGCTTCCAAAAAGTTGACTTCATTGAAACAAGCCGCCGACATCACCAAATGACCGCCTGCCGAAAAGCCTATCATGCCCACCTTGTCGGGGTTGATGCGGTACGCCTCGGCATGTTCGCGCACCCATTGCAGGGCACGTTGCGCATCGGTAATCATGTCGGGATGCTGCTTGCCGCGAAAGATGCCGCGATAATACCACAAGTAGGCAAAAAAGCCAATGGTACGGTAACGCAACACAAACGCCGTTATATTGTTGTTTTGCAGCCATTTGGCTACTTTATCGCTTTCGTTTTCCTTGTCGAGCCAACAATAACTTCCACCTGGACACACGATGACCGCAAGCCCTGTTTCGTTATTTTCAGCCACAAAAGGTGTCAGCGTGACCTGATTGCCGTAGTTCACCTTGTAGCCTTCCCACAAAGAGATGCTCTCTTGACCGAAAAGCCATCCCGAAAAGAAACATAATATGCTTAATAACAATAATTTATGATTCATTTTCTCAGTCGTTGGATTTGCAAAATTACAATTTATCCTTGTTTCTTCAGCCATTGGCTTTCATTTATCTTTCGCACAATCGTGTTGCGCCCGACCAAAGCCTCAGCCGCTTCGATGGCGGTCAGCGAAACGCCGCAAAGCCCGTGGATGTTGACATTCTGTCCCGTTAGGAAAAGATTCCTAACTTTCGTTGAAACAGACATTTGCGAGAGCATCAGGTTGTTGCTGTCTTTTCGGAAACCGTAATTGGAACCCTCCTTATTGCCGTAAAAGTCGCGGATGGTGAGTGGTGAGGCGGCAAAGGCAAATTCGATGCCATCGCGGAAATCGGGATAGAGGCGTTCCATGAAGGCAAGCACCTTGTCCGTCATGGTTTGCTTCCATTGTTCGTAAGCCTCGCCGCGATGCCCCGTGCGGGTGTTTTCCCACGGCTTCACCCAATTGAAAACCATCGGGGAAATGATGATCATTGTCTGGGCAAACTCGCCCTGATGCGCAACAGGCGGAGTCACAAACATCAAACTGCGTGGCCAATCAGATGGTTGTATTCCACTGAAATCCAAATCGTTATCCTCAAAATCTGACAAACAAAAATGCGAGTGATTCAGATAACGAAACGCCTTTTCCTTGAACTTGACGAAAACTTTGAAACTGGAAACCGTTTCGGGCACCGATTGGACACGGGTTTTGAAAGCCGTCGTAAATGCCTGTGGGTCAATGATTCGCAACAGTACATCGGGATGCACGTCCGAAATGTAGTTGTCGGCCTGATAGCGATGGCCTTTCGAGGTTAAAACATCTGTAACTTGATGGTTTTCCACCTCAATTCTCACCACTTCCTCATTGGCAATCACCTGACCACCAGCGTTTTCTATCACTTTTGCCAAGGCATCTGCCATCTGCTGACTTTCACCAATGAATTGGAAAGTCCCATTGATGTGCAAGGTACTGAGCAGTGCATGGATATAAGCCGGCATGGTATCTCCAACGCCACCCATCAAACTGTTGAGATAACCCAACAAGGCTTTCAGTTTCGGGTCTGTAATGTATCTGTCCCTCAGCCGATTGACCGAACCCAAGAAATCCTCGCTGTGCGAAAGATGGTCTGCGGATGTTTCGCGCAAATAGAATAAATCCTCCTCCTCAGAAAGTTCAAAAATTCGGTCGATATAATTCCTAATTTGCTCTTTTTCAGCGGGAAACATCGCTGAAAGGTAGGCCATATACTGCTCCTTGCCTTGCGGCAGTTGATAAGTCTTTCCTTCGCTCAAAACCGTAACTACATCAGAGGCGTTTTCGTCCATCGGCTGGAGCGAAATCTTGTCCATAACGCCCAAATATTCAAACAGTTTGCGCAAGTTTCCGTCTTCCTGAAAGCCACCGAAAATATGCATCCCCGTGGGAAAACTCACGCCGTGCCGCTTGAAGGTCTGCAAACCGCCCCCGATGATGGCGTTTTTCTCCAAAACGGTTACCTCGTAGCCTTCCTTGGCCAATAATGCCCCCGTGACCAATCCGCCAATGCCTCCCCCGATAATTACGCAAGTCTTCATTTCAGAAATATTTGGGTATCAATGACATAATCGCAATTGGGCAGTTCCTTTCCTTCGGGAATGAAGTGCAGGTTTTCAGGAATGTAACTCGTGTGCGAAGCAATCAGGTGTTTGTCTGTTTCAGTTTCCACGGCATAGATTTGAGTGTCGCGATGCACCAAGGCCATCGTCCAAGCCAATTCTCCCAAACCGCTGTTTTTCAGTAAAATGCTTCCAAAATTCAAGGCATCGATTTCGGCGGCGTGTGTACGGATGCGCTTCAGGTTGCGGCGACATTCGCGCTCCGCCTCGTTGCCTTTGTAAACGTACTTGTAGCGCACAAACGGCAACACATATTCCGTGTTCTCGCGCTGGCGGCGAATCTCCCCGAAATGCTCAATGTAATACTTATGGAACCGCGAAGTCAAAGCCCGTGTCTCGATGGATTTCACCTCTTCAGCGGGCATCCTCTCACCTATTTCCACATAGATTTGGCCTTCGCGCAACACGAAATCCTTCTTCGGCATCACATGGCTCGCGCCATGGACGAACACGGGCAAAATATCCACATTCAAGGCCTGCGCCAACTGGAACGCACCCTTGTGGAAACGGAGAATCTCGCCCGTTTCGGAGCGGGTACCCTCAGGATAAACGACCACAGAATAGCCGCGCTCTACCAAGTTTTTCAAGCGTTTCACATTCTTGTCATAGCCATCGGAAACGGGATAAAACTCTGCAAATCTGATGATTACTCCATAAACTGGATTTTTCCACACCCAATCGGTCGTGAGCAGCACCACCTTGGGATTGAGCATCATCGTGCAAAGCAAATCAAGGTGCGACTGGTGATTGGCAATGATGACCGCAGGCTTCTCAAAAGTCTCTCCGCCCTCGTTGTTCAGGTGGAATTTCACGCCGGGCAAAATCTTCAAAGCCGTGCGCATCACCCAAGCAATCATCTGGTGATAACGGTAGCGTTTTTTCTCCGTATTTGGTCCTAAAAGCATATAAATCAAGGTCAAAGGCGTGACGATAACGAAAGCAGCGATGAAAAACACAAGCAGGGTTAGGAAGGTGTAAATCATCCGTTTCAGGGTCAAAGGCACCTCGCGGAGTTGGCCTTTTTTCTTGGTCAGCCAGCCAAAGATAACAGGCGGCAGGTAGCAAGCCATGAGCACCACAACGGCCATGCCAATGATGGCCACCTCGGCCAACGAGCGCATGGCGGGATGCTTGGCGAAAATCAGCGTCCCGATGCCGATAAACATCAGTATTCCGCTCAAAATCACACTGTTGCGATAGTTTTTCAGCATCTTTTTTCCGTAAGCGTACTCATAGAGCAAACCTTCCGTGATGAAAATCGTGTAATCGTCGCCCTGACCGAAGATGAACGTGGCCAAAATGATGTTCACGATGTTGAACTTGATGCTGCCTAAGTGCATGATTCCCAGTATCCAAGCCCAACCCACCGTGAGCGGCAGGAAAGCCAGCAGCGACAACTCCAGCCGCCCGAACGAAAGGCAAAGGAAGAAGAACACGACGATGCTGCACACATAGAGGATGTAGTCGAAATCGTCGGACAAGGCCGAAACCAAATTATTGCCTACATCACTGATACTGAATGCAAAACCCGTTTCAGGCAAGGTTTGGCGCAACTGCTGTTTCAATGGTTCGGAAACCGCAACAGGCACACGCACGAAATTGACCACCCGCGCCACCGAATCGTGCTGCAAGGTGTAGGTCTGGCACAACGCCCGCAAAGGCTCCATCTCGGCCTCGCTCAAAGGCTCGTAATGCTTCGCAATTCCCTCAATGAACGGCGAAAAAGCGTCTTCCGTGAAGCCGACCTTCACCGCCTCGCGCTTGACTTCATCAGCGATTTCGGGATGCCGCTCCCAAAACGCCGACCATTGAGCCAACGATTCCTTTTGCTTTTCGATGGAAGGCAACAGCCCATCGGGACCGGAAATCACAGCGGAAACGCTGTCGGGTAACAGGCGACGGCAATTGGCCATCATGGTTTCGTTTTTCGCCAAAGCCTCCTGTAAATCAACACCTTCCGAAACTACATAAATCAAGTCCGTTTCGCTTTCCTTTTGCAGCGACTCGCTCAAGATGGCCAAATCCTTTTGTTGCTGCTGGGTCATGAAATTGATATTATGCAAATCGGCATCGAAAGCCGTTTCTTGACTGAAATAGCTGAGTATCAATGTAATGATGACCAAAGGCCAAAAAGCGTATAACTTGATTTTGCGCCAAGTCTCGGATGATGCTTTGCCGTCGTCAACGAAAAGCCTTTTGGTTTTCTTGGGCGCGACGGCGAACAAAGGCAGGAAAACCATTACGAAAAGCATGGTGCCGACCAACATCAAGGCACCGAAGAGACCCAAGTCGCGCATGGCCTCGGCCTTCACAAAAACGAGGCAGGCGAAGGCCGCCACCGTGGTGAGGTTGCCGATAACCAAGGGTTGGATGACGTCTTTTAGGGCTTCGCGCTTGTCGGGTTGCTGCTTGATGTGGTCAAGGAAATGGAGCGGATAATTGACCGCGATGCCCACAATGACCGATCCGATGCCGACCACGATGATGGAAATGCTCGACTTGAACAGGGCAATGATTGCCAAGGCGAAAATCCAACCGAAAAGAACGGAATTGCCCAACCAAATCAGGTTGCGCTTGCGTGCCATCGTGAACATCAAGATTCCGAAAATCAGCACGATAGCCAAAGCAACGGAAAGGTAACTGTCCTTCTTGATTTGCTGCGCGTTGGTGACGGCGATGGTGGGCGCACCCACGGCGGAGATATGCACATCGGGCGAAATTGCCTCGGTTTGTTCGATTACCTTATTAATTAACGCCACGAGTTGCGCGTTGCCACGGGTGTCGCTGCCCGAAAACGGCGAGGAGAAAAAGGCAAAACCCATGTCGCCGCGCTCGTTGAAAAGGTATTCGTCCTCCACGCGATAGCCTTTCGTGGCGTTCAAGGCATTGAGGCGCTGCAGCGTGGGCGAATAAAGGTTGAGCGGGTCGGCCTTTACCCCATCGACCACGAAACTGACCGTCGGCATCGACAATATCCGCTTGATGTTGCACATGCAAGTGGCCACATAATCCGGCTCGGCCAATAGCGAGTCCATGCGACGGTAGTCAGTTTCGGTCATAAACAAGGCTTGGTTTTCGCGAATGAAGTCGATGGCATCAAACACTTGGCTTTCATCAACTTTGCACCGTAAATCGTTGACCAACAAAGCGGTATCTTCCGTTTTCCAGTTCGTTTCAAAGGCATCCATAGCGTCCATCAGGGCGTCAAGAGCCTCGTCGCCAACGAGTTTTGTGGTGTCAGCGGCAAAAATGACCGTGATTTGTCCTTGGTTGCTGAGGTCGTCGTAAACCGAGGTGTATTTTTCCTTTTCGGGGTCAGTAGGCAAAAAGTCGGCGATGTTCTCCTTGTAGTCCAAACGCAAGGCCGAAAACACACATAAAGCCGTGACAACCAGCAATAAAGCGATTGACAGCGGCCTGTTGCGCGACAGGCGGTCGTAGATGGAAAGGAAGAACTTATTCATGCCGCCTCCTTGTTTTTCGGATAAGGCGCGAAGGCCAGCCGTAAACCAGCGCAACCACGCACAAAACGGTGTTCAGCACACTGATGCGGAAGAAGTCCCAAAACGGGCGGAAATGCGTCACGCGCTCCTCCCCCTTGGGATAGAACACGTTGATTTTGATGGGAATAAGGTCGGTGCCGCGCCATGCGGAGAAGACAAGCAACTCCAACTCGGCCTCGTAACGCGAGGTGAGCAAAGCCAGGCCTGACATGTTTCTCAAGGGATAAAGCCGATAGCCCGTCTGCGTGTCGGGCAGGTCGATGCCCGTTTGCACCTTGAACCAAAAATTCGAGAACTTGTTGGCGAAAGTATTGCCGCCGGGCATGTTTTCTTGATTCAGGTTGCGACTGCCCACAATCAAGGCGTTGGGGTGTTGTTCCAAAGCATTGACAAACAAGGGAATGTCCTCTGGGAAATGCTGTCCATCGCTGTCGAGGGTAAGGGCATAATCAAAGCCCTTGGATTTGGCTTTCTTGAAGCCCTGTTTCAGCGCATAGCCTTTGCCTCTGTTGCGGCCATAGTCCACCACGGTGATGCGCTCGCCGAACGAAGCCAAGATTTCAGCCGAATGGTCGGTGCAGCCATCGTTGACCACAATGACATCGGCACAAAAGGGAAGCACGCGCTCCACCACATCGCGCAGTGTGCCGCCGTTGTTGTAGGTCGGCATCACCACGCAGGCTTTCAGTCGCTGCATCGTCGTTCGTGTCGCTATGGCATCAGAGGGGTTCATAACTGAAAGTCAGCGACATCTTGGTATAAATGGTGTTTTCGTCGGCAATGACGACCTGCGCCTTGCACTCCGTTTCACTTTCCGCGACATGCGAGAAACAGAACTTGACCTCCTTCCCCTCGGCGGGAATCAGGATGGAGAGGTACTTGATGTTCTTGGACGATTTCAGGAACAGCGGTCGGCCCATTTTCTGCTGCATCAGTGCGCCCGCCGTTTGCAGCAGGCAAGCCCCCGGCGTGATGGGATTGCCCGGAAAATGCGCCCGATAGACCGGATGCTCAGGATTGCACCGCACCACGGCCTCAAAGCCATCGTCGGTTTCCGTTATGGATTGGGTTGGGAAAAGGTTGTCCAAGAAGTTCATTGTAGGATTGTGTTTTATTGGCGCAAAGCGTTAATGCATGCAAACCAATTTGCAAAAATACACAAAAAACTAAAACGGCACTATAAGAACACTTGCTATTCCACAGCCATAAGCCTACGAATCATTTCATTGAGTGCCACAAAACGATAACGCTGAGAGGACTCAGGAATGGGGGTAAAACTAAAATGCTTTGCTTCGGCCTTGTGACGGAGCGTTTCTTCAATAGCCGAACGAATGAACGGGGCAATAAAAGACTGTTCGGATGGTTCCAAAAGTAAAAGTTTTCCCATTGAGCAAGCCTCAAAATAGGCACCGCCTGGCTTATAGTATTTTTCTTTTGGAGAACCTTCCTCGGGGAAGCCTTCGGTAAGAAGAACCACCAATGGGAAACCCTGCTCACGTAATGAACGAGCAATTCGTTGTTCTCCTTTGCTGATGGCAGCCGTATATGTTATGGCTCCGTTGCGTGCTGCTGCCAATGCCCTCTTTAACTGCTGTTCAACCTGCTCATCAGTGGCACTGCGTGACACTTCCACCATTTGGCGGTCAGGCCAGTCAAGAAGGAAATGGTTGCCTAATGAAGTAAATGACAGTCCACCCACCTCGGTTTGCCTATGCATCTTAAATAAGTCGGGATTGTGCTTTTTGAGCCACAAACGGCGTGGGTTGTCTTTGACGTAGACTATCATGTGGTGCAGTTGTCCGGGCGCATGTAGGATGCGTTCGTGATAGTAGGCGGCGTCTTGTTGCCAAATACTTCCACGGCCCGCAAAAATGCGGGCGAAATGCACAAAGACCACTGCTGCCTCATCAGCATTTCCATCAGGTTTCTGCCTGTCAACAACAGTGTACATTTCAGCGGCGTTGTCGCCGCTAGGGAAGTACTCTTGTTTGTAGAGTTTTGTGCAAGCGCTTTTAAAGCCACGGATGACTACGCCGATGCTTTTTGGCAGGGGCTCCAAAACTTGGATTACCAAATGGAGGTGGTCGGGCATTACTTTCAGGGCTAGTACCTTTAAGGCGAAGCCTTTTTCACCGTAGAATTTCGGAAGATCGCGGAGCATCTGTTGCACGCGGCGTCCGAAGGCATTGAGACTTATTTGTGCTGTTTCAGGGCTATCGCCTTCCAACACGCCAAACAACGGATAGCGCTCTTCCACGACCAAGGTAAAATGGTAGATGGCACGCCCGCGGTAGTCCCAGCCGTTTTCGCGGTGGTGGCGTGTGCGGTCAACGGGGTATCGCCAGCCTTGTTCTGTGTATTTTAGTTCTGGCTTATAAATGAGATTTTTATTGTTGGCTGGCTGTATCATGAACCTTACTGAAACTTTTCTTCCCCTATCGCCTCATTCACCTTCATCTCCTCAAACCGAATCAAAGTGACATCACCGTCCGAGCCGATGAACTCCACATGGTCTATGATTTGGGTCTTTTTGTCGAAATGGAACACCAATTGGCTGAACATCCGCTTCATGTCGCGGCGTTTGGGGGTCATTTCGGCCTTCCAAAACGTGTTGTCGTCGTAAAGTATCACATCAAAAGTCGAGGTATCGAACAAATTCTTGCCCGATGCGCTGCCCATA
>JAEEGG010026501.1_pt1 | contig 11063 bp, 10 predicted proteins | sample 9134161 | NCBI WGS metagenome assembly JAEEGG01 (sample SAMN16246543, study PRJNA631951) | gut metagenome | biome: gut microbiome; feature: rumen; material: CR-attached | host: Bos | place: Iran: Karaj | collected 2018-10
ATTTTTTTTGTGTAGTGTAGCGCCGTCGTTCCGCTGTTGTTGCTATATCGTTAGTTGATGGCTCCGTAATTATCTAATTCCGTAGTCCCTAAGAGGTCGGCAGCTACGGCCCTGTAACGTTCTGAAGCTAACAATTCCACATTAAGGAATTAACTGTAAAATCGCCGCTTTTCTGCATAAACACTGGGGATGCGGCGATTTTTAGAAAAGGACAGTAACTGACATATAAATATACGAGAAAGCTTTGTGGTTTCGAAAGAAAATGACTATCTTTGCTGCGGATTCAAATAATTGCAATTATGGAATAATCAAAAAACAATAACTGAATATGACAAACATTGAACGTATAATCGATATGGAACAATGCTTTGACCGCGTGGACGTGGCGCTGCGGGCCTTGGAGGAAGCTGTGGATACAATCACGAACCTTGAGGACGACATACTGAAACTCGACGCCTACTATTCCAGTGACGAATGGAAAAGTGATTTCAGGTCCGACGAACTAGGTCTCCTGCCCCAAGACCTAAAACGAGGCGTGCTGAGCGAGGACGCCATATGGAACCTCCTCGGACGCGTCGATGGCGTCAAGCACCACATGCTCGATTTTGTAATGACGGATCTGGGATAAACCAATAAAGATGATTCGGTAGAGATCATATAGTAACAAAAAAGACTTAACACTTACTTCGTAGTCGGTTCAAATGAGGCATACCAAACTTATGGTATATAGAATGCCATAAGGATGGGATTGTGGGGATGCGAAAATCGCCGTACCTTTGCAGTCGAATACAAGATTCGACAGCGAGAACAATTCACATTATTAATATAAAAGGATAAGATTATGACAAAGATTGCAAAACAGCTGACCGAGCTTATCGGTAACACTCCTCTTCTGGAGCTCAACAAGTATTCAACGGCAAAGGGTCTGGAGACCCCAGTGATTGCCAAAGTAGAGTTTTTCAACCCCGGCGGTAGCGTGAAGGACCGTATCGCCCTGGCGATGATCGAGGATGCAGAGGCAAAGGGAATCCTGAAGCCCGGAGCCACCATCATCGAACCCACCAGCGGAAACACGGGCGTAGGATTGGCACTAGTATCAGCCGTCAAGGGCTACCATCTTATCCTTACCATGCCCGAAACCATGAGCGTGGAGCGCAGGAACCTCGTGAAGGCCTATGGTGCCGAGGTGCGCCTGACCTCTGGAAAGGACGGTATGCCTGGTGCCATCCGCGCTGCCGAGGAGTTGCGCGACACGATTCCCGGGGCTGTTATCCTGCAGCAGTTTGAGAACGGTGCCAACCCCGCCAAGCACTATGCAACGACGGGTCCTGAGATTTGGCGCGATACTGACGGACAGGTGGACATCTTCATCGGTGGTGTGGGTACTGGCGGTACCATCAGCGGAACGGGTAAGTACCTGAAGGAGCAGAACCCCAACGTGAAGATCATTGCTGTAGAGCCGAAGTCGAGCCCCGTGCTGAACGGCGGACAGAGCGGTCCACACAAGATTCAGGGTATTGGTGCTGGCTTTGTGCCCAAGACCTACGACGCTGACGTTATCGACGAGGTGTTTGACGTAGAGAACGACGCTGCCATCCGCACAGGTCGTGAGATTGCCCAGTCAGAGGGTCTGCTGGTAGGCATCAGCGCAGGTGCTGCCCTCTATGCTGCCATCGAGGTGGCCAAGCGTCCAGAAAATAAGGGCAAGAAGATTGTTGTCCTCCTGCCCGATACTGGTGAGCGCTACCTCTCGACGGTGCTCTACGCCTTTGAGGATTATCCTCTGTAACTATTCATCTGGCAGGAAGAGCGGATCTTCTGGCATGACCATTACAGGTTCCTGAGCGGCGGCTTTCAGCACGTCCTCAGGAACATATTTTTTGTTGACCACCAAGCGGAACATATATTCGCGGAACCAGCGGTCGCTCATGATGAGGCATCCCTTCTGTCCCCAGTCGGCACCCCATGAATTCTCCACCTTCCATTTCGTGGCATTGCCCTTCTGGTCGAGGTCGACGGCGCTGAGGGTCATGGCATGAGTGGAACCGCTGTCGAAGGTAGCAATGCGCTGGGCCTTGTCCATACCGAAGGTAGTGCCAAAGAGGGCACCGTAATCGTAGTTTTCGGTATCGGCATAGCCACGCTTACGATCCAGGAACTTGCCTACATCGTAGCTGCTGTAGAGCTTGCGTCCGTCGCGCAGCGAGGCAATGGCCATCTGCTCAATCACGTCCATGGGCAGGTTGACGTAGCGCCAGTTGTGGCCATCGTAGGTGTGGCGGTCATACTCTACTTCATAGGTCTTGTAATAAGGACGACGGGGGTCGTTCATCGCCATGATGAACGTGCCGTTGAGCGAACCGCCCACCACCTCGCGGTAGAACGACTGCGGGGTGTATTCCTTGGCTGCTCCCAGCGCACGTCCGTCCTTGTTCTTAAAGGCATAGGTGAACTTGGCGGGTGGTGTTCCGATGGTCATCTCGAGCATACGGTACACCTGTGCCAGCATTCGCACCTTGGCCTTATTGAGCGAGGCCTGGCTCTTGTCCTTCTGCACCATATCGCGCAGCTGGAGCCCATATTCGCGCAACTTGGAGTTGAGCAGCTGGCGAGCCTTCGACGTGTTGTCGCTGGAGAAGGTCTCTGCCATCACCTCTCGGGGTACCAGACCGTATTTCTCCGTCAGGTCGGCTACTCCGCAGAAGGTGCCGCCATCGCCCAAGGGAGTGCGGAAGAAGAACTGCACGCGCTGGTCGTCGATAGGTTTCTTGCCCGTATCGATGATGCCCTGCAGCATGAGGTTGGCTTTCTCCAACTGGTCGTAGAAGAAGAGGTAGGCCTGCGAGAACTCCAGGGCTACGGAATCGTGCTCAGCCACATAGTTGGAGCGCAGCACGTTGAAACCGCTGAACATCCAGCAGCGCCCTGACGACTTCTGGTCGGTAATCGACTGCTTGCGGGTTTCCACACTAAAGTAGGTGTCGAGTGCTCCTGCATTGTCGCGGTTCTTGGCCAAATCGTCAATGGCATTGGCAGTAACGGCATTGGCCAAGGCCTTGTTGACAGGCGTCAGCTTCTGTTCCTTAATAATGTCTTTCAACATATCGGCAGAGAGTTCCCCACCCTTCGTCTGAGCCGAGGCAGTCATGCTGCCCATCATGCAAACGGCAATAATCAATGGTCTGTTCATCTTGCTATACCTATTTATAGTTGTAGGTTGCAAAGATACGAAACTTCTAAGAGAAACCCTTGCCCATGCATCATTATTTATAGGATTTTAATAATCAAAACCTTTGGTTGTTTGCTCACTTCTTCGTATCTTTGCAACCACTATGCCAAAAGAACAATCAGCAACGCGCCAGCGAGAGCGCACCAACCTGCGAGAACCACGGCGCTACAAGGTGACCATCTACAACGACGACTTCACCACCATGGAGTTTGTTGTTGCCATACTGGTCAATGTGTTTTTAAAAAGCGAGGCCGAAGCAGAAGCCCTCATGTTGCAGGTACACCACTCGGACAAGGCGGTGGTGGGCATCTATTCGTACGACATAGCCGTATCGAAAGTGAACAAGGCCACGCAGATGGCCCGCGAGAAGAACTTCCCGCTAAGGCTGACTTATGAACCAGAATAAACGAACATGGCAGAAATAAAACAAACCGAACGTGCCAGTACGGTACTGAAAGAAGCACTGAAATGCTGCGTGGAATACAGGCATGAGTTTTTCATGCCCGAGCACCTGCTGTTGATCCTGCTCGACAACACCAACTTCTACGAGGCACTCAGCATTTTCTATGACGCTGACAAGCTTTCGGACGAGATCAAGCAGCAGCTGGATACCATCGAGAAGATACCCGAAGGCCGTGACTACATTCCCGAGACTTCCATACAGATGTCGAAGGTGCTGGATGTGGCATGCCAGCAGGTGCTCTACAGCAGCGCCGAGGCAGTGGACACCCCGCACCTGGTCATGGGACTGTTGAGCCTGGAAGAGTCGTGGGCGAGCTATCTGCTGAAAAAGGCGCTTGGCAACAATGAGAGTAATTTCCTGAGCCAGCTGATTAACTACAACGACTTTGACGACCATCTGGAAATGGAACTGGAAGATGCTGAAGGAGAAAAGAAGCAGCCTGAAGCCTGGCGACGCCTGGTAACCTGCATGAACGACCATGCTGACGAGAAGAATCCGCTCATAGGGCGCGAAGCCGAGCTGGAGCGTACCATCCAGGTATTGTGTCGCAGGGACAAGAACAATCCGCTGCACATTGGCGAGCCTGGTGTGGGAAAGACGGCCCTCGTATGGGGAATGGTGCGTCGCATTATCGACGGTGACGTGCCAAGCAGGCTACAGGGAAGCCGTGTCTACCTGCTCGACATGGGAACGCTGCTGGCAGGCACCCAATACCGAGGTGACTTTGAGAACCGTATCAAGATGATCATGGACGGTATCAGTCAGGAGGCCCCCAACAACATTGTCTATATCGACGAAATCCACACGCTTGTAGGAGCAGGAGCCACAGGCGAGGGGTCTATGGATGCATCGAATATGCTGAAGCCTTATCTCGAAGCGGGCAACCTGCGCTTTATCGGATCTACCACGTATGAGGAATACAACAAGCACTTCTCACGCTCGAAAGGACTGGTACGCCGTTTCCAGCAGATTGACATTGCCGAGCCTTCCGTGGAGGAGACAAAGCACATACTGCGCCAACTGCGACCCAAATACGAGGAGTTCCACCATGTGGTGATCGAGGACGCTGCCATCGACTATGCCGTGGAAACCAGTGCCAAATATGTGAATGACCGATTCCTGCCCGACAAGGCCATCGACCTGATGGACGAGGCAGGTGCGGCCCTGGAACTAAAGGCAAATAAGGCCAATAGGGTCAATGAGGCCAATGAGCCTCAGTCGCCCTACCCTATTGTCGACAAGCAGCTGATAGCCGAGATTCTGGCGAAGACCTGCAAGGTAGAGGCGATGGCCATGAACGACGACAACACCGCACTTGAGACCCTCAGCCAGCGTGTGCTCAGCAAGATCTATGGGCAAGACGAAGCCGTGAGACAGGTGGTGGAGGCCGTACAGATGGCCAAGGCGGGATTGCTGGACGACAACAAACCGCAGGCCTCGCTGCTCTTTGTAGGGCCTACGGGCGTAGGAAAGACAGAGGTGGCCCGCGTGCTGGCCAAGGAACTGGGCATAGAGCTGATACGTTTCGACATGAGCGAATATACTGAGAAGCACACGGTAGCCAAGCTCATTGGATCGCCCGCTGGCTATGTGGGTTACGAGGATGGCGGACTGCTGACGGATGCCATACGCAAGTCGCCCAACTGCGTGCTGTTGCTCGACGAGATAGAGAAGGCCCATCAGGACATCTACAACATTCTGCTGCAGGTGATGGACTATGCACGGCTGACAGACAACAAAGGACGAAAGGCCGACTTCCGCAACGTGGTACTGATCATGACCTCGAATGCTGGTGCACAGTATGCCTCGCAGGCCAGCATCGGCTTTACTGGCAGCACCTCGCGCGGAGAAGCCATGCTGCGCCAGGTAAAGAAAACGTTCAAGCCCGAATTCATCAACCGTCTGAGCGGTACCGTGGTATTCAACGACATGGACGAGCACATGGCCACGCTCATACTCCGCAAGAAGCTAACGGAACTGCAGGAGAAGCTAACGGCCAAGCAAGTGACCATGACACTTAGCGACGATGCCTTTGCTCACCTGCTCAGCCAAGGATTCACCCGCGAATACGGAGCACGCGAGATGGATCGTGTCATCAGCCAGCAGCTGAAACCATTGCTGATGCGCGAAATACTCTTCGGAAGCTTGAAGAATGGTGGCGAAGTCACTGTGGCAATTGACAATTCACAATTGACAATTAACAATGGTTTATCAGTTAGATGACGAGTTGTGGTTTCCCGACCCTCACTATGGGGATGACGACGGGTGTATTGCCGTTGGAGGCGACCTGAGCGTCGACCGCCTATTGTTAGCCTATAGCAACGGTATCTTCCCGTGGTATCCATACTACTATGAGGAAGCGGTGTGGTATTGTCCCATGCAACGTTTCGTCATCTTTCCTGAAGAGATACACGTCAGTCACTCCATGCGTACCTTAATGAATAAGGATAGATACCGGATGAGTATCAACGAAGATTTCGAAGGGGTGATCAACAACTGCAGCGAACTACGCATTGAGGAGAATGGCGCCTGGCTCGGTCCCGCCATGATTGAAGCCTACACCGAGCTCCATAGACAGGGATTTGCTGCCAGTGTAGAAGTGTGGGAAAAGCCAGGAGAGGGGACGGAGGAACGGCTCGTAGGCGGGCTCTATGGTGTCACCATTGGCAGGGCATTCTTTGGCGAGAGCATGTTCTCGCTGGTGCCCAGTGCCTCGAAGCTGGCACTTATCCACCTGGCGCAAACCATGAAAAAAACTGGCGGTCGGATAATCGACTGCCAGTTTCACACGCCTCATCTGGAATCAATGGGTGGGCGTTATATTTCCTACGAAGAGTATATGCAGATTATTTCTTCTTTGTAGTCGTAGTAGACTTTTTCGTTGTCGTCGTGGTCTTTTTCGTTGTCGTCGCAGCCTTCGTAGTAGTGGTGGTAGCGGGCTTATAATACTTCAAAGCCTCGGGCATCCATCCCTGGATATTCTTGATGCGGGTGGCATCGCTGGGGTGGTCGCTCAGGAACTCAGCAGTTTGATTGGTTGACGAAGCAGCCATACGCTGCCAGAAAGAAGTAGCCACCTGAGGGTCATAGCCAGCCATAGCAGCAAATATCAGTCCCATGTGGTCGGCCTCAGTCTCATGGTTGCGTGAATAGCTCAGGTTCTTGAAGTTAAAGCCCTGGGCAGCAATAGCTTGCACAATCGACTGTGTGTTGGTACCCATACCCAGTGCACCTGCCACAGCGGTACCTATCTGCAGGGCATACTGCTGCTTCACCTGGGTGCTGAGCTGCTCAGCCGAATGCTTGGCTACTGCATGGGCAATCTCATGACCAAGGACGATGGCCAGCGAAGACTCATCCTGAGTAACAGGAAGCAATCCTTCATAGACCACAATCTTACCACCAGGCATACACCAGGCATTCACCTGATTGTCCTGCACCAGATTAAACTCCCAAGCGAAATTGCTTACTTCAGCAGACAACCCACTGCTATTCAAATAGTTAGTAACAGCAGAAGCCAACTTCTGCCCTACCCTCTGCACCATAGCGGTATTGGTGGCATTGGTCGATTTCTTGGCCGACTTCATAAATTCCTGATACTGCTGGGAAGCCAGCGAGAGCACTTCACCGTCGCTGACCATCAGCGTCTGCTGGCGCCCCGTAATGGGAACCGTAGAGGTGGTTCCGCAACTGACCAGCACAGCAGCCACCATTGACACGAAAATGATTCTTAGTTTTTTCATCGTTTCAAGTATTTTTTGAGTTCAGAAGTAATTTCTGCTGCAAAATTAGCTTTTTTTTCCGAAAGAGCAAAGAAAAAGCCGCAGATTCTACACGAACCTGCGGCATTGACTTACCAAAAAAGTTAATTACAATTTACTCATCAACACTGATACCACGATTGTTGAGCGTAGTATTCAGCAGTGTGAGATAAGCGCGATACTGCTTCTCGTTGAGCACATAGTGCATCCACTTAATGTCGCGCTCCACAGCCTTCTTCACGCGCTCCTTGCGGTCGTTCTCCTCAGCATGGGCAGCCATCTGCATCTCAGCGGTAAAGATACCATGGATGTTTTCTACAGCCTCAATCTGATCGAAGGTCAAACCCAGTGCCACGCTCAGTTTACGCATGTTGACTGTCATGTCGTAAGCCTCGACATTGTTCACTTTCTTTGCTTCCTCGTTCTCGGCAAATGTCATAGTCATGCTAAGCATTGCCAGTGTCATCAAAAACAATCTTTTCATTTTTCTTTTCCTTTCTCTCTTTACTCAGGGCCTTTTGTCTATGGTTGTTATCCTTTTTTCTTTCTTTTTACCTTCTCAGGCCCCTACTTTCATAAATACTTTGTTATCCTTTGTCGCAACCCTTTGTTTGGTTTTGACGGTGCAAAGTTACGGCGATTTTCACCACCAGCCAAACATTTTCTTGAAATTGTGCACGCAAACAGTCGTTTAATTGATTAAGGTCAAAGAATCGCATTTTATTCAAATATTTAATGTTTTTCCGTCAAATATGCCGCCGTTTCATTGGTTTTTCGTACCTTTGCAGCCTTAAAAGCACTATTATTAATAAGGTAAGAATCATATGGAACATAAGTTTTTAGCCGTCCACTATCAGCTGTACTCAGTGAAAGATGGCGAGCGCACCCTTGAAGAGCAGACAGTTCGCGAAAAGCCCTTCCAGTTTATCAGCGGTTTTGGCGTATCACTTGAAGCACTTGAGAAGCAGGTTATTGACAAGGCTGCAGGCACAACGTTTGACTTTACGCTGACACCCGAAGAGGCCTTTGGCGACTACATTCCCGAGGGCGTTCACAAGCTACAGCGCGAAGTATTCATGGTCAACGGCAAATTTGATACCCAGAACATCTATCCCGGTGCCGTCATCACGCTCATGGATGCAGAAGAGAATCGCTTCATGGCACGCGTCATCAGCGTAGATCCCGATGGTGTTACCGTTGACACCAACCACCCGATGGCAGGAAAGACCCTGAACTTCACGGGCGAAGTCATTGAGAACCGTCCAGCCACCGATGATGAAGTGAATGCACTCATCAAGCACATGACGGGAGGTTGCGGAGGCTGTGGTGGCTGTGGCGAAGACGGAGGCTGTGGCGAAGGCTGCGGAGGCGAACATCACGGACAAGGAGGCTGCGGAGGCGAACATCACGGACAAGGAGGCTGCGGACACTGCCATGGGTAATACATTCGGTCACCAGTTTACGCTCACCACGTTTGGCGAGAGCCATGGTGCAGCGATAGGAGGCGTTGTTGACGGCATGCCTGCTGGTATTGACATTGACCTCGACTTCATACAGCAAGAGTTGAACAGGCGTCGTCCCGGGCAGAGCAAGATTACGACCTCACGCCAGGAGGCCGACCGGGTTGAGCTGCTGAGCGGTGTCTTCGAAGGCAAGTCGACAGGCTGCCCCATTGGTTTCATCGTGCGCAACGAAAACCAGCACTCACAAGACTACGAGAACCTGCGCACAGTGTTCCGTCCGTCGCATGCCGACTTTACCTACCAAAGCAAATACGGCATACGCGACCATCGGGGAGGCGGTCGCTCTTCAGCCCGTATTACCATCAGTCGCGTGGTTGCTGGAGCATTGGCCAAACTGGCTTTGCGCCAGCAGGGCATCACCATCCAAGCCTATACGTCGCAGGTAGGTAACATCAGTCTTGACCGCGACTATAGCCAGTATGACCTCTCGCTGACAGAACAGAACGCAGTTCGCTGCCCCGATACCGCTAAGGCGGCACAGATGGAACAGCTGATCAGCGAGGTAAAGGCAGAGGGCGACACCATTGGCGGTGTCATCACCTGCGTCATCAAAGGATGCCCGGTAGGCCTTGGTGAACCGGAATTCGGAAAACTCCACGCAACCTTAGGTGCCGCTATGCTGAGCATCAACGCTGTGAAAGGCTTTGAATATGGTGACGGCTTTGACTTTGCCAGCAAGCGAGGATCGGAGGTGAACGACCGTTTTGTTTGTAGCGAGAACAATGCCACAAGCCCAACCGCAACACCCTCCATTACGACCTCGACCAACCATAGTGGCGGCATACAAGGAGGAATCTCCAACGGGCAGGATATCTATTTCCGGGTAGCCTTCAAGCCTGTAGCCACGCTGCTACAACCACAGGAAACGGTTGACATGGAAGGAAACGCTACCACACTGACCGCCCGAGGTCGTCACGACCCGTGTGTTCTGCCAAGAGCCGTTCCTGTAGTCGAAGCAATGGCTGCCATTACGATTTTGGACCATTTTTTATCGACAAAACATGCTTTTTAATACTTTTTTTGATGTTAACTGCAAAAATATCATAAAAATATTTGGAGGTTTAGACAAATAACACTATCTTTGCAATCGCTAACAGGGGCTTGTGAAAGTCTCAGTAAGCTTTAGTTAAGTCTAGTTTAGTTTTTGTGTTGGTTGAGGGCTGGCGATTGCCAGCCCTCATTGTTATGGTTGTCCGCTCGAAGAGCGGTTGGCGATTGCCAGCCCTCATTGTTATGGTTTTCCAATTACTTTCGTGGTAACTTTTCCGTCAGCAGTCGTTGTACGCTTGACATACACGCCACTTGAAGCAGGCTGCATCAACTGTTCGCCAGCCAAGTTAAAGAATTCCGTCTTGGCGGCAGCGCAGTTATCAGATACTTTATCGACAGTTGTGGCTGTGGCTACCTTCAGCAGTCCCTTGGTATAGAGTTCTGTGGTGTCCCACGTCTGACCATTGCCTGGTGTGGCAGGGATAATCTCGTTGAACTTTCCTGTTACCGTTCCTGTGAAAGCTTGAATTTTGTCACCGTCAACATAATCCTTGTCCATCATGGCATCATTCAACTGAAGCTTGGCATTGGTGCCCAGTTTCAGCCCACCGCTGAACGTCAGCCCCTTGTCTGTTGCCAGCGTATCGCCAACCATCAGCGTACCATTGACAGTGACGGCTGCAGCCAGCTTGCCCTTGCCTGCCAAAATAGCCCCAGCGGCTACTGTAACGGCTCCCGTGCCGCTGTGCGTGCCGTTGACGATGAGTGTGCCATTCTGCACCTGGGTAGTGCCGCTGTAGGTGTTCTTGCCTGTCAGACGCCAGTCGCCAGTACCCTGCTTCACGATGCTGGTCTTGCCAGGATGCGAATGTGCCTGGTCGTAGTCGTCGATAATACCCATAAAAGTCTCATCGGTATTAGCAGAGCCTACCACCCATGTACCCTCGCCCTTTGCCTTCACATTGAAACCAGAAAGGGCTGTAGTAGAGGCACCGGAAAGTCCGCCAAGATAGAAGGTCGACTGGTTCTTGCCACCAACGAGCGAGGCCGTTCCCTTCAGCTCAACAGTAGCGTTTTTCACGCCTGTGCCGTTGCGA
>JAEEGG010026503.1_pt1 | contig 11063 bp, 7 predicted proteins | sample 9134161 | NCBI WGS metagenome assembly JAEEGG01 (sample SAMN16246543, study PRJNA631951) | gut metagenome | biome: gut microbiome; feature: rumen; material: CR-attached | host: Bos | place: Iran: Karaj | collected 2018-10
AACTCTTCAAAACCATTCTATCGCTTTGGCCAAGTCATCTGGTTGAAAAAGATAGAGAAGCAGCACTGGGTGAAGTTTATTGTCGACTCATTTCACAAAACAGGCAAGAGCATATCCAACGATTTTGCACAAAAGGTATGCGAAATCACAAAGTGCCACTCATGGTATGTACAACAGCTATGCTTTTTCCTCTGGAATGCCACCGAAACAACTGTCACGACTGAGATTTTCAACACGTCGGTCCGACGACTCATCGACACCAATGCCCCCATGTTCCAGAACGATATTGAACTGCTCACAGCAAGCCAAAAGGCCATGCTCCATGCCATTAACGATGGAGTTACGCAACTCTCGGCAACTGCTACCAAGCAACTTTACAATCTGGGAAATGCCAATACCATTGTCCGTAACAAAAGGATTCTTCAGGATAAAGACATCATTGAACTCGAGCAACAAAGGTTCACTTTTGTCGACCCCATTTTCCAGATGTGGTTTTCTCAACAGCTATTCATCTGAAAAAGTTACATCTTTGTAACTTACATTTGTGTAACTTTTCGTATCTTTGCAACTAAACTAATAACTTTTGCACTATGATTACTCCTTTCCAGTATGGCTCTCTGGCCGAGAAAGAGAACTTCATTGACCGTGACGAAGACCGCAAACTCATCAAGCAACTGATGCTCAACGGCATTCACATAATGCTCATCTCTCCACGCCGATGGGGCAAAAGTTCTCTCGTGAAGGTCGTTACCGACGAACTGAAGGAACAGTACCCCGATATTAGGGTTTGTCACATCGATGCCTTCAGCATTAGCAGCGAAGACGAGTTCTATCGCTCATTTGCCTCCAAAGTGATGTCATGCGCTGCATCAAAATTTGAAAAAGGGCTCAAAGAAATGAAGCAATTCCTCACAGGCGTCGTTCCACAACTGGTCATCAAAGACGATGTTACCGACTTCATCACTTTCGATGTCAGGTTCAAGCCACAAGAACGCGATAAACTTGAGATTCTGCAATTGCCCGAGAAAATCGCTCTGAACAAAGGGTTGCGTATTATCGTTTGCATCGACGAGTTCCAACAGTTGGCTCAAATACCTCAATATCCCGACATGGAGGGAAAAATGCGCTCAGTGTGGCAACAGCAGCACAATGTATCCTATTGCCTCTATGGCAGCAAGCGCCACATGATGACAAAGATATTTAATGATTCCACAAAACCTTTTTATCGTTTCGGACAAGTCATCTGGCTCAAGAAAATCAAGGAGTGCTATTGGGTAGAATTCATCACCAATGCGTTTGAACGAACAGGGAAAAGCATCTCGACCGAGTTTGCCAAACGAATTTGCGAGGTTACCCAATGCCACTCGTGGTATGTACAACAGTTGAGTTTCTTCATCTGGAACTCCACCGATACCGAGGTGACCGAAGATATCTTCAACCGATCGCTGCAACGATTGATAGACACCAATGGACCCATGTTCCAAAATGACGTTGAACAGCTCACTGCCAGCCAAAAGGCCATGCTTCGGGCTGTGAATGATGGCAGATACCAGTTTGCTGCCGACGAGACCAAGCGGTTGTACGCCATGGGCAATGCCAATACTATCGCCCGCAACAAGCGCATCCTTCAAGACAAGGATTATATAGAACAACGGGGCCACAGGTTTGAATTTGTGGACCCCATTTTCCAACTATGGTTCAATCAAGAATATAACAACTAAAAACTATCTACAATTAAAAGTTACATCCATGTAACTTACGTCCATGTAACTTTTATTTGCACTTTTGTCATCAAGATATGCGTGTATTAATTATTAATACGTCAGAGAGAACCGGGGGAGCCGCTATTGCCGCCAACCGCCTTCTGCACGCCTTAAACCACAACGGGGTCGAGGCGCGTATGCTTGTGCGTGACCGTAAGACCGACGACACCAATGTCATCAATATTCCCCAGTCATGGCGCTTGAAGGCTAATTTCCTATGGGAAAGGGGTATCATCTGGTTGAATAATAGCCTGAGTAAGAAAGGCATCTTTCAAGTTGATATCGCCAATGCGGGAACAGACATCACACGTTTGGAAGATTTCCGTTGGGCAGACGTTATTCACTTGCACTGGGTTAATCAAGGTTTCCTATCTCTCAAGAATCTAGAGAGCATCCTTGTTTCGGGCAAACCTGTGGTCATCACGCTGCATGACCAGTGGTATTTCACAGGCATCTGCCACTACTCGGGCGTATGCGAAAGGTACAAAACGCAGTGCGAAAACTGCCCGATGCTGAAAGGACATGTTCAAGATCTGGCAAGACGCGTATTTGACAACAAACGTGAAATCTATGAAGGGCGCAATATGACCTTTGTGGGCTGTAGCCGATGGATGGCCGACTTGGCACGACAGAGCCGCCTGACCCTTGGCCATTCGGTTACTAATATCCCCAATGCTATTGATACCGATGTATTCAAGTCCATAGACAAGACTGCTGCCCGTGCTAAACACGGCCTGCCTGCCGACGGATACCTTATGCTCTTCGGTGCCCAGCGAATCACCGACGAGCGCAAGGGCTTCCGCTATCTCGCCGAGGCCTGTGAGCACATCAGCATGCATCATCCCACACTGCCAGGCAAATTGGGTGTTGTCGTGCTCGGTAGTGATTCTGAACGTGTCAAGGAGGCTTTGCCGTTACCCGTTTATCCAGTCGATTACTTGAGTAATGAAACTGAAATAGCCGAACTATACAATGCTGTCGATCTCTTCGTCACGCCATCGTTGCAGGACAATCTGCCCAACACCATCGTCGAGGCCATGGCATGCGGCACACCCTGCGTAGGTTTCAACGTGGGCGGCATCCCCGAGATGATCAGCCATAAACAGGATGGTTATGTGGCCGATTATTGCGACAGTATCGATTTTGCACAGGGAATCTCCTGGTGCCTCAATGAGACCCGCCATCTCGACCTGTGCAGGCGAGCCCGTGAACAGGCCCTCGCCACCTACGGCGAGTCAGCCGTCGCCCGCCAGTACCAAGCCGTCTATCAATCAGCCCTCACCCATCTTTAATCATCTAAGAAAAGTGCCGCGATCGCGGCACTTTTCTTAGACGTTCCAATCGATGACTGTGTCAAGTTTTTTCTCGTAATACTGCTGGAGTTCGCTCCAGCGGTAGTAGGGCCCTGTAACCGGTTTAACCGGCAGGGTGGCCTCGTGCTCATTGAACAGCACTTTGACCAATACATCGGTCAGGCTATTGCCCGTAGAGCCTTTGGGGCGGTAGAACACCATCTGGATATTGCATGCCTTGGGAATGATATTGAAGTCCTGCCAGTGCTCATGCAAGGTGTTCAGGTCATCACAACTGTAGTTCACATCGTCGATTTCCATCAGACATGCCAGTGGCAACACGCAGGTTTCGTGTCCGAAACGCAGGTTGGCCCCACGCTCACCCGTGGAAATGGCAGCCCCTGCCTGCTGGATCATGTCACGCAACAGGGCTCGCTCGATGAAAGGCATACGGTTACCATTCTGAGGTGCATTAGCCCAATGGATATACCAGTAGATGTTCTTCAGACGCCACAATTCAAAGATTTCATTGTTGTTGAAGTAGTGGTATAAACTCATATCGTTGAACCAGTGGTGGCCCTGCAACGAGCCAGCGATGTCAAACACATCGCGCATCAGTTGACGACCGTTCAGGTTAGCGGCAGCCCATGCAGTATCATTCACCAGCTGAGCGATAAAACGCTCAGGGTGCAGGTACTGGTCGTACATCTCATTGGAGATAGGATCCACGCTCTTGCGCAGGTCGTTGGCCAACGTGTCCTCGCCATAGCCCCACCCCATGTAATACATGTCGTGGTAGCTGGCATCGGTGTGGATATTCAACTCGGGATTGAGTGAGCGCAGGCGCATCGTCTCGTTCTGCATCGACAGGATGCAGCGGATGATAACCGTGGACTTGGCATCGATGCGGGCGTTGCCCTGGAACACCTCGGGAAAATTCCTGAACATGCGCTCGGCAATCTGTTGATGCTGCTCGGCACCCTCATCGCTCAAGTCACCGACACGCTGTTGAGATGTCTCGTTCACAAGTGTCAGTTGACGCAGCAACAATTCACCCTGAAGGTTCAACATTCCTGCCAATTTGGCCTTAGTCAACTGTTTGAGAGGACGCTCATAGGTCTTGGCATTGGTCAACCAACGACTACCGTGACGGCCATAATGATCGATGTGGAAGGGCTCATATCCCTCAGGCGCTGGTGTCAATTTCGGTATCTCAACATCGGTGCCGAAGGGGTAGGCATAATGATTGCTGGCCGAACGGTCAAAGTTGCCGATAATCTGTTTGCGCGGCGTGGCGGCATTCACCGTCAAGCAGGTGATAACCGCTATAATTACTAGTGTGATGTGTCTCATTTGTTCGGGTCGATGAAGGGTTGGCGTGAAAGTTTATCAATGAAGTAGTCGCGCACGTCGCTCCAATGGTAATAGGGGGCAACGTCGGTCTGTACAGGAAGCGTAGCCTCGCGCTCGTTGAGCAACGGGAGCATCAGAATGTCATCACTGCCAGCCTTGCGGAAATAAACGAATTGGATGTTGGCAGCCATCGGAAAGATCTTATAGGTCTGCCAGTATTGGTCAAGTGTCTCCAGGTCGGTGGTGCGGTAGTCCATGCCATTCAAGCCCATCAGGCAACAGAAGGGCAGCACCACGCTTTCGTGACCGAATCTCAACGATGCGCCCGGTGCGGGATCGTCGCTCGTGATGGCCCGGTCAGCATCCTGGATGAAATTACGCAACAGGTTGGCCTCCATGTAGTCCACACGACATTGGGTTAACGGCGTTTCACCCGAGTGGATATACCAGTAAGCGTTATTGTAGCGCCACACACTGTAGATATCGTCGGCGCTGAACAGGTCATAGAGATCAACGTCCTTGAACGCGAGATGGCTCTGCATGTTGCCCACCACGTCAAACAGGCTGATCATCATCGTGCGGGCATCGCCGAAGTCGATGTTTTCCTTCACCCAGCGCTGGTCGGTGAACAGCTTATTCATCAAGCCCTTGGGGTTAACCCACTTATCGCGATACTGCTTGAGCGTCGGGTTCATCTGGGCGCGCAGGGGCTTTACCACGCTATCGCTATAGTTCATGTAGTACATCTCAGCCTGGCTAGCGTCGGTCCTGATGCGCAGGCGTGGATTGAGCGAGGCCAAAACGTCCACCTCGTTCTGCATCGACAGGATACAGCGGATGACTACCGTCGAGCGAGCTACCACCGAGGCGCCGTCCTGGAACACCTGCGGGAAATTCTGGTACATGCGTCGTGCGATGCCCTGATGTTGCAGATGACCGAGGTCACTCAACTCGCCCAAGCGTCCCTGACTGGCCTCATGCACCTCACGAAGGATATTCAGTACTTCCTCGCCACGGCTAGTGAGTTTGCCGGCACGCTGGCCTTTTTCCAGCATGTTCAGCGGTCGGGTATATTTCGAGTCATTGATAAGCCAGCGGCTGCCATGTCGCCCGTAATGGTTAATGAAAAACGGCTCATAGCCAGCGGGAGGCGCCGTGATGGCGGGAAAGCCCGACTCTGGATAGGCCTGGTAGTTGTTGGCGCTCAACTTAGGATTAGCCTTGAAGTCCTCGCGCACACCTGCCGTGAGGGACATCACTCCCACCAACGTCAGGCACAAGATCATAAAAAATCGTCTCATAAGTGTGGTATTCGTTTCGATTTATTCCTTTGATGTTGCAAATATAGGCAAAAAAAGTGTGATGGCGCCAAATTGACCCAACATTTACTCAATGCAGCCCTATTGCACGGGAATTTGCTACAGCATTAAAACCAAAAAGAGACTACTCCCGCAGTCTCTTCCTGGCGCTTCTTCTTGGACTTGAACCAAGGACCCCCTGATTAACAGTCAGATGCTCTAACCAACTGAGCTAAAGAAGCAATCCTCTCTTACTTAAAATATCTATCTATTATGAAAACGTGCGCTTCTTCTTGGACTTGAACCAAGGACCCCCTGATTAACAGTCAGATGCTCTAACCAACTGAGCTAAAGAAGCCTTTTCCAACACCTTTGCGGCAAACCCTGCCGAAAAATGCGGTGCAAAGATACTGCCAATAATTGAACTGTGCAATAAAAAAATGAAAAAACTTGATTTTTTTCGTTCTTTCAACGTTTTTTAGGCCCCTAAAACGCCCCAAATTCAGGGAATAATAGTATTTTCGCAGCCTAATATAAATATAATGTTGTCAGTCTCCCGTTTTCTGTTATTGGCTGAAAACCGACAACCGTCAACTGCCAACTGAAAACTAAAAACTGACAACTGACAACTAACAACTGAAATAATGAAAACGACGCTCAAATATTTCCTATGGGCTTGCCTGACGTTAGCCATGGCCGCCCCCGTGGCGCTTGCCGACGATGACAAGAAGGTCAACGATGACGCCGCTGTGGCACGCAGCCTGGACATCTTCAACACCTTGTACAAGGAGTTGAACACGTTCTATGTCGATACCATCAACGCCCAGAAGACCATCGAGAACGCCATCAACGCGATGCTTGACGACATCGACCCCTATACCGAGTACATCCCCGCCAAGGAGACCGACGAGTTCATGACCTTGAGCACCGGCGAGTATGGCGGCATCGGCAGCTACCTGATGGAGCGCACCGTCGACGGCCGCAAGGGCGTCTACATCAGCGGTCCCTATGAGGGCAGCCCCGCGGCTCGCGCTGGCCTGCGCTCGGGCGACCGCATCATCATGATCGACGGCGACAGCACTGCCGGCTGGGCGAGCGACCAGGTGAGCAAGCACCTCAAGGGCCAGGCCAACACCCACCTGACGGTGACCGTGGTGCGCCCCTACGACGAGGACAGCGTCAAGACCTTCTCCTTCAACCGCGAGACCATCAGCGTCAACCCCGTGCCCTACTATGGCGTGACGCGCGACAACATCGGCTACATCGACCTGACGACCTTCAACGAGAAGTCGGCCCAGCAGGTGCGTGACGCTGTCATCGCGCTCAAGAAGGACCCGCGCGTGAAGAACATCGTGCTGGACCTGCGCAGCAATGGCGGCGGAATCGTCGAGGGGGCTATCCAGATTGTGGGATGCTTTGTCCCCAAGGGCACCCAGGTGCTCGTGATGCGCGGCCGCGACAAGTCGAGCGAGCGCACCTACAAGACCACCTCCGACCCTGTTGACACCAAGATTCCCCTGGCAGTGCTCATCGACGGCGGCTCGGCCAGCGCGAGCGAAATCACTGCGGGAGCCCTGCAGGACCTGGACCGTGCCGTAATCATCGGGTCTCGCTCCTTCGGCAAGGGGCTGGTGCAGTCCACCCGCTCGTTGCCCTACGACGGCATGCTCAAGGTCACCATCGCCAAGTATTACATCCCCAGCGGACGCCTCATCCAGGAGGTGGACTACGGTAACCGCAATGCCGACGGCACCTACAAGAAGACCACGACCGACAGCACGGCCCGCGTGTTCCACACGGCACACGGCCGCGAGGTGCTCGAGGGCGGCGGCATCATGCCCGACATCAAGGTGGAGCCGCGTGAGTTGAAACGCATCGTGTACAACATCATGCGCGACCACTGGGACTTTGACTTCGCCACGCGCTATGTTGCTCAGCACCAGGGCGGCATTGCCAGCCCGGCCGACTTTGAGGTGACCGACGACATGTTCAACGAGTTCAAGGCGTTTCTCAACCCCGACAAGTTTGAGTACGACAAGGTGTGCGAGCAGCAGCTTGCCGCCCTGCGCAAGACCGCCACGGCCGAGGGTTACATGAACGACTCGACGGCGGCCCAGTTCGACCGTCTCGAGGCCCTGCTCAAGCACGACCTGGACCACGACCTGGACCTGCACCGCCGCGACATCGCCTACCTGCTGTCGCAGGAAATCATGGACCGCGTGTTCTACCAGCGCGGCCAGGTCGAGAATTCCATCAAGGACGATGAATACCTGGACCAGGCCAAGGAGATGTTTGACAAGCCGGGCGAGTATGCCCGCATCCTGAACCTCAAGGGCAAGAAACGGTTCTGACGCTCTCCCCATCGTCCCCCATCTGTCCCCATCACCCCTCATCTGACAGTCTGATGTGAAAAAAATCGGGCTGCCATAGTGCTTGCTATCTATTTATTTCGTATCTTTGTGGGTTAACTCAAAACCTCTACGACAATGTCAAAGTTACAGCTCACACAGGAACAAAAACTAGCGCAGCGCTTGTCGCTTGAACTACAGCGCCAGTTGGGTACGGTACTCGAGAAAAATGATGCCGAGTTGTCGGAATATATCGACAACAAGGTGGATGAAATTCCTGCCCTCGAAAAGGTAAAAGACAGTGAACCTGACCCCGATGCCGAGGAGTCGAACGACAACGGCCCCGATCGCGACGAGGACCAGGAGCGCGGCGAGGAAAAGAACCAGGACGATGCTGCAGGCAAAGATGATGCTGATGAAGGCGGCACCGACAATAAAGAAGAGTATCAGACCGAGCCCGATACGGAACTGGAGGTGCCCGAGCGCGAAATCCCCGTTGACGAAGACGACGACTCCAATGAGTGGTCGCGTTACATGGCCAACAACCGCAGTGCCGATGACGAGCATGTCGGCCCCATTGCCGTGGCCGAGACTTCGTTGATGGATTTCCTGCTGGGGCAGTTGGGCGAACTCCAACTGGACGAGCTTAAGTTGGACATCGCCAGGGAAATTGTCGGGAGTCTTGAGGATGACGGATATATGAGGTGCAGCATCGCTGATATCGAAAGAAGTTTCTTGAATAAGGGCATAATCATTGCACGAAACCAAATCGAAGAGGCTCTCGCCATTGTGCAGAAACTGGACCCGCCAGGCATCGCCGCCCGGGATTTGAAGGAGTGCATCAGACTGCAACTGGAACGTAAGCCTGACAACGAAGACGTGCAGCTCGCCATCAAGATGGTGGATACCTGCTTTGACCTGTTTGCCAGCGGCAACTTTGCTGCGATAGCCAATCGGTTGAAAATCAGCGTTGAGCGCGCCAAACAGGTGTTTGAACAGCAGATTAGGCATGGTATCAATCCGCGTCCCGGAGGTGCCTTTAGCTCCAGGAGCGACAACAACCAGCAGCTGACACCCGACTTCCAGGTGGAGTGGGACGAGAACACCAGGCGATTGACGGTCACCCTGTGCAACAATATCCCCGAACTGCAGATTAGCGAGAGTTTCGCCCTGCAGGTCGAGCGCTACAAGTCGGGCGTGCCCTTGAGCGTCAAGGAACAGAAAGAAAAGAAGACCATCGTCGATGCCTACCAGCGCGCCAGCTCCTTCATCGAGGTGCTCAGACAGCGGCAGGAAACCCTGTTCAAGACGATGGAGGCCATTGTCAAGTGCCAGGCCAAGTATTTCGAGTCCGGCGACGAGCGTGACCTGTGTCCCTTGGGGCAGCAGCAGATTGCCGAGATGATCGGCAAGGATGTGTCGGTCGTTTCCAGGGCGGTCAACAACAAGTATGTGCAGTTGCCGTGGGGCGTAAAGAGCCTCAAGTCCTTCTTCAGTGAGGACATCAACGGCATGTCCAGGCACCAGGTGTATGACGACCTCAAGAAGTTGGTTGATGCCGAGGATAAGAGCCACCCGCTGAGCGACGATGCCTTGTGCAGCCGTCTCAAGGAGATGGGTTACAAGCTGGAGCGCCGCACGGTGGCCAAGTACCGCGAACAGCTGAAAATCCCCAGCAGCACCCAGCGCCGCAAGATGTCGCGGTAAACCCGGCTGCTGCTGTTATCACCCCGTCTAGTATCATCGACGAATTATGCCAATCACCAGATATACCATCAACAAGTTCATTGCCGGCCTGGCCAATTTCCTGACCACGGCATTGAGCCCGTTGCTGATGCCCACCTATGGCATCTTCCTGGCCCTGTGGATGTCGGTGCTGTGCCTGCAGTCCTATGGCACTCGCGTGTCGATTCTGCTCGTGTGCATGGGCATCACGTGCATCCTGCCGCTCATCTTCCTGAGCGTGCTGCGCCATTTCAAGGTCATCAGCAGCCTCCATGTCGAGGTGCGTGAGCAGCGCCTGCGTCCCTACCTGTTCGCTGCGCTGTGCTATGCGGTGGCCGCCTTCTACCTGTACTACCGTCACCAGCCGCAGTGGTTCATCATGTTCATGGTGGGCTCGGCTGTCACGGTGCTGGTAGTGGCGCTCATCAACCTGCGCTGGAAAATCAGTGCCCACATGGCCGGCATCGGCGGGGTGGTGGCCCTCATCTACCAGATTCACGTGATGGGGCTGAATGCCTTCGACCTGCTGTTGCCGCTGTGCATCGCCGTTGTGGTGGCTGGTGCGTTGGGGTCGGCAAGGCTGGTGCTGCGTCGCCACGACTTGTGGCAAGTAGTGTCAGGGGCCGTCGTGGGTTTCCTGTGCGTGTGCCTGACGATGAGTCTGCTGGGATAACGGCATCATTTTTTGTAAAGATATATAAGGATTAAGAAGTAAGAATAAAGGACAATGTAACAATTAAGGAAAGACTCAGTATGGATTTCAACTATAAACGCCGTGCCACCGTCAGCGTGAATGTGGGTGGCATCGCCATGGGCAGCGAGTGGCCCGTGCGCGTACAGACGATGACTAATACCGCCACCGATGATGTAGAAGCCAGCGCAGCGCAGTGCCAGCGCATTGCCTATGCCGGCGCCGACTATGTGCGGCTCACGGCCCAGGGCGTGAAGCAGGCCGAAAGCATCGGTGACATCTCAGCCCGACTGCGGGCACAGGACTGCAACATTCCGCTGATTGCCGACATCCATTTCAACCCTAACGCGGCCCTGGCGGCAGCTGCGGTGTGCGAGGGCGTGCGCATCAACCCGGGCAACTTTGTGGACCCGGCCCGCACCTTCAAGCAGATGGAATATACCGATGAGGAATATGCCGCCGAATTGGGCCGCATCCGTGAGGCCCTGCTGCCGTTCATCGCCGTTTGCCGCGAGCATCACACGGCGGTGCGCCTGGGTGTGAACCATGGCTCGCTCAGCGACCGCATCATGAGCCGCTATGGCAACACGGCG
>JAEEGG010026505.1_pt1 | contig 11062 bp, 9 predicted proteins | sample 9134161 | NCBI WGS metagenome assembly JAEEGG01 (sample SAMN16246543, study PRJNA631951) | gut metagenome | biome: gut microbiome; feature: rumen; material: CR-attached | host: Bos | place: Iran: Karaj | collected 2018-10
CGTCATCGTCGACGACGTGATTTATCATGTGGGCGCATCGCTCAAAGATCTCGGAAACCAGATGACTGCATTTTCTGTACTGAACTTCGTCACCAAGGAACAGGTACTTGCAATGGTGAAATAGAAATTGGGAAATCCATCCAGAAAAGAGTCTCTTGTGTAAATTGGACACAAATAAGGACACCAATGGGCAAAAGACGAAAATTAATTTTTACATTTCATTTGAGTGCTAGTTTGTCTCAAAAGAAATATTGAAAGATGAAGAAATGTAAGGATATTTATGCTTCCTCTATTTTATTTTCGGAAAAGACGACGTCGAACTTGACCGAGAGTGAACTTTTATGTATATTTTAAATAACAGAGTCTACATAAATGTTCGAACATCTATGAACGATTGCGCAAAAATCATAGAAATGGCCGGTGAGAACAACGGCATGGTCACGGCATCGTCCGTCTCCAAGGCGGGGCTTCAGCGTCGCGCATTGGCAGAATGTGTGACGGCTGGAAGACTGAGCAAAGGTGCTCGGGGTGTCTATTTTTTGTCCGGCCAACTCGAAGACGAATTTGCCATTTGGCAACACACCTACTCGCAGGGAATTTTTTCTGGAAGCACTGCCCTATATCTTCTGAAAAAAACGGACCGTATTCCGTATTCGCTTTATATGACTTTTCCCAAAGGTTACAACGTAAGCGCGGCCAAGCAAAACGGAATAAAATGCAAGATTGTTGTTGCCGAACGCTATGACCTAGGCGTACAAGACGTTCTTTCTCCTTATGGCAATGTGGTCCGTTGCTATAATATCGAGCGGACTCTATGTGACATTGTCCGTGGAGATGACGTCCAATCAATGAACCATGCCTTCAAGGAATACGCTCGAAGTGACGCGAAAGATATTGCGTTACTCATGCACTATGCAAGGATTCTTCATGTAGAAAAGCGTGTTCGTAATTATATGGAGATTCTGCTGTGAGTTTTTCTAATGCCGCTAAACTAAAAGCCGCCATAAAGAAAATTGCTTGTGAATCTGGCGTAACGGCTCACCAAGGAGTGAAAGATGAGTAAATTTGTAAATAACTATCACAAAAAGCGTTTTTATCACTATTTTTTTTGATAATCATTCTTTTTGTGATGATTATTATATATATTTCTAACCATGTGGAACGAAATGTCGACACCCTCCATTTTGAGGGAAATGGGAGCAAGGCTCAAGGAATACCGTCTGCGCAAAGGGCTCATGCAGTCCGAACTGGCGGAGTCCGCCAGCGTAGGCGTAGGAACAATCGCCAAGATGGAACGCGGGGGTGCCGTATCCGTACAAATCTTGTTAAGCGTGTTGCGTTCTCTAGGAATGCTCGAGAATATAGAGCAACTTCTGCCTGAGCCCCCCGTAAGCCCCCTCTTGTTGCGCAAGTTACAAGGCGGCAAGATTCGGCGTATCAAACGGAGTAAGGCCAAATGAGCGAACTTGTCGTAAATGTACACTTGTGGGATAAGCCTGTCGGAGCGTTATCGTGGGATGCTGCGCAGGGTATTGCCTATTTTGAATATGAGCCCAATTTTGTCCGCAATCCGTTGCCGGTGTCCCCGATAAAGATGCCTGTGACGAAGGGCGTTTTCTCTTTTGCCGAGAACAGGAACAACTGCTTTCGCGGCCTCCCTGGCTTCATTGCGGATTCGCTTCCGGATAAGTTCGGCGACCAGATTATCTCGGAATGGTTCCAGACTATGGGTCACCCGCTAGAGACGGTGACTCCGCTGGAACGCCTGTGCTATGTCGGCAAGCGTTCCATGGGCGCACTGGAGTTTGAGCCCTGTTTGTCTACGCCGGGGCTTGACGAATCTACGGAAATTCTTGTGGATGATCTCGTGAAACTGGCCGAGAGTGTTTTCCGGGATCGTGAAAAATTCCGGGAAAAGCTTGTCCAGCAAGACAAAACCCTGTACGATATCTTGCGAGTCGGTACTTCTGCCGGTGGCGCAAAACCAAAGGCGATAATTGCCTATAACGAATCTACGGGCGAGGTGCGCAGTGGCCAGGTTCCAGCGCCAAAAGGATTCGGCTATTGGCTGCTCAAGTTCGACGGCGTAAGTTACAGCGAACACGACAGCATTACTGAAATTCCCCGCGGAATAGGCAACGTTGAATACGCCTACTATAAGATGGCTTTACGAGCCGGAATCCGCATGAGCGAGAGTCGCATTCTTGAAGATAGCAGTGGTTGCCACTTTATGACCAAGCGTTTTGATCGCACAGAAGACGGTTCCAAGCTGCATATGCAAACGCTTGCCGCCTTAGCCCACTTGGACCGAGACACTCGTCATTCTTATGAGGACGCCTTTGCTGTAATGCGCAAACTCGGACTCGACGCCAAGGCAGACGAAGACGTATTCCGTTGCATGGTGTTCAATGTGTTGACAAAAAATAATGATGACCACACCAAGAACATTTCCTTTTTGATGGATGAAACCGGAACCTGGAAATTGGCTCCCGCATATGACCTGTGCTACGCTAATAATCCGAGGAGTCGCTGGATAAGTCGCCACCAGATGTCGGTGAATATGAAACAAGAGAATATCACCCGCGAAGACCTAAAAGCGGTGGCGGAACGCATCGGAATCCGCAAGTACGCGGGAATCATAGACCAAGTCGAAAACGCGGTCGCTTGTTGGAACGAGATTGCGAAGGACTGCGGTGTTCGCGAGAACCATCGCGAAGAGATTGCGCGGGAATTGCATGAGAAATGAAATAGCCTAGAATTCCCCTTATAAGACCTGCTCAAGTCGCGGATGTACATCATTCGCGGGGCAAAAACGATTGAATTATACTTGACGGGGAATTGTAAATTATGTGTATTATAAATATAGAGATGAAGGTGCGGTTTAATCCGGGGAAGGCTCTCGTGGTCAAGCAGAAGCTTTCTCAAAACAGCTTTCAAAAGCCGTTTGTATCAGAGGAGGTTAGAAAATGGCGAACTCGAAATTTATAGATGAGCTGATTGATGATGAAGAACGCGCTTTGATGGAAGCGGTGGAAAATGACGAAACAGTTCCGCTTTCGCACGAGGAGGAAGAACGGATTCGGGCTGACATTATGTCTGCTTCGGCGAAGAACATTACCATCCGTATGCAGCTTGATGACCTAAATGGCATCAAGAAAATGGCGAAGGCCGCGGGCATGCCTTACCAGACGTTCATCAATTCCATTATCCACCATTACGTGACGGGTGGTATCGTATTCAAGGTCGCGGTGTAGGCTAATCACCGTTTGCCGTCAACCAATGACGTCGGCATCCTTACCGTACTGTCCAATAGCCCTAATGTGGTGCAAAAAAAACGCGGTCTTGTATTTGCCGATATACTTTGCGATGTTCCTCTAAAGTGGTTGTTTCCAAAATGGAAACAACAGCGCTTCCTCGGCATGGCAACGCCCACTAAAATTCCCACTTTGCGTCAAATCCGAGAATCCGTTCGCACTGAACATTCTTTATCATGTTCATCTGCGTGAGCCGTTTCTCGCTAAATCTTTCATCGCAGGGGATGGTTAGTGTAATTTCGCGGATTTCTTCCACGCACTTCTTGATTTCGGGCGTGAGTATCGCGCGGGCGGGGGCGACATAGTCGCTGCCGATTACGGGCCCGCGGTGTGAGAGGTATTCGTCAAAGTCGCATTCCGTTCCGTCGGCTCGTTTGCCAAAATCGAAGCCTTCTTCGGACAGGGGGACGAACGCCATGTTGAAATCGAAGCACGGGTTGATTCCGGTCCGTTCGAAGGTCTCGTTGTTTACAGTAAAACCGAAGTTGCCGAAATGCCGGTCGGAATTCAGCGTGATGCAGTCGGCCACGATCATTCGTCGGAAGGCGTCCTCGCAACCCATTCCGCGGTAGATTTCAAGTGTCTCTGGGAGACCGTATCTTATGCCGTTCTTCAAGAAAGCGCTAATTGGTTTGTATCCGAATTCCTGGCTTGTGAAAATCTTGCAATCCGAAACGACTCGGCCGTCGAACCTTCTAAAACAGTACTTGACCGAGTTGCATATTTTTTCGAAAACTTGACTCGCGAGTACTTCGCCGTAGGGCTCCAGCCCCGCATTCCTAGCACCGGTGCTGCCGGTTTTTATAAGGTGGATTCCGTCTTTTTCATTCAGCCAGCATTTGTCGTAGGCGCCGTCGGTCGTAAGTTCGGGCGATGTCGTGGACATCTGCACTCCGAAAAGTCCGTTCCCGTCGAACGAAAGCCTGGAGATGACCTCGTCGAAGTTGTTCTCGTAAAGGTTGACGTCTCTCCAAGTCACGTTTTCATTTTCGCTTTTCACCCAAAGCGTGTCTGTCAGCGAAAGGCAGTGCGTGAGTGCGATAAAGCCGCTTTTTGTCTTTCCGCCACAAAGGTCCAGAATCTTGTTTACGTGCGCTCTGTGTTTGGCTGCGCTTCTGTTCTCGATCCACGACGTAAGGGGTTCGCACCAAAAGGGCAACGGCGAAAAGGTCTTCACAATCTTGCAAAGTTCAAGTTCGCCCTCTCCTTCGATTACGAAGTCGCAAAGGGGTGTTTCCTTGTTTATGAGAGTGTAGATTGTGTTCGCCATGTTTTAAATATATATTTTTTATTTCCAAAAGAACACGACGAACGTCTCAAAATCCTGAACGAAATTGTTACGATGAGCCTGGATTATGCGGACGATCACCACTTGCTATCGATTTCTTTCAAAAAATTCTTGTCGTTTCCGTGAAAGCATGTTTCGTAAAAATCGGGTTCGTTTTTCTTTAGCCAGCGTACTTTTTCCTTCATTCCCTTTCGAATGTGCGAAATGTCAAGATGTGAATATTTCTCAACGGCGTGGGCGATATCTAGGATGTCGGGCCCGCAAAAACATGCGTCGTAATTGACATAGTCTATGAAACCAAATCGGTCTTCTTCAACCTTCAGTTTTTCTTTGTAAGAAATAAAGACGTAATCGTCCTTGAACAGATGGTTTAGCTTCGCCATTTTGTATTGGATATCGACAACGCCCGATGTCTTGAGGAAACCCGTCATATACCAAAGCGTGCGACTATGAATTTTTATGTAGTCTTCGGGCAGGTCCTCTGCTATGATTTTTGTCGGATAGCGTCCGTGTGAGTACAGAAATTTATTCTCGGTGTCCAGGATTTCCCGAAATCCTTTCCCGAATTTGCCATATGTGTAGATGAATGATCTAATACGCGGCTTCCTTCCCATAATTTGCTCCTTTGCTTTTTTTTGCACTAGCAAGAATAAATCTATACTCGGCGTAATCCTGCTGTCAAGGGCCTGAACTGCGAGTGTGAAATTTTAAAAAAATAATGTACCTATTGCATTTATTAAAATTTTAATGTATATTGTAGGTGTGGTAAAATAATGAGGTTGGCAATCGTGCTGGCCAATGGGCGTGCGACTTGGATCAGCCGTACAGATTGATTTTCAAGAGCACGGATAGGTAGCAGTATGAACGGAAATAAGATTGAATTGTGGCATGTGCCTTCGCCGGGAAGCGAATTGGCGGAAAAACTCGAAGAAATGGGCCTTGACGCCAATGATTTGGCTGCCCGCATGGGTTACACCCCCAAGGCGGTGAACGATATTTTGCAGGGCAATAGTCGCATAACACCAGATGTGGCGATAATGCTTGAGATGATTACGGAAATTCCGGCGGATTACTGGCTGCGCCGTCAGATGTCGTACGACGAATTTCTCTCCCGCGAACGTGTCAAGGCTTCGCTTTCGGACCAGCCTCTCTGGAGAAAGTCTTTTCCCGAAGAACTTGGCGTGCGCGACTGGGTACGGCGCGGTAAAAACGAGGCTGACGACAAATCGGGCCTTTCGCTCCTCAAGTTCTTCGCGGTGGCGTCTCCGCAGGCGTGGGACAGTTACTACAAGGATGCCCGCCTGAAGGTCGCCTTCCGCATTTCGCTCGCCGATGTCAAGGACCCGTATGCCATGTCGGCATGGATTCGTCGGGGCGAAATTCTTTCGGACCAGGACCCGATGGAAAAGCTGGGGCAGCCCGCGGTCCGCAAGAACCTGAAGGCGGCGCTCCCCGAAATCATCGCATTTGCGGCGGCCAACAAGGTTCGCCCGAAGAGCAAGAAGCGCATTACCTACTGGACGCCCGAGGCGGAAGTGGTTGACGACTGCATGACTGGCCTGCAGGCGCTGTGCCGCAAAATCGGTATCCGCGTGCTGTTCGTACAGAACTTCAAGAGTTCGCCGGTTCACGGGATGTACCGCTGGTACAAGGACGTTCCCCTAATCCAGCTGCACGACCGCTTCGAGAAGCGCGCGACGATGTGGTTCACGTTCTTCCATGAACTGGCGCACGTGCTTTACCACGGCAAGAAGGGCATTTGCCTGCAGAACATCGAAATCACGCACAACTATCCCGAAAAAGAGGATGAGGCCAACGCCTTCGCGCAAAAATGCATGGTGGATGCGGGGTTCAAGGTGTAAAAAAGATCCCCACCGTGGTGGCCACGCGCACTAAGCACTAAAGTGCTAAGTGCTGTCCGCCCGCCTGCGCGGGGATGACGCTTTCAGCGCAGGGATGACGAGAAAGGGCTACAAAGACCCTCGCCTTTTTTCGTCCACAAAGTGGATAACTCAACTAAGGCAACAAGTTGCCAAGTTTCGTATAGCGAGGGTGACGAGGGAGAAAACAAAGATCCCCGGTCAAGCCGGGGATGACGAGAAGAGTCGCAGGGGTGACTTCGCTATGCACCCAGTTTCGCGCGGATCCAGTTGTTGGCGTTAGCGATAGCACCGGCAATCTTGTCGACTTCCTTGGTGCCGGCCTGAGCGCGGTCCGGGCGTCCACCGCCACGGCCACCGCAAGCAGCGGCGAGGTCCTTGACGAGGTCACCGGCCTTGATGCCCTTGGCCTGGACGTTCTTGCCAACCATCACGGCGATGCTACCGTTGCCTTCGCCCTTGTTCGCAATCACGGCGACGCTGTCGGTGTCGAGCTTGTTCTGAACGCCGTCCAGCAAGTTCTTGTACTTGTCTTCGGGCATGTTGAGTTCGCGTACAAACAGGTTCACGCCCATCACGTTGATGCCACCGTTCAGGAGGTCGGCAGCGGCGAGGGTCGCAAGTTCAAGCTTCACGGACTGGAGGCTCTTTTCGAGGTTCTGCGTCTTGGCAAACGTCTGCTGGATGCGGTCGAGAACTTCGGCATCCTTGCAGCGGAGCTGTTCGCGGAGTGCGGTCAAAATCTGCGTACCGGCACGGAGGAGCGATAGAGCGCCTCGGCCAGAGACGGCTTCGATACGGCGCACGCCAGCACTCACGCTGGATTCGCTGATAATCTTCACCATGACGATGTTACCGGTGTTCTGCACGTGCAAGCCACCGCAGAGTTCCTTGGAGAATTCTTCGCCCGCGCAGCCCATCTTCACCACACGGACTTCGTCGCCATACTTCTCGCCGAACAGAGCCATGGCACCACTTGCCTTTGCTTCGTCCACGCCCATCACCTGGGTGTTGACCGGCAGGCATTCCATGACCTTCGCGTTCACGATGTCTTCCACCTTCTGGATTTCTTCGGCGGTCATCGCGTTGAAGTGGCTGAAGTCGAAGCGGAGGAGTTCGTTGGAAACAAAGCTACCCTGCTGTTGCACGTGAGTGCCGAGCACCTGGCGGAGCGCAGCCTGCAGCAAGTGAGTCGCGGAGTGGTTCTTGCGGATGTCGTTACGGCGGTCGTTATCGACGGTGGCCATGAACACGGCGCCCATCGTCGTTTCGTTGGCCGTACCCTTCTTCACCTTGCCGCGGCAGAGGGCGGTGTCGTTCACCTTCACGGTGTCGAACACGTCAATTTCCAAATCAGCAGAAACGAGCGTTCCCTTGTCGCCGACCTGGCCACCCATTTCGGCGTAGAACGGAGAGGTTTCGAGCACGATGCTGAGCACGCCCTTGTCTTCACGCCAGCGAACAACCTTCGTTTCGCAAGCGGAAAGTTCATAGCCCACGAACTTGGTGCTTTCTTCGCTGTACTGCGTCCAGCCTTCGGTACCCATCGTATTGATGCCCTGCTTCATGTTGGCGCGGGCGCGGGCCTTCTGTTCTTCCATGCACTTGTTATAGCCTTCTTCGTCAATCGTAAGGCCCTTTTCTTCGGCGAGGATGCCGGTGAGGTCCGGCGGGAATCCGTAGGTATCGTAAAGGAGGAACACCTTGTCGCCCGGCACGGTTTTTGCACCGGCGCCCAACTCCTGCACGATGCCGGCAAAGCGTTCGAGGCCGGCGTCGAGCGTGCGGATAAAGCTTTCTTCTTCGCTCTTGATCACGGAGGCAACAAATTCCTTGCGTTCGCGGATTTCCGGGAAGGCGTCGCCCATCGTGTCGGCAAGCACCTGCACGAGCTGGCAAATGAACGGCTTCTTCTGGCCGAGCAGGCGGGCAAAGCGGCTAGCACGGCGCAAAATGCGGCGGAGCACGTAGCCACGACCTTCGTTGCTCGGCAAGGCACCGTCGGCAATAGCAAAAGAAATTGCGCGGATGTGGTCGGCAATCACGCGGTGCGGAGTACCGGCTTCACCATCGTTGTACGGCACGCCACTGAGTTCAGCAATCTTTGCGATAATCGGGGTGAACACGTCGGTGTCGTAGTTGCTGGTCTTGCCCTGCAGAATAGCGCAGATACGTTCGAAACCCATACCGGTATCGACGTTCTTTGACTTCAGCGGAATCAAGCTTCCGTCGCTCACGCGTTCGTACTGCATGAACACGTTGTTCCAGATTTCGATGTAACGGTCGTTTTCGCCGTTCACGCCCTTGATGGGGTCCTTGAACGTTTCGGCCTGCGTGGCGAGGTCGCCGCGATCGTAGTGGATTTCGGAGCAGGGGCCGCACGGACCGGTGTCGCCCATTTCCCAGAAGTTAGAGTGGGCGTCAAAACGCATGATGCGGTCATCCGGAAGGCCGGACACGTCCTTCCAAATCTGCCAGGCTTCGTCATCGTCCTGGTACACGGTCGCGAACAGGCGTTCCTTCGGGAGCTTCCACACTTCGGTCAAGAGTTCCCAGGCCCAGGCGATGGCTTCTTTCTTGTAGTAGTCGCCGAAGCTCCAGTTGCCGAGCATTTCGAAGAAGGTGTGGTGGTAGTTGTCGCGGCCCACCACGTCGAGGTCGTTGTGCTTGCCCGAAACACGGAGGCACTTCTGGCTGTTGCATACGCGCTTCCAGCCCTTGGGATTATCGCCCAGGAAGATGGCCTTGAACTGGTTCATGCCCGCGTTCGTGAACATGAGCGTCGGGTCGTCATGCGGGACCACCGGCGAAGAACGCACAAAGAGGTGGCCCTTGGATTCAAAGAACTTGATGAAAGATTCGCGCACCTGCGCAGAAGTCATAGTAGGCATAATGTGTCCCTTTTATTTTTCGGGGGTAAATTTAGCAAAAGATCCTCGCCTTCGCGAGGATGACGTTCGTAAATAGAAGCCTTCGCGAGGATGACGCAGAAAAGATCCTCGCCTACGCGAGGATGACGAGAAAGTCGCGGGGATGACGCAAAAGAACCCCCGGGGTTACCCGGGAGTCCCATTAGGAGGAGCGAATTTCGTTAAAAGCTACAGTTCGTAGTCGAGGCGGAGTTTGGCGTAGCCGTTTTCCACGCGGATGTTCAGGTCGCGGTACATCACGCGCTCCATTTCCCAGTTGCCTTCGGACCAGCGGCTGTAATCGAGAGCGTCGCCTTCGAAGTCATCTTGCCAGGAGAGGGTGAAGCCCTTGGTATCCGCATTGTACGCGTACACACGCACGTAGTCGATATGCTGCTCGATGGGGAGATTTTCCGGAGCCCACTTGCCGGTCCAGCCCGCAGACTTCGAAGCCCAAAGGTTGAAGCGGAGGGACTGCTGTTCCGTAAGGAACTTCACCTGGTCCGCATCGGCGTGGCTACCCACAAGTTCACCCGTCGCAACACGGCGGACTTCTACGCTGTCGATTTCCCAGGCAACGTAATCCGGAGTCCAGACGATTGCATACAAATGAAATTCATTCGTTGCGTCGAAACCGAATTCGTGAATCTTTTCCGAAGACGTCAGGCCCGAAATGGATGGGTCGGCCTCACGCGTAAGGATATTGGACTGCCAGGAGGTCGGATCCTTGCCGAGAATCTCGATGTCAATCTCGTTCCACGGCTCGTCGCCCTTTTTCCAGGAGAGGTCGTAGTTGAGGAACATGGAGCTCACGGAACCGCTTGTAGCGGCCATCTTCATGCGGGCCTCGAAACGCCCGTACAGGAACTGTTCCTTGCCGGTAAGTTCCGCACCGTAGAACGTGTACTTCTTGGTCGGGTCGTACGGTCCATCGACTGCGGGTGGAATCGGGTCGATGCCGCCGGCCGACGGAGTTGCCGATGAAGAGAGAGGAACATCGGGCAAGACCGAGGAAGACGACAGTTCCGGCAGGAGCATGTCGGAAGAAGATGTCGGGTCAATGACCGCCATGTCCGAAGAGGAACCCGGGTCTGTCGGGAGCGCGTCGGAAGAGAGCGCCGGATCGGGATTCACCGGGGCGGTGGAGGAGGAGTCGTCGGAGCAGGCGACAAACGCGGCAGCGACAACCAGGGGCAAGATGAATTTCGTTTTCATGGGAACCTCGCGGTTTCAAGTTTTTCTGTTTTTAAAGGTATCTTTTTTTCACGGGGCGCGCACGCGTAGACGCTAAAGTTCTGTAAAAAGTGTATCAACTGTATTTAAAACGCCCGCGCCACCAGAATTCTTTTCCCGTCGCACGCGTTATTTCATTGACTCTCAACAGATTGCAAAATATTTAATTTTTCCTGTTGCTCTTTGATAATTTATTATGTATATTTGTAATAATTACAATGTAGTACAAACATCGATAGGCGCCAATTTTTCGGGGATTGACCCCACCGCTTTTTTGGTAGATTTGGACTCATAAATAGTTTGTTATCGCTTTTTTGAATAAGGATAAAAGAAGGTAAAAGATGATAGTGAAAGAAGAATGGGACGGACTCGTCGGCCAGCGCTGGAAAGAAGAAGTCAACGTCCGCATGTTCATCCAGAAGAACTACAAGCCCTACG
>JAEEGG010026506.1_pt1 | contig 11062 bp, 8 predicted proteins | sample 9134161 | NCBI WGS metagenome assembly JAEEGG01 (sample SAMN16246543, study PRJNA631951) | gut metagenome | biome: gut microbiome; feature: rumen; material: CR-attached | host: Bos | place: Iran: Karaj | collected 2018-10
TATTTTACCCTGATAGCCTCAACATCATCCATCTCCAAAGTCGGATACTTCTGATAGTCGCGATACTTAAAAATACCAACTTCGCTCATCAAATGCTCCCACATCGAATGTAGGCCTTTCACTTCGGCCGAAATAGACATATAGTCCATCGGACAGAGATTAAGCAGCGTGTTACGCATCTTTGCTTCCAGGCATGTCACTTGTTGGGCAGCGACACATGCCACGCCATAAAACTGCATCATCTTGCCTATACTCTCGTTTACTGCACACGATTGTTCAGTAGCAAACCTGCGGCCCACTTTAATCATGTGCAGCAGCAAGTCTTCTGTTTCCATTTCTTCTGTCATTTTCTGGGGGTTTATTAGTTATTGATTGTTATGTGGCTTGGGGCCTTTAGTTATAACGCATCGTGGCTGACTTTATTATATTATCCTGTACAGATAGGATGGCAGATGGCAGATGGCAGTTGTATTTTTGCGTGGGGTGGTGGAATGATTACAAATTATAATATATTAATTATAATAATAATATAATATATTTATTATATTATTATTAACTTTCAAATTCCTCTTATAGGGGGGACGCAATATAACAACTGCCATCTGCCATCTGTACCAAATTTAGTTTTTTTTCGAGCGTGCTTTTTTTTGTGCTTTTTGGGGAGAATTATTTGCACGGCTAGTGAAATTTTTGTACCTTTGCAGTGTCAAAATGAGAGTCGTAGAGGCGGGCCTTTAATGATAAAAATTGCGAAGGTTAAATCTAGAAATTGCGCAAGTTAAATCTAGCAATTACAAACATTAATAGTGGCCGCAGAAGCGATAATCAGGCGACAAAGAGAGTATTAACAAAATTATTTAACAACACAAAAACAAAACTAGAATTATGGCGATTAAAGTAATTGCACAGCGCCGACAGCTTAAGATCGGAAAGAACCCTGGTGCCAAGCGTTTCATCATGCGTCCGGACCTGTACAGTCCCATCCAGGAGAAGAAGGTATTCACAGAGGCTTCTACCCACAGCGGTATCTCTGCAGGTGTAATCAAGGCGGCATGGGACGCCGCAGGCGAGGTAATCCGCACATGGGCCACCGAGGGTCACTCGGTTCCGCTGCCCGGACTGGGAACCATGCGATTCGGTGTTCGCTCTAAGGCAGTAGAGAACCTGGAGGATGTAAAGACTGGTCTGATCAGTGTGCGTCGTATCATCTTCACTCCTAACACTGAGGTGAAGGAAGAGCTGAAGAATACCTCAATCCAGATTACCTGTCTTGACGAGGATGGCAAGGTGCTGAAGCGCGTAACCTCTGGCGATAGCGGCGACATCGAGGACCCCGAGAGTGGTAACCAGAACGGTGAGCAGGGTGGTAGTAATCAGAACCCAAGCCAAGGTGGCAACACCAACCAAGGTGGTAACACCGGCGGCGGTGGCGGCGACGATGACGACGTAACCTACGACTAAACCACAGCCCCCCCCCCACCTCTGTCATCTCGACTAAGCGTAGTGTCTCCCTTTGTCATCTCGACCAAGCGTAGCGCGTGGAGAGATCTCTCGACTACGCTCGAGATGACAAGGAGGAGGGGCTCGAGATGACAAGGTATGGGGGCTCGAGATGACAGCCGAAGGGGGAACAAAATCAGTAAAATTCGTAAAATCCGTAGGAAAAACAAAAAGCATATGACAAAGAAGGAAACCATCAAATTCATCGTCCAGCTTATCGCATCGATAGCATCTGCAGTATTGACAGCACTTGGCGCCACATCGTGTGTAGGCGTCTGACCTCTAAACCCGAAGTATCGCAAGCAATTGCCGCTTGCGATATTTTTTTTGTATTATAATTTGGGCGTAATGATTATTTTGCATACCTTTGTCCTCCAAAAACAGAATACATGAAGAAAATCGCTATATACACATTTATCACGATGCTGGCGCTGCAGCTGGGATCGTGCAGACTAGGAAAAGAAGAAGCAGAACAGAAAACACCCGAACAGATACGACTAGAGCAGGCTACACACATCGACAGCATATCGCTCTGCATGCGGGTTAACCCCGATACCATCGAAGGACGCTCGAAACTCGACTCGCTAACAGCCGACGCGTGGATGCTGATAGACGACTCGACTGGCATGGTGATATCGGCCAAGAACGCATACAGCCGAAGATACATGGCGTCGATAACCAAGATGATGACCGCAATGCTGGCGCTGGAGTACGAACATCTGAACGATACCATCGCGATTTGCGATGATGTCTATATCAATAAGGACTCGCGCGTGAAGTTAGGACAGGCTTATCTGGCTGGCGACCTGATACGTGAGATGATGATGATAAGCGACAACGATGCTGCCTATGCGCTGGCTAAACACACGGCGGGCGACACGCTGACATTCTACAGCTTGATGAACGCCAAGGCGGTGTATCTGGGCATGGACTCTACACACTTTGACAATCCCAACGGTATGCCCAACGACAGCAACTACAGCAGCGCGCGCGACCTGATAGTGCTGGCCCGATACTGCATGCGCGACAGTGCATTTGCAGAGATAGTGGGCACGGCCGAGGCAGAGATACCACTGACCGACGGCCGCCATCTGGACTGCCGAAACAGCAACGCGCTGATACACACCTACGAGGGCTGCATCGGCATAAAAACAGGGTTTACACGTCAGGCTGGCTACTGTTTGGCATCATCGGCCACTCGCGGTGGCCACACGCTTACGTTGGTGCTGTTGGGCAGTCGCACGTTTAAGAGCCGATTCATCGAGTCGGCTGCACTGCTTGACTATGGCTTCCGGGTTATCGAAGCTTATACTCGAAATGCTGGTAATCCTTCATAGTGCGCCAGGCGCCGCCCCATGTAAAACCATACTTCGTGAACAGCTTATAACATAGATCGCTGGTGGTGATTTTATATGGGAAGTTGGCCTTACGGTCACAATACTTTACGGCAGTTGCAGGTTCTACTATGCGGCTGCCGTCTTTCTTGCTATATCGGATGTAGGGATTGTACAGAGTGTTGATGTCGATAGCCAGTCCGCGGGCGTGTTTCGACAGATTCTTTGACCCCGAAACATTGCGATAGCAGAAGCAGCTGGTGTTGTTGTCGCGCATCTGGCGCTCGTCGTCGGCATCGTAGTTGTCGGGCAGGCGCATGCGCTGGATGGGGTAGTGGGCGGCATAGAGTTCGCTGAAGATGGCCAACAGCTTGTCGGCTATCAGCTTGTTGCATATCATCTCGCCCACATGCACGCGCCCCTCAAGATCGTAGTGCGATATGCGCAGGTAGCGCAGGTCGCTGCGACGGATATACGGATTGTCGTGCCAGGTCTTGCCTTGCATGGTTTGCCACACGCTATCGGGGATAGCTTGAGAAGTAAAAGTCTGGCCTTGTGCACCAGTGGTGCAACAAAGCCAGAACAAAGATATGATTAGATATTTATTCATCTACATTAAATTACATAAAAGCCACAGTGAGACCAGCCATCACAATGCTGACCATCGACATGAGCTTGATAAGGATGTTGAGCGACGGGCCACTGGTGTCCTTGAACGGGTCGCCCACGGTGTCGCCCACGATGCAGGCCTTGTGTGCAAACGAACCCTTGCCACCAAAGGCGCCTTCCTCGATGTTCTTCTTAGCGTTGTCCCATGCACCACCTGCATTGGCCATAAACACAGCCAGAGTAAAGCCACCGGCCAGTCCGCCAACCAGCAGACCCAGCACACCAGCCACGCCGAGCACGCAGCCCACGATGATAGGAATGATGATGGCCAGCACCGACGGGATGATCATCTCGTGCTGAGCGGCACGTGTAGAAATCTCTACGCAGCGACCATAGTCAGGGGTGCCTGTGCCCTCAAGTATACCGGCAATCTCGCGGAACTGGCGGCGAACCTCCTGCACCATCTTTTCGGCAGCACGGCCCACAGCCTCCATGGTCATACCGCAGAACAGGAATGCAGCCATGGCACCGATAAAAGCACCAACCAGCACCTTGGGGTTCATCAGGTTCACCTGGAAGAAGTTCATAAAGTCGGGTATGTTTGCATCGGCAGCCGAGATAACCTCGCCCTTCACGTTCTCCATCATTACACCGGCACGTGTCATGGCAATTTTTATCTCCTCGATATACGATGCCAACAGAGCCAGAGCGGTGAGTGCAGCCGAACCGATGGCAAAGCCCTTACCAGTGGCAGCAGTGGTGTTGCCCAGTGCATCGAGAGCATCGGTGCGGTGACGAACCTCCTCGCCAAGACTCGACATCTCAGCATTACCGCCGGCATTATCGGCGATTGGCCCGTAAGCGTCGGTAGCCAGTGTGATGCCCAGTGTCGACAGCATACCCACGGCAGCGATACCGATACCATACAGACCGTGAGCCAGCGACTCAGAAGTCATCGAGAGGTCGAACCCGTTGGCGCACAGATAGCTGAGCATGATGGCCACACCGATGGTGATGACTGGTATGCAGGTAGAAATCATACCTGTGCCTATACCTTTGATAATAACGGTGGCTGCACCAGTCTGTCCGGCCTCAGATATCTTCTGTGTAGGCTTGTAGCTGTGGGATGTGTAATACTCGGTGGCCTGACCGATAATGACACCGGCAGCAAGACCCGAGATGACCGAGAACGACAGTCCGAGCCAGTTCTCGATGCCCAGCAGATACAGGATGGCAAATGTGGCACCAGCGATTAGGATGGCACTGACATTGGTACCAACCGACAGCGAGCGCAGCAGATCCTTCATGGTGGCGCCCTCCTTGGTACGAACCAGGAATATGCCCAGCAGCGACAGGAACACGCCCACGGCAGCTATCAGCATAGGAGCAATGACGGCACGCAGCTGGATGTCAATCCCAGCCACACCGAATGCAGCAGCACCCAGAGCGGCGGTCGACAGCACCGAACCGCAGTAGCTCTCGTACAGGTCGGCACCCATACCGGCTACGTCGCCCACGTTATCGCCCACGTTATCGGCAATGGTAGCAGGATTGCGTGGATCGTCCTCAGGGATATCGGCCTCGACCTTACCCACAATGTCGGCACCCACGTCGGCAGCCTTAGTATAGATACCACCGCCCACACGTGCAAACAGAGCCTGGCACGATGCACCCATACCAAAGGTAAGCATGGTGGTGGTGATAGAGATAAGTCCGTCGGGATCGTAGCGGTTCAGCACCACAAACCACACGGCGATGTCGAGCAGTCCGAGACCTACCACGGTGAGACCCATCACGGCACCCGAACGGAATGCAATCTTAAGACCGGCATCAAGACTCTCACGGGCAGCATTAGCAGTACGGGCAGAAGCGTAAGTAGCCGTCTTCATGCCAAAGAAACCAGCCAGTCCCGAGAAGAATCCACCTGTGAGGAATGCGAAGGGCACCCAATGGTTTTGCACGTTCAGGCCAAAGGCCATGAAGGTGAAGAGCACACAGAGCACAGCGAACACAATGAGTACTACCTTGTACTGTTGCCACAGATAGGCCATAGCACCTTTGCGCACATATAGCGCAATCTCTTTCATGCGTGGCGTACCCTCATCTGCCTTCATCATCTGGGTGAAGAAATAGTACGCCATAGCTAGTGCCACAATCGATGCGACGGGCACTAGCCAGAATACTTGGGGAATCATCATAATAGGTTTTAGTTTTTATTGGATTGTTGATTAGGTAAATCTACCGATTATTCGTCGGCGAAATCGATGAGCTCTGATGCCTCCTCGTCCTCGTCGCTACCAAGGTCCATCATGGTAGAGTAGTTGTCCTCGGTGATATCGTCGTCGTTGGGGCCGTCAACCTCCTCGTCTTCCTCATCGTGCGAGCTATAGTTGTCTTCTACGATTACGTCTGAATCGTCGTCCTCGTCGAAGTCTTCATCATCGTCGCCGCTACGCAGCTGCATTCGGAGCTTGATCTCCTCGGGCTTAAGCTTGGCAAAGATTGCCTCTACCCATCCGCCTTTGGCCACCTCGAGCACCTCGTAGCCATCTTCTACCTTCTTATCGTACATGCCGCCCTTCTTGTGCAGACGGTCCTTTGGCAGAGTAGTGGTAGAGATGTCGAAGCCACTCTGGATAACGTCCTGAACCGACTGTGAGAGCGAGTCCCATCCACCACCGAAGTTGCGGTCGATAACCTCGAGCAGCTGTGTGGCTGTGATGTGACGGATGTTCTCGTAAGTAAGGTCGGTTACACGCGATATGGGGCGCTTCTTGATACCCCAGATGAACTTCATGTTATCATCAAACTTGATCGAGGCTACCTTGTAACCACGACCCTCATAGTTTTTGCGAGTAGCGGAAGAATCGTCGCGAAGATCCTCGATGAAGAAGGCACTCTTGAATATCTGCAGATAGTGCTTAACGTTTTCCTTCACTTCGGCATCCTTGCATGCAGCCTCCCACATACGGATAACATCGTTCTCCTGGATGTCCCAAACACTACTCTTTGTAACACTCTTAATTGATAATGACGGATTACTTTCCGGTTGTTGTTGTTTTGTTCTTGCCATATTATTCTACTAAATATGGTGCAAATTTAACCACTTTATTTTTTATTAGCAAGTTTTTGGGCATAATTTTTTGTAATTATCGTAATTTAACGTAACTTTGTGCCCGAATTATGGCACAACCACTGGCTGAAAGACTCAGACCTCGCACTCTTGACGAGTATATCGGACAAGAACACTTGGTGGGCGAGGGGGCTGTTCTGCGTAAGATGATCGACGCAGGACGCATTCCGTCGTTCATACTCTGGGGCCCTCCCGGAGTGGGCAAAACCACACTGGCTCAGATCATCGCTCACAGGCTTGAAACTCCATTCTTCACACTGTCGGCTGTGACCAGCGGTGTGAAGGATGTGCGCGACGTGATAGAGAAGGCACAAAAGGGAAGATTCTTCAACGAGGCTTCACCTATTTTATTTATAGACGAGATTCACCGATTCTCAAAGTCGCAGCAGGACTCGCTGCTGGGTGCGGTAGAGAAGGGAATAGTGACGCTGATAGGTGCTACGACCGAGAACCCGTCGTTTGAGGTTATACGTCCATTGTTGTCGCGATGCCAACTGTATGTTCTCAAGTCGCTCGAGAAAGATGATCTGCTGAAACTCATCGACCGAGCCATACATACCGACTCGATACTGAAGGAGCGAAACATAGTGCTGCAAGAGACTGGAGCTATGCTCCGCTATAGCGGTGGCGATGCGCGTAAGTTGCTGAATATCTTAGAGTTGGTGATCGAGGCTGAATCATCGGATGAAGTCGTAATAACCGACGAGAAGGTAGTGAACCGTCTGCAGCAGAACCCATTGGCATACGACAAGGACGGCGAGATGCACTACGATATCATCTCGGCATTTATCAAGAGTATCCGTGGTTCTGATCCCGATGCTGCGCTGTATTGGTTGGCCAGAATGATTGAGGGTGGCGAAGATCCACAGTTCATTGCCCGCCGACTGGTTATCAGTGCCAGTGAGGACATCGGTCTGGCTAATCCCAATGCACTGTTGCTGGCCAATGCCGCATTCGACGCAGTGATGAAGATAGGTTGGCCCGAGGGCAGAATTCCCCTGGCCGAAGCTACGGTTTACCTAGCCACATCGCCAAAGAGCAACAGTGCCTATCTGGGTGTTGACGCTGCACTCGACCTGGTGCGCCGTACCGGCAATCAGCCTGTGCCGCTACCCATCCGCAATGCACCTACACAGCTGATGAAGGAGCTGGGCTATCACGACGGATACAAGTATCCGCACGACTATGCCGGTCACTTCACACCGCAGCAGTACATGCCCGATGCACTGCAGAACGAGCGCCTGTGGCACGGACAGCATAACCCCACGGAGGAAAAAATGTATCAGCGGATGGTGAACTACTGGGGTAAACGTTACGAGGATTAATCATTATGGAGCAAAATCTGATAATAGCATTTATAGAACTACTGGGTACATTTGCCTTCGCCATTTCGGGTATCAGGCATGCTGCCGCCAAGCACTTCGACTGGTTCGGAGGTTATGTGTGCGGTGTGGCTGTGGCCATCGGCGGCGGTACCATCCGCGACGTGATGCTGGGCACCACACCATTCTGGATGACCAACCCGATATACCTGATATGTACGGCAGTGGCACTGGTAACGGTGGTGCTGTTTGGCAAGTGGATGGAACCACTGAAGAATGCATGGTTTGTGTTCGACACACTGGGACTGGCACTTTTTACTATTGCCGGTATACAGAAGAGTCTGGCCTTCGGTCAGCCATTCTGGGTGGCTATCATCATGGGATGTATCACGGGTTCGGCCGGTGGAGTGATCCGCGATGTGCTGCTTAACAACGAGCCAGTAATCTTCCATAAGGAGATCTATGCCATGGCCTGTGTCATCGGCGGTCTGGCTTATTGGGGACTGGCCGAACTTGGTGTGCCTGCAGAGATCAGTGCCGGTGTGAGCTTTGCTGTGACCTGCCTGATTCGTTTCCTGGCAGTACGCTACCACCTCTCACTCCCGGTATTGAAAGAGAAGTAAGAATTTAGAATTTAGAGATATGGCAGAACAAACAAATAATAGACGAAGAAAGAGCAACCAGCCGCTTGACCCTACCTACGGTCATCTGCAGCCGCAGGCCACCGAGATGGAGAAGGCCGTGCTGGGTGCACTCATGATAGATAAGGACGCGTATGCAATAGTCTGCGAGATACTGCGCCCAGAGAGTTTCTACGAACCACGTAACCAGATGGTTTATGCCGCCATACGCGACTTGAGTATGGAAGAGAAACCTGTGGACATGCTTACCGTTACCGACCAACTGGCCAAGAATGGCAATCTGGAGCAGGTGGGCGGTCCTGGATATATCGCAGAACTTAGTTCGGGTGTGGCAACATCGGCCAATATCGAGTATCATGCTAACGTCATCGCGCAGAAGTCACTGGCCCGTCAGCTGATATCATTCTCGAGTATGATTCAGACTAAGGCCTTCGACGAGACTATCGATGTGGAAGACCTTATGCAGGAGGCCGAGGGTTCGCTGTTCGAACTGTCGCAGCACAACATGAAGAAGGACTACACCGCCATCGACCCGGTTATCGCTCAGGCAGTTAAGGGTATTCAGGACGCAGCCAAGAACACCGATGGACTGACGGGTGTGTCGACCGGATATTATAAGCTTGATGATATCACCAGTGGTTGGCAGGCTTCCGACCTGGTTATCATAGCCGGACGTCCTGCGATGGGTAAGACATCGTTTGCACTATCGATGGCCAAGAACATTGCAGCCGACCTGCGACAGCCGATGGCATTCTTCTCGCTCGAAATGTCGAACGTTCAGTTGGTAAACCGTCTGATATCTAACGCCTGCGAAATTCAGGGTTCGAAGATATTGAACGGACAGCTGCAACGTGATGAATGGGAGCGACTGGACAAGAATATCAACCAGCTGCTGGGTGCACCGCTGTATGTGGATGACACTCCAGGTCTCTCTGTTTTCGAACTTCGTACCAAGGCTCGTCGACTGGTTCGTGAGCACGGCATCAAACTGATAATGATCGACTATCTGCAGCTGATGAATGCCAACGGAATGCGATTCAGCAGCCGACAGGAAGAGGTGTCTACCATCTCTCGTTCGCTCAAAGGACTGGCCAAGGAGTTGAATATTCCTATACTGGCGCTCAGTCAGCTTAACCGTGGTGTTGAGAGCCGTGAGGGACTGGAAGGTAAGCGCCCGCAGCTGTCTGACCTGCGTGAGTCGGGAGCCATCGAGCAGGATGCCGACATGGTACTGTTCGTTCATCGCCCTGAGTATTACCACATCTATCAGGACGACAATGGTCGCGACCTGCATGGTATGGCACAGATCATCATAGCCAAGCACCGTAAGGGTGCCACAGGCGATGTGCTGCTGACATTCCGCGGTGAGTTTACCCGATTTGAGAATCCTGAGGAAAAGACTATCGATAACCGTGCTCCGATGGGTGGAGGTGAGATTATCGGTTCGAAGCTTAATGGCGACGACAATCCTCTGCCACCGCCAATGCCCGACGGACCACTACCATTCTAAGAATAAAAAAACTCTCCCGGATTGTTTCAGGAGAGTTTCTTTTTTTATTTGTATTTCTGTATCAGTTGCTCGGCTTGCACGTTACCCATATCCTTGGCTTTCTGCAGGTTAGGAATTCCTTCTTTCTTATTACCCTTCAGGCATTGTGCCACACCCATGAACATGTATCCGTCGCTGTCGTTAGGATCAACACTCAGACTCTCCTTGGCTGTAGCGATAGCATCGTCGTACATGCCAACACGTATTTCGAGCGAAGCCTTCTCGGCATAGTAGTACGTCTCTTTAGGATTCATCACAATGGCACGTGTGATGTCATTGAGAGCCTGCTGGTACAGGCGACCTTCGATCTCGGCCTGATGACGGATGTAGTAGAAGTTGTCGTTGACATTGGCCTTCATCAGTTCCTCGTAGTCGTTCATGTCGGCTATTGCCTCACGGAACTTCTTAGCACCCAAACGAGCCTGGGCGCGTGCCCACAAGTATGGTGCAGCCTCCTTAAGATAGGGCTTGGTGAAGGTACTCATAGTGCTATCCATCAGAGCCAGCATAGCTGTAGTGTCTTTCAGCATCTCCTTACAACGTGCAGCACTGAAGTATAGTTCGGCACTCTTAAGATTGGTGCTGGTAAGCTGGTTGTAGATGTCGTAAGCCTCATTATATTTCTTCTGTGCAAACAGTATGTTGCCTTCCATCTGTCGGTATGTAGGCTGTGGGTTAAGAGTGTTGGCCAGCCGAATCTCGTCGAGCGCCTTGTCCATACTCCAGTTATCATACTTCTGATCGGCCTGGAAGATGTTCTTGTTGTAAATCATGCGCGCATAGTTGTAATGTGCGTCATCCTTATCGGTGGCGTTCTTGATCATAATCTCCATGTCGCTCTCGGCACCTGCAAAATCATTGTTGTTGGCCTTAAGTTGGGCGCGGTACAGATAACCTTCGGCAGCTTTAGGGAACTTAAGTATAAAATCTTCAACCAGGGCAGCGTAGGCAGCTGAATCCTGACGGGTGTTGGC
>JAEEGG010026509.1_pt1 | contig 11062 bp, 9 predicted proteins | sample 9134161 | NCBI WGS metagenome assembly JAEEGG01 (sample SAMN16246543, study PRJNA631951) | gut metagenome | biome: gut microbiome; feature: rumen; material: CR-attached | host: Bos | place: Iran: Karaj | collected 2018-10
TCTTTTGTATATCCCGAATACAAATGTCGCGTTGCTTTCCATATTCTTAGAATTTTAAAGAAGTCTTTTCCCGAAACATAAAACCTGTTTGGAAGATTTACTCTATTGATTGTATTGATTGTAATGCACGAGCGGGTAAAGCTCTCGAGCATCTGTGAAGCTTCAACTGTCTCAAGGTCTCCTTTTATTTCCAGAACGACGTTTATCGGTTCTCCATCTGCAATAATCGACGCCATGTATGCCGAAATCGGACTATCAATTACAAATACTGTTTTGCCAAGATTTAAGCCATATTTATTGTCTTGGTAACACAAAGCAGCCTGCCGCATAACAACCAATCCCCTTATAGCGTGAAATATGCATTCTGTTCTTTCAAAGCCTGATAGTGTTCCATGTCCCTGAATTTAAACACTTTCGCTGGATGCCCCCCCGCAATACCCCCACAGGGTATGCTCCCAGTCACAACACTTCCCGCCTGGATGATCGCGCCCTCACCGATATGCGCTCCCGGCAAAACAATCACCCCAACACCGAGCCATACATTGTTTTCGATAATCACATCTTTTGGGATCGATCGTTCCCGGTCATACGGCAGTTCCCGTCCCGAGTCATAATCATGGTTGTCTGTAATAATGTAACATCCTTCGCCACAGTGGAAATGGCTGCCGATGGTCACCTGTCCATGCCCAATGACCCTCATTCCGTTGAATGAAACATCGTCGCCCAGAACGGTATTCTCCGTCACGCAGCTCGTAAGAGAATTGTTGATGAAACGCTCCCCGATGCTCTTGGCGGTCCTGCGGATCCGGCGATTCACAACTTTAAGGTATAGTTTTCTGATGGATGGCATTTTCAATTCTCCTCACAGGTTATTATATCTCGTCCAGAAAAGCGGCTAGTCTCTCGCCAATCGCTTCCGGCAAGTTATCCTCACACAAATCAGTGGTCTTATGATTGTGGTCTAGGCCCGCTTCCCACTGGTGAAACACTTCCATGATTCGTTCTGCCAGTTCTTTCGGGTCGTCATTATTATAATAACTAAGACGATTTGCACCAAAATCTACCACATCTGGCAGAGATGATGAAACAACACTATTTCCCGTCGCAATATACTCAAACAGCTTTGAAGGAAAAGAGACGCTCGCAAACTGGTCGTTGACCAATTGACACTGCACCAGCAAATCGGCTTGCATCATCCGGGCCAGCACCTGATCATATGGGAGAAATCCGAGAACCTGGACTCTCTCATCTGCGGAATTGAGTTCTCCCTTTCCGGTGATCTGCACCTCACACGGAATCTTTAAGTATTCCAGTGACTTCAAGAGGATTTGAACGCCTCTGCTGGGGTCCAATCCACCGGAATACAGAATCGTAAATCTCTCATTCCTGCATTTCATATAAGTTTTGCATCTGTGGTGGAACGTCGGATTCACGATCCCTCTCAACACAAAGCATGGCGTCGGGAATTCAGACTTCATCAACGAATTGGCGATAATCGCCTTCTTGATCCGCTTTTTTACGGTAGTTTCAGTAAGCAGAAATACCTTTCTTTTAAGCCAGGACATCTCCTTCACATGCTTGTAGCCATCCTCATATTCAACGACGATTGGGATATGATATCGTTTCGATGCAAAACATGCCGGCCATGCAGCCTCCGGTTTGAAATTGTAGAAGAGGATCGCGTCGATTCGTTCTTCTTTCTGCATTCTCTTGATTTGTTTGTAAATTGAGAGGATCGACGTAAAAGTATTAAATACCGGGGCCCGCAACACTCCGCAATAGAAAATCCAAGATTTGGAAATCCTTCCCCCGTTTGTGGTCGGAAACCATTTCAGGCTGCCGCCGCTTGTCAGTGCGCTTGACAGTATTGTTACGTCGATATCCGCACTTTCCAGAGCGCGAACCATGTTTTCGATTTTATTATTCGCCGGTTGAGAGAAAAACCTGTCATTCCCCCGCGCCTTGATGATCTCGGGTGTGATATAGTTGTTTATATATACAATTCTTTTCATGTAGCATTTTCTCCGAGCTTATCGACGAATCGTAATTCAAAACATAGCAACTAAGGAAATAGTAGATCATCAAGATCGGCTGTTCGAAAATATTAATGGAAATGATTGAAATTAGCAACGATATGATCAATGCGATCACTGCGTTTCTATTTCCTGCATTCTTTTTCAGGAGTCTCCATATGAACCGGCATAAAAAAAACGTAAAAACGAATAAGCCAAAAACCCCGAATTGCGCGATAATGGCAGTCAGTGTTCCGTCAGTAATCGAAGTCGCAGCCTTCAAAGATACCGCCGCATTGGTCCGATCCCCAAGTCCGCTTCCAAACACGACCTGCAGCAGAGGTTTTTGAAACAGCAGCATAAACAAACCGAACCTTCCGCCCGCTGAAACGGCCAGCTTGCCCCGACCCACATAGTTGGATAAAACTTTGACTGCAGGGATTCCAAGCAGGGCAATCAAGGGAAGGATAATCATATATAGTTTTTTCCGAGACAGCTTAAAGAGCGATAAGCAGGCATCTACCCCAAAAAACGTCGTAACGACTAACACAGTACCAAGGGCATTCCTGGAACCGCTGGCCAAAGCAATGATGCCTGCCAGGGCAATGAGCATCAGTGTCTTAGTTCTGCTCAGTCTACCGGAGCTGTATAAGCAATAAACGAAAACAACCGCTCCGATAGCGAAGTATCCCAAGGACCCTCCATTACCCATCGTTCCAGGGAGTCTGTAACCTGCTTTTCCGATTCTTGACCACATATGATGCCTTGCCACCTGCAAAAGCAAAAAAACGCACTCCGTCACCAATGAAAAAGCGGTCACCTTTTCGATTTCCCGCTTTTTGATCAGGTATTCCCTTCCGGATTTTCTCATTTCGATATTCAGCATCAAGCACACCATCAGGGGCAGGAATTCGCGGATGCCTGCGACAATCAACAGCAAGGATCGGCTTCCGTTTTGTGGGATGGTGATGCAGAGGCAGTAGGCCGCAAACGGCAGGGTCTTTAAATATGCACTTCGGACGCGCTTTCTTGCAAGGAGCATGACAAACAGTACCAGCATAACAGCGTCTTTAATATATACCGTGTATCTGAGAGGACCGGAAAGGCTCACCTTGCCATATTCCCAGTAAATGAAAATCCTCCCGGTGAGCGCGGTCACGGCATAAGCGGTATAGGAGAATACCACAGCTAACAGCCATATACAAAACAGCAGGTCAACCAGCCTGATCCTGTTGAATATATGCACGCTTTTCCTCACCTATAATCCTACTCCTCACTGTGTTGCTCACCGCGGCGCGGTTATGAATCGTCTAGTCAGTTCATCTCTGGCTGGCACGATCAATCATATCCTGATAGCCTTTCAGCAATTCATTCATGCGTAGTTTTTCCTGCGCATATGCCTCCAGTCTCTCTCGAATCCCGTCGAATCTATTTTGGTCGGCTTTGATAATTCTGTTTAATGCTGCTGTCAACATGGGGATATCATGCAATTCGCACACGATCCCGCCCCGGTCATCCAGGTCATCCCAAGGAGTTGTACCTCTGCTTAAAATCACCGGGCAGCCTGCGAGCATCGCCTCGACGATCACATGTCCATAATTCTCCGTGAGTGTTGGAAATGTGAAGGCATGATAATTGCAATAGGTCTTCTTTGCGTCCTCCATATTCAGCGGCCCACAGTAAGAAATTTTTACGTTTTTCGGGACTTTTTCAATTTCTTCGCAGCATTCTTTCCAATACTGCTTGTCTTCTACCGGTCCATAAATATCGAGCTGCATCGCTCCAGTGACATGCTGTGCGGCGATAATCACATCTTTCAGGTTCTTTTTTGGGTGGATTCGGGAGATATAAAGCATACGTGCTGAACCGGCTTCTTTTTCTAGCCTGTCCTTTTTGTATGATTTGCTGTGGATATTGGGAAGCAGGAAAACTCTCGACTTGTCTATCCCCAGATAGTGTGCCAACTGCTGGATTTCTTCTTCGCTGGTCGCCTGAAACCGGACGCCCTTGTATTCGCCAAGCTTTCGCATCAAATAGAGATAAGGCAGCTTTTTATAACTCTTCATTGCCAGGACATTTTTACAGATCTCTCCGCGTGTCGCAATGATTGTCGGTATACTCAACCGACGCGCAGCTTTAATTGCCGCATGGTTCAGGAAATAGCTAAATACACCCGTCAAGTATACCAATTTGACCGGAAATGGCCGCATGAGCTCTGTGAACCTTTCTGCGGAATACTCCTTTTCGTCCAAATACATGACCGATGCTTTTCCCACCGTATTCCAACCGTCGGAAATGCCCTTATACTTTTCTTTCGAATTGGCATCATGGTTGCTACATATAATCCGAATGTCGTACCGGTCGCCGAAATGCTCGGAGAAATTGAATATACTGGTCACGGGTCCGCCATATTCCGTGCCCGGCAAATAACCATAGATGAAAACAAATACAGAGTCCTTCATTCCAAGCGTCCCCATGTCTGTGTAATAGCTGGAACCCATTGGCTTCCGCATTCAGAGCCTTGTGATCGCGTCAATGTACTTTTGAATACTGATGTCCTTTGTCAAATGCTTGAGCAGGTAATCATGACCGCGCATGCCCATTCTCTCCAGTCCATCTCGGTCCGCATTCTGTATGAACCAACGCAAATTGTCCTCAATCGCCGAATAATCACCCGGTTCGGATATGCGACCGCAGCCGATTTCTCGAATCAGCATCTCTACTTCTGAGCCTTTTTCAAGAACGCCAAGCACCGGCTTTCCCACACCTGCGATCCCATAGAACTTGCTTGGGCAACTTACGCCTTTTATCCCCTTCGCATTCACGCACCAATGGACATCCGCGGCATTCAGGGAATAGATCAACTTGTCCTTATCCTGATACGGAATGAAAAACACATCTTCCAATTGATGCGCTTCAGCATATTGCTCCAGCCTTTCCAGCATTGATCCTGCTCCGACAAATGCGAAGGCAACTCTTCTACCGTCCGAGGTTCGTGCACCACAGAACTTCTCAATAACTCTGATAATACCTTCCAAATCGTAGTACAAGCCTATATTTCCGCTGTACATGATCACAAATCTCTCGGAAAGGCCATACTTCTTCCTGAACTCGAGCACTCCAGGATGATCCGATGCCAAGGGAAAGATTTCCTTTTCATCCACCCAATTATTGATAATCGTATAATTTGGCACTTTTTTCCCGGCGAATCGTTTCTGTAATGTTTCCCCGAGGTCCCTTCCTACAGTGATTACCAGATCGCTCTTCCGGCAACTGCGATTATCCAGCCATCTTGCCGCAGCTAATAGTGACTTCGTTTTTATATACCCTGTCGCTTCCGTCTGTTCGGGGTTAAAATCCTGAATGCAGTAAATCAGTTTTGCCTTAAGCTTCTTCTTCCCATAAACACCCAGCATCCCGCCCATGATTGGCGGTTGAGAGATTGTGAAAACATAGTCCTGATGGCCTACCTGGAGTGTCAAACGCTTGCTATTTCGGACATATGCCATCAGATTTTTAATCCTGCTCTTTTTACTGCTCTTTGAAAACTCCGGAACAGGCACCCTCAGCACTCGAACGCCATTGATTTCTTCTTCATAGATTCGTTTATCTCTGTATTTTTCCTCAATCACACCGGTATAGGAAGGCACAGTGCAAATCACGGTGATATCAAACAGGTCCTTCATTCCTTCCGCCTGGTCTTGAAGGATCTGCCCAGTCGATGCCACATCCGGAGCGTAATAGTGGGCATAAATCAGCATTTTTTCTTTCACTGCGCTGCTCCTAATGTTCTAATTACTCTGGCAGGATTCCCGGCAATGACACTGTTTTCCTCGAATTGTCCCGCAACAACAGCACCTGCTCCGACTACACAACCGTCTCCGAGAACGGAACCCTTTAATATAATACTATTGCATCCGATAAAGCAATTCTTTCCTATCTTAATTTCTCTTGCTGGAACTAATCCGCTATCACCACCATGGGGGTCACTTAAAAGCTGGTTCCGTTCTTCTACCTCGAGAGGATGGAAATCATTGTCCAAGATCTTCACATTTCCGCCGATGGCGGTGTTATCACCGATCTCGATTCCTTTCCTTGCATAGATCGTTGCTCCGCTGATACCCACGTTATCCCCAATTCGGACATAAGCGCCAGGTAATCTGGTGACAATAATCGTCCGGCCGTAGAGCCCCACCAAGTTCGAGAGAAAGGATGAATTGATCGTGACATGATCCCCTATGATAAGCTCTGCGCCCTTTTTGTTGAAAATCACCGGGAACCCTTTCAGCGTCAGTTTGTTCCCGTACCTGACGCCCGTCGCTTTTAATACTGCTTTAATGAAATTGCTGTTCATGCCAACCCTCATTCCGCACGATTAACTCTTTGAAGCGCTTCAATCCGCCACCGTTACGGAACACTCCACGCCATACTCATTCTCGATCCACCAAGAAACAGAATCCGCCTCTTCTCTTGCAACAACGACATCCATGTAATCGCCCGGCGCAAGCTCGCCTGTCAACTGATACCTGCTTCCGAGACTGTTCACAAAAAACGACTGCTCGAAACGATGGTTTACAAATGCTTTGCCTTCATTATGCAAGCGAACGGTTTGTGTGTTGTCCTCATTATTCAGGCAAATTCTCTCCATATAGACCGCCATTTTCGATGCATTGATGTCCTTGTAGTAATAAAACAACGGCGTATTATGCTCCAGCGAAACTACTTCGCCCCTGCCCTTCAGGTACATGCAATCCCGAAACTTCAAGTACTGTTTTCGGTCATAGTGCGACAACGGAACATACACGCCTCTCTTTCCGGATACTTTCTCAGCAAAACCTCCGAATAAAATCGCATCAAATTCGATCTCGTCAAGCTCGACAAAAATCAATCCGTCAATTCTGCTCTCACCGAAGATTACATTATCGTAATAACCGCCAATGGAAGTATCATCATACCCATTTTTAAACTGAAAGGCTGCTGCATTTCCGGGATTGACGTATACCAGTTCATCATGCATGATGTTATTATCAATATATGCAATGTTCGAATCCATTTCTTCGCCGGACCAGTAGATCATATCCTTATTCACCAGGAATTGTATGGCATTGTTGGTGAAGAAGCCCAGTGACAAAATCAACCAGACGGCCAACTGTACCGCCTTTCTGTTTTTGATCACAAATCCCAGTAAACCGTCCAATGCATATCCCACCAATATTGCCGCGATCGGGTTAAAAAAGCACCAAAGTCTGTCCACCATCGGGTAAAAGTGCAGATAGGATGCGAATAGGCCAAGGAACACAGACAGATGAACACCTATAACGATTTTGTTTTTCTTAATAATCCCAACGACCAGCGAAGCGAAGTACATGATCATCACGAATGTCTGTACCCATCTGGTACCGGTTTTGATAAAGAATTTCGAGAACAAGTCCATAAACATGGTCCTCATTTTCATGAACTCGCCGTGCGATGTGGGGATCAGAGGGAATGCTTTGCTTGCCCAGATGGTCTGCATTCCGCTGACATTTCCCCGCATCCAATGGAAATAATGGATCGAAAATGAAAGCGTGATGCCCACGACAATGATTACCGGGTCTTTCAGCAGTTTCCAGCCCTTTTCTTTTCGCTCTTCTCGATGGATGATCATTGAGATCAATTCAACAAGAAACAGGCCCGCCTCAAAAAAACAGGACGGCAGCGAAAACCAAAAGACAGCCATCCAAATGACCGTCAGCGTGAAGACTGACATTTTCTTCCGTTTGTATAATGAAAAGGCTAGAATGACGAGCAGAATGCAAAAGCAATCCCAGATATATGGCTTGAACATGTTGGAATAAACCAGCAGAAAGTGCATGTTCGCCACAAATGCGCTTGTTGCAAGACCGAAATGATTGCTGCTCAGTTGATTGACAACAAAGCAGGCAAACAGCACCGTAAGGCAAAAGCCCAGAATACTCCCGATACGCAGGACAAATCCTGTCTGTCCCCATAGGACAGTGAGTGTTTTCTCAAAATACAGCCATCCCAAAGGAGCGCTCTGCAGATTCTCAAAAGGCCTGGAACCAAGTTCTGAAAATGACCGGCGGCAAAACAACTCCGCAAGTGCGGCTTCATCGTGCCACAAGGACCTATCAACGAAATTCATGTATACGCTGGTGAACATGCCGAGAGAAATTAACGCTACAGAAATGATGATAAGTGTTTTTGAAAGTACCGAATCATTCGACAGGTTGACTTGCATCTCATTACCCATCTGTCTATTCTCCCTTTACCTGCGTCCCAAAGCTGGTTGAACGCCTGTTTTTCTGACTTCAGCCCGTCAATCGGCTTTTTGGAAGTAGAATGCTCGTGTGTCTGCGGGAAGAATGCATACAAACGGATATGCCAAACATCCACCTGCCCAAAGTAGCTGCTTTCTAACCCTTCCGATATCCATCGGTACCGCCTCAATCCGTTCGCGAATGCTTTTGAACGTATAGCTCTTCATTCTCTGGCTCTTTTGAACCGATCTAAACCCACTGTTCGACGTGATCCAGCCGAGAGATTGTTTATTATAGTACAGGACATGCGGAGACTCCGTATCCAGCTGATACAGGCGCCGCAACAAGAAGCCGCTTCCCGCTCGGTCCAAAAGCATTGCAGTGCGGTACGTGATCCCGCTTGTCACCGGAAGATTAATCACGACAATCCCCCGCTCGCATAATAGCTCCCTGCACGCTGTCAATACATTTCTGCTGTTGGGGATATGCTCAAAAACATCGTTGAAAACAATAAAATCAAATTTCTCATTCAAATCTGGCATATCTTCCGGAAAGAAGCCGTGAATAACGCTACATCCTTTCTGTTTTGCGGTCTCACAACTCCTCTCCATCGGTTCAATGCCAATCATGCGAATATGGTACTGTGTAGCCTTTTCTATGAACTGCCCTTCCGCGCAACCCACCTCCAGTCCATACAGGTTTTGCCTATTGTCATACAGTGCGCAAATGTTGGACAGTATCTTTCTGAAATTGATCTCCCTGACTGTTTTCACTGAATTTAGCAGTTTCTCGTAATAATCAGGGTTCGAACAAATGCTTCCCTCATCAATCATTCGCAATCCGCAGGCTGTGCAACAGTAAATATCCTGGCCTATGCTTGCTGTGTAGACTTTCGTCGCCTCACCGCAATTTCTACAATTCAATCGATTCGCCTCTCTTTGTTTTTTCCCGATAGTCGCCCATCGCACGAATAAGATCAATCTCGAATTCCCGTCGGTTTTTCTGATTGATCGAACTCAATATCTGCCCCGCAAAATACGACTGGATCGCAGCGATTATGACAAATCCGCACACGATCAGAGTCGGGAACCTGGCCACTAGCCCCGTTCTTCCGTATTCGACCAATACCGGGATGAGAAACCATAGAAAAACGCAAAACAGGAAAAGTGCGATCATGCCATAATACAGAGTCGGTCGATAATTTCTCAGAAGGCGGCGTATCATTTTGACAACACGAAACCCGTCGGAAAACGTATTCAATTTTGATACACTACCAACCGGCCTGTCTTTGTATAGTACAGGAACATTTTTCAAGCTCAGATTCTTATCAGCTGCATGCACAGACATCTCTGTTTCAATTTCAAAACCAGTAGAAAGAACCGGAAATGTTTTAACGAAACGATAAGAAAACGCTCTGTAGCCTGTCATCACATCTTTAATATCATTTGAGAATAATCGGTTGATAATCGAACGGATCCAAACGTTTCCGGCATTATGGAACTTTCTTTTGTTCTCCTGAAAGTAATTTGAAGAAAGCCTGTCTCCAATCACCATATCGACCTGATGGTCTATCACGAGGTCAACCATTTCTCGCGCCGAATCGACGGGATATGTGTCATCTCCATCAACCATTAAATAGCATTCCGCATCTATCTCAGCAAACATCCGCCGAACGACATTGCCTTTGCCCTGCTGCGATTCACTACGCACGATTGCTCCTGTTCTCCTTGCGATTTCCGACGTACCGTCTGTCGAATTATTGTCGTAAACATATACTTTTGCTTCCGGTACCTCCTTCAGGAAATCGGCAACAACTTTTCCGATTGTTGCTCTTTCATTATAGCATGGAATCAAAACAGCAACTTTATCCATTAGTAATGACGTCCTTTCTGAAAACCAGTCTCTCCGCGGCTTTATCAAGCCCACGTCTTAGCTGGAAGCAAGCCGAACACATTTCGTTTTCATATCATCCCTCTATGGAATATCCCACACCGTTCAAAGCGCCTACAACGCTTATCTTGCACCTTTTCCCTTGAGCACGGTCGCTACAGTCTGAAATAGGATTTTTATGTCAAGCGCATAGCTCCAGTTCATAATATACTCAGTATCTAACCGCACAACCTCTTCAAAATCCTCAATATCGCTACGCCCGTTGACTTGCCACATCCCAGTGATGCCCGGTTTTGTACTCATGCGAGCGCGGTGATGCAAGTGATAACGCTCCCACTCATCAACCGTGGGGGGACGTGTACCAACAAGACTCATATCGCCCTTTAAAACATTCCAAAACTGCGGAAACTCGTCCAGTGAAGAATTGCGGATAAAGTTTCCTACGCCTATCGGTTTCCCGTGCTTGTCCTTTTTTTCGCTTCCGATGATGCGCGGATCGTCATCCAACTTAAACATCAATCTGTCTTCCTGCCCGCTGGCCTTGATAAGTGCAGCTTTTCGTTCCTCAGCATCCATATACATGCTACGGAATTTATACATCTTAAAACGTTTGCCATTCCTGCCAATGCGTTCTTGGGCAAAAAACAGAGGCCCGGGTGACTTGCTCAGAATAAATGGCGCAATACAAATAGCAATTAGTAATGTGAAAAAAGTTCCAACAATACCTCCGATGATATCAGTCAATCGTTTGAACGCGAGCTGCCAAGCTGGTGTCATCTTCATGCTTGTTGTAATTACCAAACTGTCGCCAATACGCTCGAACACAAAATCGCAGCCAGATAAGCTTTGATAAGCAGTAGCATTGATATGGATGGTAACACCCATCTCTCGAAGGCTGGA
>JAEEGG010026512.1_pt1 | contig 11061 bp, 7 predicted proteins | sample 9134161 | NCBI WGS metagenome assembly JAEEGG01 (sample SAMN16246543, study PRJNA631951) | gut metagenome | biome: gut microbiome; feature: rumen; material: CR-attached | host: Bos | place: Iran: Karaj | collected 2018-10
TGGCGTTCTGTATGGGGGCCCGGGGCCGGGAGAGCCGGCTGCAGTGCCTGTCCTGGGGTGCGCCGTACACGTATGCCGCATTCTCGCAGGGCGAGGAGGCCGCGGACGGACAGATCCCCTTCACGGAAATGGCGGATGCCCTGTACGGCGATGCGCCCTGCCCGATGATGGAGCCCATCCGCATGCCGGCTTCCAAGAGTTTCGCGCAGCGTGCGATCATCGCCGCGGCGCTCGCGGAAGGGGAGTCCGTCCTGGGCGGGTACCAGCCTTGCGCAGACAGCGAGGCGGCCGTCGCTGCCGCACGGGCGCTCGGGGCGCAGGTACACCGCCGGGGCGATGTCCTGACCATCCGGGGCATCGGGCCCCTGGACCATCCCCTGGGCCTGGAGACGCTCTCTGTCGGCGAGTCGGGCCTCCTGACGCGGCTGATGATCCCCATCCTGGCCCGGATCAACGGCTCGCCTGTGACCCTGACGGGCCACGGGACGCTGCCGGGCAGGCCCCTGAGCGGGGCCAACGACATCATGGCGGCTTTCGGCGTGGTACTCGCCAACCTGGGCCATGTTTCCCGCAAGGATGTCTATGTCCCGCTGCGCATCGACGGGACGCTGCTGCCCGGCCGGGCCGACATTTCCGGCAAGGGCGGCTCGCAGCTGATTTCCGGCCTGCTGATGGCCCTGCCGCTGGAGGACCGCAATTCCGCGCTGTTCGTGCACGATCCCCGCAGCATCCCCTATATGTTCATCACGCTCGACGTGCTGCGCAAGTTCGGCATCCGCATCGCCAACGAGATGGAAGGCGACGAGGAGTTCGTGGAGACCCGGGACTGGTCCCTCTGCACGGCGATCAATTTCAAGATCCGGGGCGGACAGCGCTACCAGGCCGCTTCCTTCGACCTCGAGGGAGACTGGAGCGGCGCGGCACCCTTCCTGGTCGCGGGTGCCGTGTTCGGCGGGGTTCGCCTGACGGGCCTGGACACTTCCTCGCTGCAGGCGGACCTGACCCTGATGGACATCCTCGTGGAAGCGGGTGCCTGCGTCTCGCAGGATGAAGACGGGACGATCAACGTCCGCAAGGCGCCGCTGCGCGCCTTCACCGTGGACCTCAACAATGCGCCGGACCTCTTCCCGGCGGTGGCCATGCTGGCGGCTTTCTGCCCCGGCGAGAACCGCCTGGCGGGCGTGGGACGGCTGTCCAACAAGGAGAGCGACCGGGCCGCAGCCCTGGTCGGCATCCTGTCGCAGATGGGGGTGGAGGTGTCCGTGGAAGGGGACGAGATGGTCATCCGGGGCCGTGCGCTGTCGCGCCGCCTGCTGGACGGGACGCTGCTCCGGGGCGGGTCCTATTCGTCCTGTCACGACCATCGCCTGGTGATGGCCCTGTCGGTCGCCGCCCTGGGTGCGGACGGCCCCGTGGAGATCGACGACACCGCCTGCGTCGCCAAGTCATTCCCTTCTTTCCCTGAACTCTGGCGCCGCTTCTCCGGGCGCTGACAGCCTAGAAATACCAGGGACTGTCTTTCAGCGGGATGGCGTGGTAGGCCGTACCGCTGCCGCTTTCGCTTCCCGGGTCATAGAGCGCGCCCCGTCCCGTCCGGGCGAAATAGGCGTCCGCGCTTTCCGTCAGGCGCCCGGCCTGGTCGACGATGCGGACCGCGAAGAGCGCCGGCTTGTTGGAGTAGTAGTTGGGAGCCATCGGGTCCAGCGAACAGATGCGCACGACGTGGGAGGCGTGGATGAATTCCTTGCCGCCCAGGCTCATGCCGACATGCGTGACGCGGTCGGGCTCGACGCCGTTCCCGGGCTTGCCGAAAAAGATCAGGTCGCCCGCCTTCAGTTTGCCCAGCGGCACTTCGACGCCGCACTTCGCCTGCTGGGAGGCGTTACGGGGCAGCAGGATGCCGTTGAGGAAATAGGTCATCCACACCAGCCCGCTGCAGTCCAGGCCTTTGACCGAGACGCCGCCCCAGAGATAGGGGATGCCCTGGAACTGGCGGACCGTCTTCTCCAGGTTGGCGGGGCTGGCCTTGCGGGAAAGGGTCCACTCGTCGAAGGAAGCGAGATCCCGGGCCGGGGTGTAACCGACCCGCCCGTCGGGCAGGATGACCTGGCAGAAGCCCGTCTTGCGGACCGCCCGTCCCTTGTCGCCGATGACCATCCGCAGCAGGTCGCCCAGGACCAGCTCGCTGAGGACCCCGCTGCGGGCCGAAGGCCGGCTGTAGACGCGGGAAAGGAAGGCGGTGCAGATGTATTTCGGGGCGGCCACGTACTCGTCCAGCTCCTCGGGTATCATCTCCACGAGCCCCAGGTCCGTCGCCCAGGCGACGTAGGAAGGGTCGTGCTGCACGACCTGGCGCCAGTATCCATCTTCTCCGAGGATCTCGACGATGGTACCCATCAGGGCCTGGGTCTCCAGCGCCGACTCGTAGTCCGGGGCCGCCCGGAGATAACTGGTGGAGAAATCCACGACCGCCCAGCGCTGGGCGGAAGCGGGGAAGACCGTCAGCAGGGAAAGCAGGATGCCGGCAATGACCGGCAGGAAGAAACGTTTTTGCATGGGGCGTACACGATTGATACCGGACACAAAAATAAACAAAATCGCTATATTTGTAAAGATATGCCCAAACTGGAAAAGACCAACGCGGCCCGGCTGCTGGACAAGGCCGGCATCCCCTACGAACTGATCCCGTACGAGGTCGACGAGAACGACCTCGCGGCCACGCACATCGCTGACCAGCTCGGGGAGGATATCGCCTGCGTCTTCAAGACCCTGGTGTTGCAGGGAGACCGGACGGGGTTTTTCGTCTGCGTCATACCCGGGGACAGGGAGGTGGATCTGAAGGCCGCCGCCAGGGTTTCCGGCAACAAGAAGTGCGACCTGATCCCGATGAAGGAACTCCTGCCCCGCACCGGCTACATCCGGGGCGGCTGCAGCCCGGTCGGGATGAAAAAGCCCTTCCCCACCTGGTTCCACGAGTCGGCGGCCTCCCTGCCGTACATCTATGTCAGCGCCGGCGTGCGCGGCCTCCAGTTCAAACTCGATCCCCGAGCCCTGGCCGGCTATGTCGGGGCGCAATTTGCCGAAATCATCAAAGAATAACGATATGGAAAAGATTCTTGACCGCTTCCTCCGATATGTGTCCTACGACACGCAGTCTTGCGAGACCTCCGAGACCCAGCCCAGCACCGACAAGCAGCTGAAACTGCTGCGCGTGCTGCGGGATGAACTGAAGGCCCTCGGCGTCGAAGCGACGCTGGACAAATACGGCTATGTCATGGGCACCCTGCCCGCCACCCCGGGCGTACAGGCGCCCAAACTGGGCTTCATCGCCCACGTGGACACGGCGCCCGACGCTTCCGGCGCCGACATCAAGCCGCAGATCATCGAGAACTATGACGGCGGCGACATCGCCCTGCGGGGCGTGCCCGGCCTGTATCTCAAGCCCTCCGAGTTCCCGGAACTGCTGGACCACAAGGGGCAGACCCTCATCACGACGGACGGTACTACGCTGCTCGGCGCTGACGACAAGGCCGGCGTCGCGGAGATCATGGATGCGGTCCAGTACCTGGTGGAGCACCCGGATGTCCCGCACGGTGAGATCAAGATCGGCTTCACGCCCGACGAGGAGATCGGCCGGGGCGTCGTGAAGTTCGACGTGGCGAAATTCGGGGCCGACTACGCCTATACGATCGACGGCGGCGAGGTCGGCGAGCTGGAGTTCGAGAACTTCAACGCCGCCTCTGCTACCATCCGCATCCAGGGCCGCAACGTCCATCCCGGCTACGCCAAGGGCAAGATGCGCAATGCCATCCGCATCGCGGAGGAGCTGGACAGCCTCCTTCCGGTCCAGCAGAAACCCGAATACACCGAGGGCTACGAGGGATTCTACCACCTGATCGCCTTCAACGGCAGCGTCGAGGAGGCGACGATTACCTACATCCTGCGCGACCACGACCTGGGCCTGTATGAGGAAAAGAAGGCCGTGGTGCGCCGCTGCGTGGATTTCATCAACGCCAAGTACGGCGAGGGGACTGCGACGGCGGATATCAAGCACCAGTATTACAACATGCGCAAGCAGGTCGAGCCCCACTACCACATCGTCGAGAAGGCCGTCAAGGCCATGGAAATGGAGGGCATCAAGCCCAAGGTGCAGCCCATCCGCGGCGGCACCGACGGTGCCAACCTCTCCTTCATGGGCCTGCCCTGCCCCAACCTTTTCGCCGGCGGGATCAACTTCCACGGGAAGATGGAGTTCGTCCCGCTCGAGAGCATGCAGGCCGCTTCGAAGGTCATCCTCAACCTGGTTAAACTGTTTACGGTATAGCCATGAAAAAACACTTGGTACTCCTTGCCGCCGCATCCCTGGCGCTGGCGTGCTCCACCCCGTCGTCCCGGATTCCGCAGGACCTGGCAGGGACGTGGAGCGGAGAGATCGAGGGTCTCGGCCTTGCCCTTACCCTGCATCTGAGCGACACCCTCTGCACGGTGGATTCCCCGGACCAGGGTGCCTTCGGCCTCAGGGCCGAGGTCAGGCGTGCCTCGGAAGGAGCGGTCCAGGTCAAGTTTCCTGATTTCCACGCAGGCCTCAAGGCCACCCTGCAGGGGGATTCCCTGGTCGGGACCTTCTCGCAACTGGTGATCAGGAAGAAAATCGCCATGGGTCGCGGGCTCCTGGTCCGCAACCGGCCCCAGACGCCCGTGCCGCCGTTCCCTTACGGGACGGAAGAGGTCGGCATTCCCCGCGGGGACTTCTCCCTGGCCGGGACGCTGACCCTGCCGGAGGGCGACCGGGAGGCGCCCGTAGTCGTGATGGTCAGCGGCAGCGGCCAGCAGGACCGGGACGAGACGCTGATGGATCACAAGCCCTTCGCCGTCCTCGCGGATGCATTCGCCCGGGCGGGCATCCCGTCCCTGCGCTATGACGACCGGGGCTGCGGTGGCTCGGGCGGCGTCTTTGCCGAGGCCACCACGGCGGATTTCGCCGGCGATGCCGCAGCGGCCGTCCGGTTCCTGAGAGACAGGGGATTCTTGAAAGTGGGCATCCTGGGTCACAGCGAGGGCGGCACGATCGCCTTCCTGCTCGCCGGAGCCGAAACCCGCGAGGAGGGCACGCCGGACTTCATCGTCAGCCTGGCCGGCATGGCGGACCGCGGCGACAGCACCCTCCTGCGCCAGACGGCCCGGATGCTTTCGCTCCAGGGAGCCCCGGAAAAGGTTGCGGATTTCGCGGCCAAGAAGATGTACAAGAAGGTCCTGAAGCAGAAGTCGGCCTGGATGGAGTATTTCGTCACGCTGGATCCCGCTCCCGCCGTCAGCCGCATCACCTGTCCGGTCCTCGCCCTGAACGGAAGCCTGGACTCCCAGGTGATTCCCGAGTGGAACCTCGACAAGGTCAAGGTCCTGTGCCCCTCGGCCGACTGCCGGCTCTATCCCGGGCTCAACCACCTCTTCCAGCACTGCGGGACCGGCTTGAGCGACGAATACGCCAAGATCGAAGAGACGATCTCCGAGGAGGTCCTTTCCGACATTGTTTCCTGGGTCAGCGCCCGGTAGACTTTATTTCTCCGCCTTGGCCTTATCGGCCTTCTTTTTGGCTTCTGCCTGGGCCTTTTCCTGGGCCTTGGCAGCTTTCTTCGCTTCGGCCTCCATGGCCTTGGCGGCCTTCTTTTCCTCAGCGGCCTCGGCCTTCAGGGCCTTCTTCCGCTCGGCTTCGGCTTTCTTGATGGCGCGCTCGGGGTGCCTGGCCTCGCGCTCCTCGCGGCGGGCCTTGACCTTCTCGTAGTAGCGGATGTATTTCTCCAGGCGTGCCTGCTCGCGGGCGGCCTCCTTGTCGCGGATCTCGAGCTTGCGGGCGACCTCCTTGCGGTATTTCGCCATCTTCTTGGCGTTCCTGATCGAGTCCCTGATCGCATCCTTGCGGTCCAGTTCGGCCCAGCGGGCCTCATGCCTGGCATCCCGGACCTGGCGCACCGAGTCGCGGAATGCCTGTTTCAGGGCCTGCTGCGCATCCTTGACCGCCTGGAGGGAGTCACGTACCGCACGGGCTGAATCCCGGGCCGCCTTGATGGCGAGCTGGACGTTGCGCAGTGAGTCGCGGGCCGCCTTGACGCGGGCAAGGGAATCCGCCACGTGCGGATCCATTGCGGGTGCCTGGATGGCGGGATCCGTCCCCTGAGGTTCCTTCCCGCCTTCCGCGGGTGCTTCCCCGCCCGGTTTCGGGCGCTCCGGCGCTCCTTCTCCCGGCTTGGCCTCCGGCGCGGTTTCCTCCGCTTTCTGAGGCGTCTTTTCTTCCGGTGACTGTCCTTTCTCCACGTCCGGCACGGAGGCCCGGGTGGTGTCGGCAGGAGCGGCGGCATTCGCATCCGGTTCCGGCGGCGTCGCAGCGACGGTGTCCGCCGGCGGCAGGGTTGCCGTGCTGTCCGGAAGTACCGGGACCCGCGGCTTGTCCAGCTCGAGCGAGTCGCGCATCCGGCGGCTGGCCCGCTGCGCGGAATCCCGGGCGGCCAGGCCGGCATAGACTTCCTTCATGTATCCCGGGAAATACTTCTCGGTCTGGGGGAATTTCGCCTGCGGCCGGGCCTCGTACGAGAGGCGTTCGGACATGCGCGGCCGGTAGGGGGTGATGTCGGCCATCCCGGTCGGACGTTTGTCGGGATCCCAGCGGAATCCCTTCATCTGCCGGTCATCGTGCGGCAGCTGCACGGTCGGGTAGGCGTCGTTGTGCGGCTTTTCGAAGTAGTAGATGCGCTGGATTTCTCCGTTCTTGAAGTAGGCGGACAGCATCTTGCTCTCCACCTTGTTGACCGTGGCCAGGGCCTCATTCTCCTCCAGGTAGAACACGGCGCTCGCGCCGCCCAGCGCATCGAACCGCTCCAGGGCGTTGGTCGAATCGAAGAAGGCCATCATCTCCGCACCCCGGATCTGGTCGAAGCTGATGGAGTCTTCCTGGATGGTGATGAAGGCGTTGGAGAGCAGGTTGGCTTTCTTCATCCGGCTGTCTTCCACCACGACCACGATGCTGTCGGAGACGTACTGGCGGTTGCCTTCGTTCCAGACGACGGGGTCCAGGTAGAGCAGCGCCAGCGAGTCGAGGTCCGAATAGAGGAGTGAGTCGCAGCGGGCCTGCATGTCTGACTTGAAGACGCGCACCTTGCCGACGGCTTTGATGAAAGAGATCTTGGTCGTATCCTTGGGCGGGCCGGCCTGGGTGGAGTCTGCGGGCGCGGCCGAATCCGTCCCCGTACCGGTCCCGTCGTCATCCGGCTTGTCATCCGGTTTGTCATCCGGTTTGTCATCCGTTTTGGCGCCGGGTTTGTCCTCCGGCTTTTCTCCCTTGGGCGTTCCCTTCATCCGGCCTCCGCCCTTTCCGGGGCCGGCCTCCTTCCCGGGTCCGGTCTCGTTACTCCCCCCGGGCAGAGCCGACGCGTTCTGGGACTTCTTGCCCATGGCCTCATCCCGCTTGCGCGCTTCTTCATCGGCCTTCTTCTGGGCCTCTTCGCTCGCTTTCTTGCGGTAGGCGGACACGGGGTCGATCTCCAGGTCTTTCAGACGCTTGTTGGAATCGTTGACCAGTCCTTCCGACAGGTCGCAGCGGGGGATGGCGTGCCGCACGATCCGGTCCGCCGCCATGTAGAGGGTGTCCCGGGGCTTGGCCTTGTTGCCTTCGTCCTCCATTTCCGCGATGATGGTCGCATCGACGCTCATCGTCAGGCGGTCCAGCGAGTCCACGTACCAGACGTGCTCGCCCAGGCCGGACACCTTGTGCTCGTCGTCGGTCACCTGCACGTTGCCGTGGAGCTCGATGTCCTGGGTCAGCTTGTTGAAATGGAGCGTGTCCGACCAGCCTTCCTGCTTTTCGGTCAGGCCGTGTACTTCTTCGTAGAAATGGAAGAGTTCCGCGTTCCGGTCGTATTCGCCCCGGCGGGCTGAGAGCATGTTGGCGTTGCGCCAGATGTCGACGCCGTAGTCGAAGGTGGCCACGCTGGTATTGCCCTGGTAGACCAGTTCCTCCGTCTTGACGAACACGGAGTCCGTAAACATGTTGACGTTGCCCTGGAAGTGGAAGATCTTGGTCTTGGAGTCGTAGGTGCCGTTGTTGCTCTCGATCAGCTGGCCGTCCTTGTCGCGCATCGCGCCGCCGTGCTTGAAGACGGCGACGGAGTCCTTGGTGTTGTAGTCCAGGTGGCGGGTGCGCAGGGTGTTGCGGTCCTTGTCCTGGAGCTGGACCACGGTGCCCCGGAACTGGGCCAGGTCATCGTCGATGAAGTAGTCCAGCTTCTCGCTGGACAGCACCGTCTCGTCCTGCAGGATGCGGACGTGGCCGAAGGCCTTGATGATATGGATGTCCACGTCCCAGTAGGCCGTGTCGCAGATCAGGTACGTCTTGTTGTGGAGGAAGCGCGCCGGTCCGATGACCTTCCTGTAGTTGCGGCCCTTCTCCTGGATCAGCTCCGCGGACTGGGCGCTCATCAGGCGCACAAGGCTGTCCGTGGGCTGCTGGCGGTCCGCCTTTTTCTGGGCGGATAGGGGCAGGACGGCGGACAGGAGGAGGCACAGGATGAGGGCGGGTCGCTTCACGGGACGCTATTTCTTCTTGGTCTTGATCTTTTCGTACCAGGCGGCGTTGCGGAACTCGCAGTCCTTGAACATCGGGTCGATCTTGACCTTCGACTCCTTGATCTTCTTGCGGAGGTAGTCGTCGATCGCCTTCATCTGCCTGTCGTTCTGCACCTGCTCGGAGATCAGGGTGAAGTCGTTCTCGAAGGTGGCGGTATGCGCGGGGATGATCTTGTCCACGCGGATGATCTTGTAGACGAGGTTGCCGTTGCGGCCTTCGTTGTCGAGGGACTCGATCGGCTCGGAGATTTCCCCTTCCTTCAGGTCCTTGATGGCCAGGTAGTCCTGCGGCTTGAGCTGGTCGATCTCGAAATAGGCGCTGCCGGTATTGGGGTCGGCCATCTGGCCGCCGTTGGTCCGGGTGGCGTTGTCCTCGGAATAGAAACGGGCCGCCAGCTCGAAGGGAAGGGCCTGGTTGTTGATTTCCGTGCGGATGGAGTCCAGCACGTGGAAGGCCTTCTCGCGGTCCTCGGCCGTGTACTGGGGCTTGATAAGGATGTGTCGGGCGTTGAACATGTCGCCGCTCTTCTCGATGACTTCGATGATGTGGAAACCGTCCGGCGTCTCGACGACCTGGGAGATGATGCCCGGCTTGAGGGACATCGCCACGTCGGAGAAGGCGGGCCAGAAGATGTTCTTGGAGGCCATGCCCAGTTCGCCGCCCTTGCGGGCGCTGCCCGGATCCTCGGAATAGATGCGGGCGAGGGTGGAGAATTTCTCACCGTTGAGGATGCGCTCCCGCAGGTCCAGGAGTTTCTCTTTCACCGCCAGGTTGGCCGCTTCGCGGTCGGGGTACAGGCAGACCTGGCTGAGCTGGTATTTGATCGGGACGATGGGCAGGTCGGCCGCATCGGTCGTGTCGATATAGCGCTTGACGTCCGAAGGGGTGAGGTCCGGCACCTTCTTGGCGATTTCCATCTGCTCCTGCTGGGTCAGGGACATGTCTTCCATCTGCTTGCGCCACTCCTGGCGCAGCTTGTACATGGGCTTGCCGAAATACTCCTCCACGGCCTCGTCGCCGCCGAGGGCGGTGCGGACCTGGTCAAGCCGCTGGGAGACCGAACTCTCGACCATGTCCGGGTTGATAGACAGGGAGTCCAGCCGGGCCTGCTTGAGGAAGAGCTTGGACTCGAGCATCCGCTCGAGCAGCTCGCAGCGGGCCTTCTCGTCGGACGAGCCTCCCTGGGAACGCGCGAGTTGGATCTCCTGCTCGAGATCGGAGATCAGGATCGTTTCGTTGCCGACGACGGCGATGGTCTTGTCGATCACCCGGCCGTATCGTTGGGCGGCGGCGCCGGTGCAGAGGGCCAGGAGGGCCGTGACGGCCGCCAGTTTGAGCGTATGGTTCATCATCAATAAATTATCAGTTTCTCTTGCTCCAGGGCGTCTTTCAGCAAGTCTTGTTCCAAACCGGCGAGCAAGGCGTGTTTCCGGTTGCTGAGGATGATTTCCCGGATGCGGTCGGCGCAGTATTCCAGCGGCGCGACGGTCCCGGGTTTCCGCATTTCGCAGACATAGCCGACCTTGACGTCGCCCTCTCCCTCGTCCATCACGATGTAGCCGTCGCTCCTGAGTTTGGACAGGACCGTGCCGTAGTCGTAGCCGAAATACTTGGCATAGACCGGCATGTCGAGCCACTCGCCGCTGCGGTCGGCATAGAGCAGGGCGGAACGGAACGCCACGCTGTCCACTTCGGCGAGGTCTTCCGCCTTGTCCGAGGACATCAGTTTCCGAAGGGGCTCCAGGTCGGCGGACTCCTTCAGGATGTCCAGGAAACGGGCCCGCACGATGGGTACCTGCAGGGCGAAAAGGTCCTGGTGGTCCTGGTAGTAGGCTTCGATCTCGGGGGCGGCCACGACGGTGTCGAGCCGCTCCTGGAGGTATTGCTGCTCGTAGCGGTATTTCAGCAGGGAACGCCGGTAGTCTTCGACCTCGCGGGTCACGTCGGCGTCGGTCTTGGATAGGCGCTCGAGCGCCAGGTCGACGAAAAGGAGCTCCCTGGCCCAGGTGTTGATATACTGTCCGGCCAGCTTGGCACTGTCTTGGGGCGATGCGTCGTGGGGGATGAATCCGGCCAGTTCGGAGCGGTACAGCTTGTGCTTCCCGATGCGCGCAACGACCTCGCCGTCATGGATCAGGTCGGAGACCCAGTCGCAGGACGACAGGAGCAGGAGCGCGGCCGCAAGGAGGACGAAACGATGTATCAATTGCTTCATGGGCGGTTATTCCAATCTGCAAATATAATACAATTATTTGTCACTGCGGCTATTTTCTCTCCGGCCGGGTTGCGAAGATCATGTAGAGGACCAGGCCCACGAAGGGGATGATGGCGACGGCTTCGCCCCATTGCGCGTTCCAGCCGCTGAGGAACCAGTCGACGCCCGCGAACTTCAGGATGGCGCTCACGACGCCCATCAGGGCGCCGCCCGCGATGAATCCGCTGGC
>JAEEGG010026516.1_pt1 | contig 11059 bp, 5 predicted proteins | sample 9134161 | NCBI WGS metagenome assembly JAEEGG01 (sample SAMN16246543, study PRJNA631951) | gut metagenome | biome: gut microbiome; feature: rumen; material: CR-attached | host: Bos | place: Iran: Karaj | collected 2018-10
ACAATGCCGTCCTTGAAGGAAAGATTGAAAACACCTTCATCCGCAAGTTTCAGCGTCGCACTGCCGATGTCGAACGCCTCGGCGACCGTCTTCGTCGCGCCGTCGAGCGTGAAGGCGAGCGTCGAAGCGGTGAACTCAAGCGTTCCGGTGAAGTTGTCGAACTGAGGCAGGTCCTTCGGACGCCCCGCCGTCACCGTTCCCGCTCCGCTTACCGTCGCGCCCGTCCAGTCCGCATATCCTGGCGGCAGCGTGCCAAGCCACTTCTTCATCAGATACGCCTCGACACCGCCGCGCGTTTCAGCATCAAGCACTTCGTTGAAGAGCACTATTTCGCCAAGAACCTCGTAGGCCTGATCTCCACCGGCGTTGTAATAACCGAAGAAAGCGGCATTGAATTCATGGCCATCGGTTGTAAAAGAGAAAAGCTCCGGCGCGCCTGTGAAACCAGTTGTAGTGCCGTTAACTGCAATGCCGTTGAGTCGCGTCTCTCCGCCTGTGAGGATAGACGAGGTTCCGCTACCCCAGATCGGAGACGTAAAGTCACTATATGTACGCGCCTTTACAATGTTTCCTGGATTTATTGCGTCGATAATTGGAAGACCTCCGCCGTAGTAGCTGTCCATAACTATAAATGCGGTCTTGACGCCAAGAGGAACACTACCCGAATCATTGCCATGTTTCAAAGTGTGGTCTGTCTTGACGCGAAGATTGTTGCCTTTCTGTGTGCCGCAATCCGACTCCGCATGAAGATCCATCCAACCACGGACAGGACCGTAGCCTCTCGCCTGGCGAGAATAGGTAGGACGGCGATCACCTCCGATTGCGTAAGTTGCGTGAATATACGGGGTCCCGTCCACTTCCTTCTTGCCGTGATCAAACACAGCATGAACCATCGTTTTATCATTGTTGAAATCTATGTCGGCTTCGCAGTCCGGGTCGAAGCGCGCAATTTTGCTCGTCATGGCGTCGATCTCGGATTCTGTAAGAATATTCTTGCTTGCGGGGATTGCAAGAGTCGCCCCCGCCGCGACAGTGACCCCTCCCGTAAATCCTGCACCCGAACCCTTGTTCGTATAAAACTTCCCTTCTACATTATCCCACAGACCGCAGATACCTTTGTCGTCCGTGCAAGGGATGAAGTCGCGCTTCGGCGTGTCGCCTTCTCTTATCGCCATCGAATAAAGGCGCATTGGCTGATGGCGATTCGCCTTCGACAAGCCCGTGCTGCTCGTATATTCATTCTGGCAGAAAATGTACATCGGCGCATTTACGATGGTTGTGCCGGAAGTTAGTTGCTTCTGTACCGGATCCGATCCAGCACGAGTAATGGTAAGACGGCCGGACTTCAATTCAATCTGGTATTCGCCGTCTTTAACGGAGTCAACTTGTCCTTCAGATGCGGTTGAGTTGCCAAACAGTCCCTGAAGATGGGAATTGCCGTCGTAGCGAAATCTCACCGATGTTGCAGAGGTTGATCCTTCGATCACACCAAAAAACACTGCCCATGCGTCCTTCGGACTTCGCGCAAGAAAAGAAGCATTGATTATAGTCTCCTTATTTGGACTGTACCCCGAGTCGATCCATTGCTGGTTCACTGCGTCCGACTCGATCCAGTCGAGACGCGTGTAGTTCGCCGGCAGGTCAACGGCAAACGCCGACACAGCGGCGAACGACAACACAAACCACAGCGACTTGGCAGCCATGCGATGCAACGACTTCATGACCATAGAACCTCCTTTGTTTGTGGTAATTATAGCATATTTTACCGTTGCAACAAGTGAAGTCAGCGCAAAAATTTTCGTGAAAATCGCGCTATCGGCGTCCTGTAGTCCTTCATGCCGAGGTAGACAAGGAAGTTCAGCGGTGCCCAGATGCGTCCGCGCCAGTAGTTGTTGTCCTTGAAGCCCCTCGCATTGCGCGCGCTCGCAGGCATAACGAACTCGCCGTAGAACTCCTCCGGATTGAAATAGTGCTCGTTTATCATGCGGTCGGCCTGCTCATTCGTCGCCGTTCCGGATAGGAGCGCGTAGAAGTTGCACGGAGAGAGGACGTCGAGAAACTGCCTTGACCCGACCCTGAAGTTGCGATAGATGCCGGTCTTCTCGTCCCACATCGTCTTAAGTCTCTCGTCGTACTCCTTCGCCCGTGCGAGAAGCTCCAGCCGGACGGCATGTATGGCATCTTAACAGGAGCCGCCGTCGTCGAGACGGTGAACCTGCGTCCGCCGCGCATTCCGAAGAGCTGATCGCCCGCGCGCCCGACGGTTCCGTCGCGCTCCCACGGATAGAATACGTCCGCTATGACAAGATGTCCGCATTTGTTCGACGGCGTCACAAGTGCAACGAGGTCTTCTCCGTCAGCCGCAGTCTCGAGGGTTAGGGCGAACTGGTTCTGCACTATCTCGACGCTCGTGTAGCGCCCGTCATCGGACCTCAGCCCCGGAATGACGCCTGTCCTTGACCTGCCGTTCTTGAGAAACTCGCGGCGGTATTCCTTTCCGTTGTGCAGCGAGACGCCGAAGTTCACCGTGAAGCCGTCCGGGAGAAAAGTGTGCGCCGTCATGCTGTTGTTGTACCACGTGTTCCATCCGCGGCAGATGCGCGTCTGGAGATCGCGGTACTGACGCGTGCGCGTTTCGCCGAGACGCGTCGCTTCAGCCGTTCCGGCGAGCGTCAGCGCGGTGGCAAGCGCGAGAACAAATGCCGGTTTTCCGGTGCAGATGCACATGCCTTTATCTCCTTGGTTTATTTTTCTGCGGTTGCCTGTTTCATGATTCCGTTAATGCCGATTTTGACGTCAGCCGACGGATCGGATTCTATCGTGAGGATCTTGCGACACTCGACGTTTGCGGCGGCGGCGCCTTTCGAGCCCGGTCCGAAGCGCATGCACGGGAGCTTGTTGTCGAGACGGATGTGGTCGCCGACGAACGCACTCGCAAAAACGGAAAGATCGCCGCCCTTCTCCGCGGACGCCTCGTAGCAGCACCACGATATGAGCTGGTTGAACGCTACCGATCCGCCGCGGACTTCGGCGATCTTCGACGCCGGAGACCACACGTCCGCCACATCGAACACTATGCGCCCGCGAAAGCCCGGCTCCGTCACCGCATAATGTCCTCCGCCCTGGCGGAAGAATACGCCCATCGACGCGACGAGCCCTATTACCGCGTCGCTTCCCGCGCGCCCGATCACGCCGTCGCGCGCCGCGTCGAACGCGACGCCCCACATCTTGCCGCGGAACGATCCGCCCGTATACCGGTCGCGTTCCAGGACGAGCTGCTCGGCGACGTTGATGTTGAAGCAGGAGAAGAAGTCGCACTTCTTCACGTCGCCAAGGACTATTCCGCGCGTGACGCGCGACGAGAAGTCGCAGAGCCGCTCACCCTCGGTCTTGTTGCCGGGGTGGTTGGGGAATCCGCCCTGGTGCCCCCAGCCGGAGAAGTTGAAGTGCAGGTCGCGGACCGTTCCGCCCGTCGTGCCGTGTCCGATCTCGAGCGTCGTTCCGAGCGCCGCGCCCGTCACGTCCGCGATTTCGATTCCATCGCATTTCACCGTCATCGCGTCGATTGCAGTCCATGAGCCGATGAACGTGCAGTCGCGGATCCACGACTGCGCGGCGGCGCGGACGGTCGGCGGATACTTCTTGACGCGGATGCGGTCCTCGACTTCGGGGAGATCGCTCCATCCCTGGTGCGGATAGTACACGGTGATTCCCCTCACGCCCGAGCCGCGCGATAGCGTCACGAGCGGAGCGTCGTCCGGCTTGTCCTTCCCGCCTATCGCCCAGAGCATCGTTCCGCGCATCGTCGCGTTTCCGTAGTGCGCGCCTTCGAAGGATCCGCGCAGCTCCACGCCGGGCGGAACCTTCACGCCGCCGAAGAGCTTGTACGATCCGGCCGGAACATACACCGTGCCGCCCTTCGCCGCGCCCGCCGCGTCGAGCGCCTTCTGGAACGCCGCGGTGGAGTCCTCCTTCGGAAGCTCCCTGAAAGTTCCGCGCGCCGCGCCGAAATCGGTGACGTCCCATATCTTCGACGAAGCGGGCTTCCCGTGCGGCACATGATCAAAAGCGTACTTGACCGCGGCGGGGACTGCCTTCGTCTTCTCGTCGCGGATGATGCGCGGATCATTCGACTCCCATCCACTCACGGCCGACGGTCCCTTGTACTCGTTCCCCGAAAGGACGAGCTGATCAACCTTTTCGCCCATCTCGTATGCCGCAGCCTTCGGTTCGTCGAAGCGGCAGCGCGCGACGACGATGTTTCCGGCCGCGGACCTCACTGCCGCATTCGCGTAACCAGTGAAAGTGCAGTCCTTCAGGCTGATTGCGTATGGTCCGATCTTCGCGGAGCCGACGGAGTACTTTCCGCCCCGGAGAATCGTATCCGAGACGACAAGCGATGTGTTGGACTGATACCACGGCTTCACGCCGCGCGCAATCGCCTCGGAATAGTCGGGCTTCGCCCCGAAGTATATCGGACACACCCGCGCCGAAATATCGCTTCCAGTTAGCATGAAGCACGGATATCCGGGATTCTCGAGAAACACTCCGACAGCGGCGTTGCGCATTCTCACGTTTCCCGCCGCGACGTTGCCGGTGTTGAGGAGCTTTCCATCGTCGGACGGGACTGCGGTTATGAGCAGGCCCTTCTGGCACCAGTCTATGTCGATATCCCACCAGTAACCCCAGTCCTGCTCGCCGCACATAATGCCGACGAGGTTCTTCTGCAGGTACGTCTTTAGATTTACGAGGGACTTGCCCTTTGGAGCGCCCGGGAGTCCGCTTTCGGCCCAGTACTTCGGCGAGAGCGAGACGTGTTCGATGCGCGGGACGTCGTATGCGTACGCGCCGTGCACGCCGAGCTTGAGCGCCGTTCCGTAGAGGCGCCTGACGAGCATGGACGAGCAGTTGTTGTTCCAGAAGCCCGTCCAGGAGTTGTAGAGCGTGACATTGTAGACCGTGGAGTGTCCGCGTCCGCGGATCGTCGCGGGATACGGAACCGGCGCGTCGGCCTTCTGCTCGGGATACCATATCGACAGGTCGCGCAGCGTCGTCGCTCCGCGCACCGTTATGAACGCGCCGTCGTCCGGCTTCTCCGTTCCGCGCCCCGAATACGCCATGAGAATCGTGCCCTTCCCCGCGCCGCCCTTGTCGGGGCGGATCCACTCGCCGCGCAGCGTCACGCCGTCGGGAAGCTCCAGCGTCCCCTCCACGCGGTAGCGTCCCGCCGGAAGGAACACCGTGCCGCCCTGCGCCTCGTGGCATGCCTTTATTGCGGAACTTATCGCCTCAGTCGAATCCTTCGCGCCCGTCCTGTCCGCGCCGAATTCACATGCGTCGGCCGTGTAGACGATCAGGTCGTCAGATGCCATTCCCGCCGACGGCACTGCCACGCGAGCCTGAATCCGCGGCTCGGCAGTGGCGGCCACTGCCGCCGGTAGCAGGAACGACAATAGGGCGAGAGCCACACGCCAATGGAGAAACCTGAACTTACGGCACTGGACTTCCATGCCAACGACCTAATCAGAAGTTCAGTCTGGCCGACTGGACGCCGTCGGTGAAGCCGGGCTGTCCGCCGCCGACGAAGAACTCGTACTCGCCCTTCGCGAGCGACTGCTTTCCGTCCATGCCGAACTGCATCAGCTGCTCTGGCTTGAGCGTAAACGAGACAGTCTTCGACTCGCCAGGCTTGAGGCTCACGCGCTTGAAGCCCTCGAGATGGTGGCGGCGGCGGTCGCCGGAGTTCTTGGGCGAGCGGACGTATAGCTGCACCACTTCGTCGCCCGCGACCTTTCCGATGTTCGTGACCTTGACCGTTGCCGTGACACCGCCGTTCGACTTTGCGACCTTGAGTCCGTCATACCCGAACGTCGTGTAGCTGAGTCCGTAGCCGAACGGATAGAACACGTTCTCCTCTCCGTAGAGGTACGTGTGTCCGGGGAGCTTGTAGTCCTCGAAGTCGGGGAGCTTCGCGTTGTCCGCGTAGAACGTGACGGGGAGACGTCCGCCCGGGTTGTTCATCCCGAAGAGCGTCCTGTACACCGCCTTGCCGCACTGCTCGCCCGGATACCAGATGAACAGCACCGCGTCCGAAAGCTCGGCGACTTCGCGCAGGTCGACGCAGCTGCCGCCGAACACGATGGAGACGATCTTCTGGTTCGGACGCTCCTTGCGGTCCTTCCTGAGCGTCTTGAGCTGGTCGTCCTTGAGGTTGATGTGCTTGCGGTCCCCGCCCTCGCCCTCGTCTGCGGGCGTGAGCCCGATGCAGGCGAGCGTCACGTCTCCGCCGTGTCCCTCCTCGACGAGCGCGCCAGGGCCGAGCTCGCGCAGGAAGGCTCGGTAGATCGACAGCGGGTCGCCGGGCTGTCCGTTGTAGTTGCCCAGAAGCGCCGTCTCGTCCTTGTAGCGGCCCCACATCTGAATGCGGCGGCACTTGGCGCGGTCGAGCGGAAGGACGCCGTTGTTCTTGAGGAGCACGAACGACTTCTCCGCGCACCTGAGCGCGAGGTCTATGTGCTCCTTCGTCGCGATGTCCTTCTCGCCGAGGCCGTCCCACGGCGTCTTCGCGTTGCCGATGTTTCCGAGCAGCAGCCGCGTCGTGAGGAGGTTCACGACGGGCTGCACAAGCCGTTCCTTCTTCACCTCGCCGCGCTCGATGGCCGGACGCAGAGGACCGTACGTGCCGTCGTTGCAGAGGTCAAGTCCTCCGTCGATGCACGCAAGCGCGGCGGAGAGCGCGTCCTTGGTGTACTTGTGCTGCGTCCAGACGTCAGTGCAAGCGCCGACGTCGCTCACGACATGCCCCCTAAAGCCCCACTCGTCGCGGAGTATGTCCCTGAGGAGATACTTGCTCGCGCAGCACGGAACGCCGTTGACAGCCGAGTACGCGCCCATCACGCTCTCGACCTTCGCCTCCTGGACGAGCGCCTTGAACGCGGGGAGGTAGTACTCGTAGAGGTCGCGTTTGTCGATGTTGACGTTGAAGCCGTGGCGCTTCGCCTCGGGGCCTGAATGAACGGCGTAGTGCTTCGCGCAGGCGGCGGTCATCAGGAAGTTTGGATCGTCGCCCTGGAGCCCCTTCACGAACTCGACGCCCATGCGCGCGGCGAGGTACGGATCCTCGCCGAACGTCTCCTGTCCGCGGCCCCAGCGCGGATCGCGGAACATGTTGACGTTCGGGCTCCACAGCGTGAGGCCCGTGTAGAGGTCGAAGAGCTCCTTCGCGCGGAAGAGGTTGTACTTCGCGCGCGCCTCGATGGCGATGGCATCCGCCACCTCACGCTCCAGCGCCGTGTCGAATGTCGCCGCGCGGCCGATCGTCTGCGGGAAGACCGTGGCGAGTCCGCACCTCGCGATGCCGTGGAGCGCCTCGTTCCAGAACGAATAGCGCGGAATGCCGAACTGCGGCCTCGGCGGAGGGCATCCCCCGAGGAAGGCGACGCAGTCCATCGCCGTCTGTTGCGCGACGATTTCCCGCGCACGGGCCTCGCACTCGTCGCGTCGCGCGTCGGACGGAACCGCGAGAAGTTGCGCCGCAGCCGCGGCGACGGAAACGGAAATGGCAATCTTGTTCATTTTCAGAAGCTCCTTACAGTTCTACCATGATGCACTTCGTGTTGTCGCAGTACCCCGGCTGCCCGCCGCCGACGAATATGCGGTAGACGCCCTTCGCAAGTGTCTGGCGTCCGTCCTTGCCGAACTGCGCGAGCTGTCCGGCCGTGAGCGCGAACGACACGCGCTTCTTCTCCCCGGGCTTGAGCGATACGCGCCTGAAGCCCTCGAGATGGTGGATGCGGCGGTCGCCGGAATCCTCGGGCGAGCGGACGTAGAGCTGCACCACTTCGTCGCCCGCAACGGCGCCGGTGTTCTCGACGTCGATCGAAACAGTCAGCATCGGGGCGGACGGAGCCACGGGGGCGGCGGCCTGCTTCGGACGCTTCTCGCCGGCGTCGGACGCGCTCTGCCCGGCCTCGTCCCGGCGAATCGAGAAGTCGGGGTCTATCTCCACCGCCGCCGCGGTCTTGGGCAGATTGCGCGTGTCCGCCTTTATGCCCTTGTATGCGAACGTCGTGTAGCTGAGCCCGTAGCCGAACGGATACAGCACGTTCTGGTCGGTGTAGAGGTAGGTGCGTCCGGGCAGGGTGTAGTCCTCGAAGTCGGGCATCTTGCCGGGGTTGCGGTAGAACGTGACTGGAAGCCTGCCGGAGGGGTTGTTCTTTCCGACGACGGTGCGCGCGACCGCGGTGCCGCCGAGCTCGCCCGGATACCAGCATACGAGGACCGCGTCGCAGAGTTCGCACACTTCGCGCAGGTCCATCGCGCTGCCGCCGGGAACAACGGCGATGATCTTCCTTTCTGGACGGCGCTGGCGGTCCCTGCGCAGGTCCTTGAGCTGCTGCGGCCACATGCCGATGTCCTTGCGGTCGCGGTCTTCGCCTTCGTCGATCGGGCAGAGTCCGATGACGCGCACGAGCGGATCAGAGTCGCTCGTCGTGTCGATGAACACGCCCGACCCTAGTTCGCGCAGGAAGCCCTTGAGTATCGTCACTGCGTCGGCCGGCTCGCCGTTGTAGTTGCCCATGAGGATGTGCTCCTCGCGCGAGCGCCCGGTGACGTCGAGGCGCTTGAGCTTGGAGGCGTCGAGGGGCAGCACGCCGTCGTTCTTCAAAAGCACGATCGACTTCTCCGCGCACTCGAGCGCGATGGCCTTGTGCTTCGCGTTGTTGACGTCCTTCTCTCCGAGGTTGTCCCACGGCGTCTTCGCGTTGGGGTCGAGATCGCCGAGCAGCGCACGCGTGGTGAGGATGTGCATGAGCGGCTTGTCGAAGATCGCGGGGTCGATCTTCCCCTCTTTTACAGGGCCGCGCATGTGGTGGTACGTGGCCTCGCTGCAGAGGTCGAGTCCGCCCTCGATCGCCGCAAGGTCGCCTTCGACCGCGTTCTTCCTGTACTTGTGGTTCTTCCAGATGTCGTCGACTGCTCCCACATCGCTTACGACGGTTCCCCGGAAGCCCCACTCGCCGCGCAGGATGTCGACGAGAAGCCGCTTGTTCGCGCAGCACGGGACGCCGTTGACCGCCGAGTACGCGCCCATCACGCTCTCGACCTTCGCCTCCTTCACGAGCGCCTTGAACGCCGGGAGGTAGTATTCGTAGAGATCGCGGTCGTCGAGGTTCACGTTGAACTCGTGGCGCTTCTTCTCGGGACCGGAGTGGACGGCGTAGTGCTTCGCGCACGCGACGGCCTTCAGGTACTTCGGATCGTCGCCCTGAATGCCCTTCACGAACGCGACGCCCATGCGCGAGGTGAGGTATGGGTCCTCGCCGAACGTCTCCTGCCCGCGCCCCCAGCGCGGATCGCGGTCCATGTTGACGTTCGGGCTCCACAGCGAAAGGCAGTGGTTCCCGCCGCGCTCGCCCTGGGCGCGGTACAGGTTCACCTTCGCGCGCGCCTCGGTCGAAATCGCATCCGCCATCCTTAGCTCGAGCTCGTCGTCGAACGTCGCCGCCGCGCCGATCGCCTGCGGGAACACCGTCGCGAGTCCGCTCCGCGCGTACCCGTGCAGCGCCTCGCTCCACCAGTGGAAGCGCGGGATCCCGACGCGCTTGATCTCGGGATTGTCCATCATGAGCATCTGGACCTTCTCGTCCGGCGTCAGCTTTTCGAGAACGGCCCTCGCCTCCTTCTCCGCCTCCGCGCGACGCGCGTCGTTCGGAACGGCACCAACGCCGGCGGCAACCGCCGCCACCGCCAACACAACTGCAGTTTTTCTCATGATGTCCCTTTCGTCTAATTTTTACCGTACAATCACCGCCAGTCCGATGTGCGGTGCGAGCGTCAGCTTGCTGCCGCGCAGCTCGTATCTCCATCCCTTCGGCGCGGTCGGCGAGATCGTCAGGTTCTCGAGACCCTCTATACCGACGTCCGCTTCGACGAGGACGTACTTGCGCGCTTCCAAGTCGTCGAAAACGAGACCGGGGATCGTAAGAGTCGACCCTTCCGCGAACGCGAGCGTCCCGGACATGGTCGTGTGGCGTCCGGCGATCATGTCCTCTGCCGGAACCACGAACGTCGTCGTCGCGACTGCGCCGTTCTCGATGCGTCCGCCGCGGAGCGTGAGGCTAGATGCACTGTGCGTGATCCCGCCGAGGTCGAGCGTGCCATCTGCGACAGTGACAGGCACTCCCGCAGGAAGCGTATCCGCGCCGATGACGAGCTTGCCCGCGCCGCGTTTTACGATTCCGCCGCACGCCTGATCGACGCCATCATCTGTGAGCGTCGCCGTAGCCGTGTGTTCGTTGTTGTTGTCGGCGCGGCCGCCGACTAGCGTGACCGTCGCCGTCGTGTAGTTGCAGCCGGGAGACGTCACCTTGATGCCGGTGATTCGCTTCGTCGCGTAGTCGAAGATCGCGACGGCCGTCGCGCCGTATCCGTCTCCCATGATGTTCACGTACGGGGCGCCGACGTAGGTCTGCGCGAGCGCCTCTGCGGAAGGCGTGATCGACGCGATGCCGCGTCCTTCTGGCTTGGAAATCGGGAAGTTCAGCGTCGAGGTGACGCCTTCGCCGATGTCAAAGCCAGCGCCGCCGGCGAACGCGACAACCTTGTTCGGCTGGTAGCGCTCGCCTTCGAAGAACACGGTTCCAGTCGACTGCGGCTTGAGGAAGCCTCCGTCGAGGTTCACGTAGAACGGCGTATTAGCCTTCGCGTAATCACCGCCGTTTCGGGCCTTTATCGAACCGTAGTCGAACGTACCGCCTTCGCGGAGGTTTATGATTGAAGTCGTGCCGTTCTTGTTCACGGGGAAGATCGCTGGCGTCCTGGTCACGGCGTCTTCGCCGTCGACAGTCCAGATGGCAAGGCCGCGCTCTTGACCATACTGGCTGTTCATCTGGAATCCGTTCTTAAGCGCCTCGATCGTTCCGCTCGTCTGGTAGACGACACCCGTCTGACCGCGCGACACCTCGAAGTTGCCGTCGTATTCGCCCGTGAAGACAAGATCGCCCGTGTTGTAGAGAACGCCGACGCCATGTGTTCCGTTGCCGCCGATGATCTGGCA
>JAEEGG010026517.1_pt1 | contig 11059 bp, 6 predicted proteins | sample 9134161 | NCBI WGS metagenome assembly JAEEGG01 (sample SAMN16246543, study PRJNA631951) | gut metagenome | biome: gut microbiome; feature: rumen; material: CR-attached | host: Bos | place: Iran: Karaj | collected 2018-10
GGGAGATCCTGTTCGCGGGATGAGTCCAGGGCTTCGCGGGAAGCATCAGCTTGTATTCGTTGTCGTACGGGCGCATCTGCATGATGGTCGCAAACGGAACGCGCACGTCCGGCATCAGGCATTCCTCGCCCGATCTCTTCACGACAAGCGATTTCGCGAACCCGTCGGACGAAAGGACGAGCCGCATCCTCGCGTTCTCCACCACCACGTCCGGCACGGCCGCAACCGCAGCTGCGCACATGAACGTGCAAAGTATCAGGGATGGCGTATTAGACCTCATGGCATGGCGTCTCCTAGCGGTTAGTGGCTTCCAATACATACGTCCCGGACGAAAACTCTCGCTGTGGCAGATTGCGGAATCTGACGGTTGCCGAAGTACCCTTCGGTATGCAGAAATTCCAGACACATACATCGCCTCGCCACTCCCATGCGCTGTCGATGCGTCCGCACGGCGCGTTGTAGGATGCCTTCACGAAACCAATCCGCCTATCGGGCACAGGCTCAAGCACAAAATGGTTCATTCCAGGCGACGCAGGGTCTTCGCGAATACCTGCCATCACAGACATCATCCACGAATAAACGGCTCCATAAGCGTAATGATTGAAGCTGTTCATCCCTGGATCCTGAAACCCTTTTTCCGGGTCGTAGCAGTCCCAGCGTTCCCAGATCGTCGTTGCCCCGTTATTCACCGAGAAAAGCCAGCTCGGACACTTCTCCTGCAAAAGCAGCGTATAGGCCACATCTGTGGCACCAATATCCGTAAGCGTATCCATCAGTATCATGGTACCCAGAAAACCTGTCTGCAGACAATCGCCGTGCCGTCGGATGTCGGATAGAAGATGTTCCTTCGTCAAGGCCGATGCGGTGCCTTTGACAAGACCCAATTTCAACAAGAACAAATCCGTCGTTTGTCCGCGATATTTCTCGAGCATCAACCCATCCGCGCCAATGTACTTCTTCGCAAATTCGGCACGGGCCTGAGCTTCCAGTTGCGCATAGCGACGTTCTTCATCGCATTTGCCCAGATCATGCGCCATCTCCTTCATGGCGAGCGCATCCCACACGAAGAAAAACCCTCCAAAGCATTCACGGTACCACTCCGGAGACCTGAGGCATGGCCCATCTCCGGCGATTGCGTGCTCAAACGCCTGCCAATCGCCATAATAATGCTTGTCAGGACCGTGATGGACGGCGAGGAAATTCATGTAGCGTTCCATTGCGTCCCAGTGCGCATCAAGGATTTCCCGTTTGCCGTATCGCTTCCACAGGCGATACGGCACAAGAATTCCAGCATCACTCCATCCGGCAACCGCACCTTCTCCGTAGGCTCCCCAGACGAGCGGCGCAAGAGTCGGGAATGCGCCATTGGCACCTTGGCAATCGCGAAGATCGCCAAGCCACTTGCCGAGGAATCCACTGACATCGGCCGAATACTCTGCCGCCGACACAAAGGCGAGCGTATCGGCAGTCCAGCCCAGGCGCTCGTCACGCTGAGGGCAGTCTGTCGGGATCTCCAGATAGTTCGAGCGAAATCCCCATCTGATGTTCTCGGCAAGGCGGTTTATCTTGGCGTTGCCGGTAACGATCACCGGCGACTCGCTTTCCTTTGAGACGCTTGTGACAGGAACGCTCTCTACCGAGACAATGCGAACTGGCTTCGTCGCAGTAATGCTCAAATAACGATAGCCAAAAAACGTGAAGGTCGGGCGATATGTCTGCACCCCGTCGCGGAAAACATATCGTATGGCTGCCTCGGCGGTCCGCAGATTCGCAAGCATCACACTACCTGCAGGGCCGTCGCATCGCCGCGATTTCTCTCCATTCGCATCATTGAGAACCTCTCCCATTCGCACCGTCATCTCTGCGCCTGACGGCCCTTCCAATTCAAATCGCGGCATGGCTGCCGCATTTTGCGCAAAGTCGACCACAAGCGTCTCTCCCGGCACAAGATCGACCCCAGACCATGTTTCGTATCGCCGCGCAACAACCACCTTCCCGTACGCATCGCTTGTCGCACCGGATGTTCCTTTCCATACATACGCAACATGTGGACGGAGCACCAGGTCTTCCCGAAGCAACACCGGCTTCCTCTGTCGCCGCCTCACCTCGCCCTTGAAGTCATTGCATGGGATCGTCGGCGCAAGTCCTTCAACCCCGCAGCGCGCATCGACACGCTCTCCATCAAACACGCCCGCGTCCAATATCGGGCCTGTATATGCAGACAACCAGTTGCCGTCTGTGGCGAACTCGTCCGATGTGCCATCAACGTAGTCAAGATGCACCATTGCCCTGATCGCCGCATTTCGCGGGAGCGAAGCACCTGGTTTTGGATATGCCCTTCGCGTCATCCGGCAACGCCACCATGTAGGCGCGACCGAGACTTCAAGCATGTTGTCGCCACGATGCATCGAGGATGTGATGTCATACACCATCGCAAAACGGGTCTTCTCCGGCTGGGAAAATCCAGGGTCGAGAAAATGCGACACGACATTACCATTGACCCGCGCTTCCAGAGCACCAAGAGCCGAAAGGTTCCATTCTGCCCGCTTTACCTCCTTTCTGGCACGAATCATGCGACGGAACACCGCCACATTCGCATTCGTCATTCCCTGAGCCTCAGGACGAATCCATGAAGGAGATTGACACGCATCCGCCGCACCTCCGTCCGCCATTACATTTCCAAATACAGATAGCGCCACCACTGCAAATAGGAACATAAAATGCGGTCGCGGGGCGACCGCCCTACCGGGGTTTGAAATTGCCCCCTTTGATTCGTGTTTCTGGATTGTCATGCCGCGTATTATACCACATCTTCGGCATCGTAGATGCCGCTAATGAACAAAAATGCGGCCTTCCCTCCCCTAAATGAAAAAGACCATTTTCCCTTTTGCGTAAGGGGGGCGGATTTGGTATAATTGGCGTGTTGAGCCTTTCGGACGTGCAAGGTGTTTTCTGTGGGCTTCTTCAAGCCGCGTGGCTTGGCTCGCGAATGGTGCAAAAAAGGGGTTAAGGAGTGTCAGAAATGATGAAGAAAGTGCTTGCATGTGCAACCGTCGTTTTCGCGGCGGCGTTTGCCTTCGGATCGGATAAGACGTTCCCATCGTCGGGAGGCAATCTGTACAGCGAAGATGCATGGGGTGGGACTCGTCCCGGCACTGGTGACACGATTGTGCTGGACAAGGCCGGCACCTACACCGCCTCCGGCGATCTTTCCTTCGGACAGTTCAAGCTCACGGCGGACGGCGTGGTGTTCGACTTCACCGCGAATCCGAACCGCAAGATCACGGTGAACAGCGCGCTTCTGGGCACAGGGACCGGTAAGGCCACCGATCGTGGCTACGGCTACATGATGACTAAAAGCGCTGCGATCAATTCGACCATAAAGGGCGGCTACTGGGACTTCGTGAACACCAACCACTTCTATGCAGTCGAGACTGGCAACAACAACAGCAACCCGTCCAGCGTTACGATATCCGACGGCGCGGTGATCACGAACGTCGCACGATTCTACTTCGGCGAACATTCATACGGCAACGCCGTCACCATCAACAATTCAAAGATCTATGCGCAGAATCTTTGGAACTGGGCCACCGGCGCCCGTAATTCGGTGTTGATCACGAACGGCGCGCAGGTGGTCCTCTCCGGATCCTTCAACACGAGCGCCGAGGGCAACGCGCAGGTGAATTCAGGTTTCAACTCCCTGCGCGTCACAGGCAAGGGCTCGATGCTGGTGGCGTCCGGCGACAGCAACCTCGGTGATAAGCACCAGTCGGACAGCATGTACATCACCGACCATGCGCGCGCCGAGCTGGGGAATCTTCAGCTTGGTGCCGCATACGTCAGCGCCACCAACGCTTTGCTCGTTGTGGACAACTGCGCCACTGCGACGGTGGCGAATCTCACGGTGGGTAAGACTGCCGGAAATGCGGTCGCGATAGTCTCGAACGCGAATACCGTCTTGAACTTTGCGTCAATCACCTTGGGCGAAAAGAATACGTCGCATTCGAATCTTATTCTTGTGGCTAACGGGGCGACGGCGAACCTGATCGGCGCGAGCGACGTGTCGATAGGCTATCGCGGCAATGAGAACGAGCTGCGCATCGACGGCGCAACGATGGCGTTCAAAGGAATCACGATGAACACCGAAGATTATGGTTCGGTTAGTAACCGCCTTGTGGTGGTCAACGGCGCCAAACTCTCCACTGGCGGATGCACGCTCGGAAGGCGCGGATCCTACGCTAGAATAGCTGTCACGAATTCCGATTGGACGGCCAGTAGCACCGTCCACGTGGGATCCACTTGCACGGGTTGCGTGTTCACCGCATCCGGCGCGAAGCTGGATTTTGCGCACTTCTCCACAGGGTCTAACGAGGGAAGTCTGTCGAACAGAATCGAAGTGGTGGACAGCGTGCTCAAAACGGGCGTCATCAAATCCGGAGGCAAGGGAAGCATGAACGAGCTGCTGGTGAAGGATTCCGTCGTGACGGGTTCTTATGTGAAGGTGGGAGAAAATACGGGGGCGGTGAGCAACGTCATGCGCTTCGTCAACACCACGCTGGTGACGACGACTGGCGGATACGACCCGTTTGGCTACGGCACCGGCGGCGAACTTGTGCTCGACGACCATTCCTTCTGGGATGCGACCTCCTCGGGCAATTCCTTCCGTTTTGGTAAGTCTGGGACGAACGACGTGATGCGCGTCCTCAACGGCTCGCGTTTCATTGCGACAAACGGGACGTTCTCCCTGGGCTACGATAGCGCCGCCACGTATGCGGCGGGTCTGGAGATCGGCTCCGAGGCGCAGGTTGACGTGGTGAGATGCCGTCTGATGACGGTTGACGGGTGGCTCGTCATCTCCAACGGCACGCTTACCGCCACCGACGCGCAAAACGGAATAGCGATCGGCTACTACGAACATCCAGCGGTGCCTGTCTCCGGCAACAAGCTGATCTTCAAGGGCGACCATCCCAAGATCGACGCGCCTGTGAATGTGTCTATCACGTCGCGCTCATCCCTTCTGCGTTTCGAGATCCCCGGCAGGGGGTATCTGGACGGGCACATTCCGATCGAGTCAAGCAATCTGTCAATAAGCGCTGGATCCACCGTGGAGATCGAGGCCGACGAATTCTGCGAGCGCCTGGGCGGGAAGGTGGTGCTTGCGCACACGACAAGCGGCGTGACACTCAATGCCGGCGCCACGCTTCACCTCCCCGTCGGCACCACGCTCGCCGTGGAGAACAACGGCAAGGATCTAGTGTTCCATTCGCCCTCGCGCCGCGGTACCCAGCTGATCTTCAAGTGATCTGCCTCTTTGATGAAACGACGAATAAACGTGGCGAAGTCATGCTTGGCCATGTTCATGGCTGTTTTTTCCACCAGAAAGGACAACGGACCATGAAAAGAACAGTTGCATTCATTGCGCTCGCGACGTTCGCCGCGGGAACGGCGAGGGCGGAAACGGTCGCGACAAGCGCGACCCTCCCTGCGGGTGGCGCGACATGGAAATATCGCGCTGGGGTCGGCGCCTCGCCAGCCATGAAAAAATTGGGAACCTCCAAAAGTGTTTACTGTTGACTGTGGTCTCAGGATGTGATAAACTACACCCAAATTTATTAAATTCTCATTTATTAAATAGGAGTGGACAATGAAGTTCTTTGGACGAAAAGATGAAATCGCCGAATTGCGGAAGTCACGAGAGCTATCTCATAGATTTGCGCAGTTTACTGTCATAACCGGTCGTCGTAGGGTTGGCAAGACTGAACTGATAAAAGAGGCCTTAAGGGATGGCATTGACGATTTCGTGTACCTTCTCATCACTCGTCAGGCGGAGAAGACGTTGTGCGCTGACCTCCAGAAGAGTGTGGCGGAGGCGATTGGTCATCGCCTGACGATACATGGACAGTGTTCGCGTCTGGTCGAGCTGGTCGGAGAGGTTTTTAGGGCGGCGGAGGAAAAGCCGCTAACCCTCGTCATCGACGAACTTCAGGAGATGGACAGAATCAATTCGTCATTTTTTGGTGCCTTGCAGGGGCTGTGGGACGAGCATCACAATACGGCCAAAATCAACCTTGTAGTTTCCGGCAGCGTCAATCGGCTGATGAACAAGGTTTTCTTCACGTACGGAGCGCCTCTTTATGGCCGCAATACGGGACATCTCAATGTGACGCCGTTTCCCGTCGCTGTCCTCAAGGAGATATTTGCGGAATTCTATCCCGGCTATTCCAACGAGGACTTGCTCGCTCTCTGGACCTTCACTGGCGGCGTCGCCCGGTATGTCGAACTTCTCATGACGAGCGGGGCGTTCACGCTGAACAAGATGGTTGACGCGATATTCGGCAGGCTGACGGCGTTTGTAGAGGAGGGGAAGGTTGTCTTGATGGAGGAGTTCGGAAGCGAATACGCCACATATTTCTCCATTCTGTCCGCAGTAGCCTCGGGACATACGAGGTTCGCGGAAATCGAAAATGACCTTGGCGTGGAAGTTGGAACATACATCGCCAATCTGAACGAGCGCTATGAACTCGTGTCGCGCACTTTGCCGATCTTCGCGAAGAAGGGCGGAAAAAATTCGGCATACCACATCGACGACTGCTTCTTCAGGTTCTGGTTTCGTTTTGTGTTTAGATATCAGTCGCTGATTTCGCTGGGACGCTTTGATGCGCTGCGGGACATCGTCCGCCGCGAGTTCTCGGCGTTCAGCGGCTATGCGCTTGAGCGGTACTTCAGGTGGAAGATTGCGGGAGAGTCATCATGCACGGCCATTGGCGCGTGGTGGGACCGCAAGGGCGAGAACGAAATCGACATCGTCTGCGAAGACGAGATCGCCGGGACCATCGACTTCTATGAAGTGAAATCCGACAGGACGCGGTACAGTAGGGAACATCTGGAGCGGAAGGTGGAGGCGTTCTTCGAGAAGCATCCCGAAAAACGCGGTCTGCGACATTCTTTGCAATGCCTGTCGCTGGATGACATGTGAGGTTTCTCCTGGGAAGAACTCGTTCATAAAAGTTTGTGTGCGCTGAAAATACGTTCATAAAAGTGTAAATGATACTAGCGTGGCGGCGAACTGGAAGCTGAAATGAGAATACGGTGCGGACTTTCGTCCGCATTAAAATCTCATTTCATGATGCGTGGGTGTCTTGCACTTGATACCTTCGGAAGGATATGGTATCATGTCATCCAAACTCATGAGGATAGCATGAGGACAGCAATGAGCAAGACAAGAATGATGTTGACCCTGATCATAGGGTTGGCGCTGGGCGCGGGCGCGGACGTGACGACGAACGTGTGGATCAATCCGGCGGGCGGCGATTGGTCCGACCCAGCCAACTGGCAGGGCGGCGCGACGTGGAAATACCGCGCCGGGGTCGGGACTTCGCCGGCGAATCCGGCGCGCTGGGAAGATCCCGCCAACTGGCTCGGCGGCGAACCGCCTTCGGGCGAAACGGCCATCGCGACGTTCGACGCCGACGAGCCACACTCCAAGGAGACCGTCTGGGTGAAGCTGCCGGACGACTTTGCGGTCCAGCTCGGCGGCATGGTGCAGAAGGCGAACGCGCCGAAGTTCCGCTTCATCGGCGGGAAGGGCTTCTATTTCATCAACGTCCCAGGCGATGACAGGAACAGCAGCGGTGGCGCGAAACTGAAGGCGGACGCCAACTACCGCTCCATCATCTACTCGCCGACGAGGGTTAAATACTTCCTCGACCTCCAGGGCATCTCGCTCGCCTGTCCTCTGGCGTTCGATCGCACGGATGCCACGCAGCTCATCTTCAACTGGCCCAACAGCGACCTCATGGACAACCTCTATGCCTGCCGCGGTGGCGAGGAGCGCGAATTCTGCCCCGGCCTCGAATATCTCAGGCTCCGCCATGCCGTGAGGGTCTTGGTGCCGGAGAACAACGACGCGCACACGGGCGCGTGGGTCGCGACGGCGGGGGCGAAGATGCTCAAATGGGTCTCGGGGACGAAGGGCATGAAGCTCGCCGTCGGGCAATACGTCCATGCGGCGGGCGTCATTCCCGAAGGCGCGTATGTCGAGCGGCTCTACACCGACGACTACATCGAGATCAGCAAGCCAGCGCTTGCGTCGTCCGCCGATCCGAAGGCCGGCACGTCCATCGCCTTCGACCACTGCCACTACAAACTCACCCAGCGTCTAAAGCGTCTGGACGAATACGGAGTGGGCAGCCTAAATGCAACATTGAGGGACGGCGACAACGTCGCGGCCATCCATGCCGACGTGTTCCAATCAAGCGCCAGCCGTTTTGTTTCGCTTGCTTATCCGGGCCACAAATACTGGGACAATGGCGAATCCGAGTCCGCCATCGACAAATTCCCGCAGCCGGCGCGCCTGCAGGTAGGCGACATGTCGAAGTTCGCCGGCGGCATTATCGTGTCGTCAGGATATCTTGCCCTCACCAATACAGCGCCCGGAAAGGCAGACATCCCGAAACTGAAGTTCGGCACCGCCTTTGACGGAAAGGCGGACCGCTACTTCCGCTGCATGTTTGACACGGCGGCGGGCGTCTCCTCGACGGTCTCGAGCTGCGTGAACGCATGGACCGGCACGATCGGCAAGAAGGGGCCGGGGGCGATGACGGTCAAGACATCTGAGCCCTCCCACTACCGTCTGCGCGTTTATGACGGCCTCTTCACGCTCGATCCGTCTGCCCCGAATGCGACGATGGACAAGATCACCGTCAAGGAGGGCGGCACCTTCCGCCTCGCGGAGAACCGTTCGTTGGCGGTTTCGGAGCTTGTAGTGGAGGCTGACGGACGGATCTGCATCACCCCCGGCGTGAAACTCGCCGTGCCTAAGAGGCTCGCCTTCGCGCGTGGCGGCGTCATCCGCGTGGAGGCCGGCGCGACATTCGACGCTGCGGACTGGGATCTGCCCAACGGCACGGTTTTCGAGGGCCCCGGCACGGTGACTGGCCTGTCGGCGGACAAGGCCGTCGAGTGCTCGTTCTTCGATGGCGTCAAGGTGCGGACTACCAAATAGACATCCGCCCACAACCCATTTTACTTAATCATTCTGAAAGGACAAGAGACCATGAAGAGACCAGTTGCATTCATCGCGCTTGCGGCGCTCGCCGCGGGAGCCGCATTTGCGCAGGACGCCATCAAGGCGGCGCGGGGCGCGCGGCGCTTCACCGACATCGCCGCGCTGCCCGTCACCGACCCCGGTGCGCAGATTCATTACGAGGGATCCATTGACCGCGGCGGCTATAACGGCGACTACAACTGGGGCACCTACCAGGACAAACACGGCGACTGGGTGCTGATGGAGACCGACAAGCCGGGCTGCCTTTTCAACTTCGTCCAGCACCGGGCGCTTTGGAAGGATCCGCAAAAATGCCCGACCCCTGTTTTCAAGTTCTACTTCGAGGGCGAGGACACGCCGCGCTTCACCATCTCGCGGGACGAATTCGGCGAGAAGGCCCCGTTCCTCCGTCCGCTCAGCGGGGTGCAATACGGCGGGGGCGTGCGTGGGTTCTCAATCGTCCGCGCGTTCTGCCCGATGGAGTTCCGCAAGGGCTGCAAGGTGACGAGTACCGTCGAGCTGCGGGGGCAGTCCAACAATAAAACAGGTCCCGGCGGATGGGGGCACATCATGTATCATACCTATCCCGACGCCGAAGGGCTGGGGACATTCGACCCGAAGGCGGACTTCTCGCCGGTCGCCCGCCTCTACGAGGGACCGCTGAGCGCCGGATTCGACGCCGAGGCGAAGACGCCGGCCGCGCCGCTCGCGTCAGGGGAGCGCCGCGTTGCCTACAAGGCGTCGAAGCGCGGCACGATCACTGACATCGAGCTCGTGTTGCCGGACTTCCGTCTCGCCGACGACCCCGAACTGGGCGGCACGCCCTTTACTGATTCGCTCCTGACGAACATCTGGATCGAACTTTCATTCGACGGCAGAAAGCGCGTCGAGGCGCCGCTCGCCACCTTCTACGGTAGCCACATCGCCTTCCTGAAGCACCCGCAGCCGAAGGGCCGCGAGGATTTTGCGGGGACGAACGGCAACATGAGGACGGCGCTCCTGACCTTCGACATTTCGGGGAAGGACGGACGCTTCTCGAACCGGTTCCCGATGCCGTTCTGGGAATCGGCCGAAGTGGCGTTTGTCAACCGCAGTGCGAAGGCGGTCAATCTTGGCGACGCCTGCGTGAGGACGAACTCGCGTCTCGTTTACGACCGCAAAACGACTGGATACTTTACCGCCGATGCTTATCAGCCGCTCAAGCCGTGCAAGGCGCAGGAGAACATCTTCCTCGGACAGCTTGTTGGGCGCGGGCAGCTTGCCTACAGCGCGTTTGTCGGGCTCGCCTACAAGGGCGGAGCAAGCTGCGAGGGCGACGTCCGGCTCTTCCTGGACAGTCTTTCCGCGCCGGCGGTGCAGTCGGACGGCACGGAGAGCTGGGGGAACTGGGGCGTGGGTTTCTGCTACGGCCCGCGTCTCAATCCCTTCTCCTTCTACCTGACATACGGCTATGTGAACCACAAGAACAACCACGGTCCGAAGATCAGCTTTTTCAGCCGGCTCAAGGGCTGGTCGCTGATGCGCGAGACGGTGGTCGACTGCTGCTACTTCGACCACTTCATGCGCTTCGAGCTAGAGCATGGCGAAGCGAACGAGGAAGACGACGCGGCCCTCTACGGCGGCCAGGTCTTCGCCTACCTCAAGGAGCGGCCGTAAAGCCGCTATTTTTTGCGAGATATACAGAGCAGAATCGGTGAACTGGAAGTTGCAATGAGAAATGAGAATACGATGCGGACGAAATCTCTGCCCGCGTTTTACCATTTCATCTGTTCCCCTTCGCACGGTTGTGCGTTCGGCACAGCATCTGGCAGTTGCCGATGTCCGTTGCGCCGCCCTTTGACCATGCTGTCACATGGTCGGCGTCCATCTCCTCGAACGTCCATATCCTCGTGCTACCAGCCTCATGCCCCACAGCGCAGAGAGGGCAGTTCGACACCCCCTTTTTCTTGGCGGCGGCAGTCTGTTTCGCATAGACGGTCTTTGCATCCTTCTTGCTGAACACCCGCACATTCA
>JAEEGG010026522.1_pt1 | contig 11056 bp, 7 predicted proteins | sample 9134161 | NCBI WGS metagenome assembly JAEEGG01 (sample SAMN16246543, study PRJNA631951) | gut metagenome | biome: gut microbiome; feature: rumen; material: CR-attached | host: Bos | place: Iran: Karaj | collected 2018-10
ATGTATTCCTTGCTGGCGAGCGCCCCGCCCGTGTTGTTGCTGAATCCCATGACAATGTCGTTAAAGGTGAAGCCGCCCACCGAAGCGCTTTTCGCCCTGAAATCGCTGCCGGAAGATGCCCCGCCGATACCGCCGACAGCCGTAGAGTACCGTATCTGCGGTGTGATGTTCGTCAAAGCATATTTCTGAGCCACCAAGCTCGTCAACTCCACCGAGCCGCTGCTGCCAAGGTCCATCAATCCCTCCCCTTCGATGATTATCCCCTCACTGATGGTAACCGTCAGCGGCACATAGATGCGTCTGTTTTCATAGCGCAGGGGAATGGAAGTAAAACCTTCGGTGCTACCCAATTGGTCTTCAAAAGCCATCTGTTCGTTTAAATAGTCTATCGTGATGACTTTGCCGTCCAAGTTGTCGATTCCCAGTATGCCGTCGGCGTAATCGCCCACGATGGGTTTAAGCTGGATGATGGGAGAGATGTCGCTCACATACTCTTGACCCGAAACGGTATAAGTCAGCTCGTTGACGATGACCCGTACCGTTTCCTGACTGTTTCCGGCGCCGCCCATCCTGCCCTCGACCATCTTACTGTATTGGAGGTTGCTGTCGGCAACGAAAATGCTGTCGATGCAGGTGTAGGGGGATCCGGTGTCGAAGACCAGCCGGGCGGTTTTCCCGTTGACCTTTGATTCCAGGTAGAGATGGCTGTAATAGAGGATCTTGTTCATCTGCTGCCCCATGAGGGTGGAGAAGCAGAAGACGGCCGTCAGGAAAAGCAGTGTCTTTTTCATTTGCGATATTTGGTGAAAAACAACGCCGCAAAGGTACACAAAATAATGGTTAGGGGTTACTACTGATGCAATAGTCTCAAGGACAAAATGTATCTGTCAAGAGATTTGTTTTATTGCCGAAGCCAGCCTCTCGTAGCTATGTGTTTTCTGGCGCCGGCACTGCAGTGCCGGCGCGGGAGTATTCCCCTTCTATTTTAGAACTACTCTTTATACACATTTTTCTCTTAATAACATTTCTCCAACCCTCTATATAACTCAGAGAGGTTTTGTATCTTTGCCCGTGTTTTGAAATATTTCAAGGAATCGGGAACGATGTCCGAATCGGGAAGCGTCTAGGATGGCTTTCCGACAAGATGGTGGCCAAGGGAACCAGCATCATCAACAGCTGCTGCGAGAACAATACCGAGCGTATGGCAGCGTACCGTTTAATCAACAACAAGAAGCTCACGATGGAGGAAATGGTCAAATATTTGGCAAAAGGCTGTTCGAAGGGGTGCTCCGACCTCTCGCACGTGCTGTGCATACAGGACACGACAGAGGTTGTGTTCCGCCATTCGGGCCGCCTGTCTGTTAAGGACAGGGATTTCGGCTACGGCACGAGCGAGCTCGACCAGTACTGCATCTTCGCCCACCCGTGCATGGTGGTGGATGCCGACAGCAGGATGCCCGTCGGTTTCAGCCACATAAAGGTGTGGAGCCGCGACCGTACACAGGGCAGAAAGAAGGCAACGCAGCGCAGCTTGTTGAAACTGGAGCAGAAGGAGTCCTTCCGCTGGGCCGAGGCCGCCTCGGAGAGCGCCGCCGCGCTTCCCAAGAAGGTGCGAAAGACGATGGTGGGCGACAGGGAGAGCGATATCTATTCGGTCATGTGCAAGGACCTCGCCGCAGGCTGCGACTTCCTGATCCGCTCCATCCACGACCGTCCCGTGGACTGCGACGTGGAGGATGGAAGACTGGGGATGAAGGAATACATGGAAAGCCTTCCTGTATCCTACACCTACGACCTGTACCTGCGCGGTCACAAGGGCAGGAGCTCTCGCACAGCGAGGATGACGCTCCGCTACGCCAAAGTCACCATACACAAGGGATGCAAGTGTCTGGACGACGTGCCGGAGGAACTGACCTGCTACTGTGTCTATGCGATGGAAGACCCTTCGAGTGTCCCTGCCAATGAGGCGCCGATAGAGTGGCGGTTGCTGACATCGCACGTGGTGGACACGGCGGAACATGCCGTGCAGTGCGTGGAATGGTACAAGTGCCGCTGGTTCGTCGAAGAGTTGTTCAGGGTCAGTAAGTCTGAAGGCTTCCGCATAGAGTCGGTACAGTTGGAGAACGGCGCGGCCGTGAAGAAACTGATAGTGCTGACCATGTACGCGGCATTGCGGTGCGTGACACTGAAGCGGGCCTACGACGAGCAGGACGAAAGTGTTCCGACAAGCCGACTGTTTGACGAGACGGAACAGGAACTGCTGGATGTGGAGATGGAACGTATTCACCGCCATTCGCCCAAGGCACTGGATGGGCGAAACCCTTTCCGCGAACATTCGCTGGCGTGGGCAGCATGGATTATCGCACGACTTGGGGGGTGGAGCGGTTATGTCAAAGCGCATGGAAAACCTGGCTACATTACCATGAAGATTGGCCTTGACAGGTTTAACCAACACCTTGAAATCATAGCTTTCGCAAGGTCCAAAAATGTGTATAAAGAGTAGTATTTTAGAAGGGGAATTTTCGCGACCGCACTTATCGTGCGGAAAACGGGATTTGTTTCAAATCGAAAATTCTACAAATGTTCATAAAGATATGTATGTCAATATGTTAAAATTGTTTTTTTTGAAAATATTGCATCAGTAGTAATGCTGAATTATGAATGCTGAATGTTGAATGCTGAATGTTGAATGAAGAATGAAGAATGAAGAATGAAGAATGAAGAATGAAGGGCGATGGGAGTGTGATGTGGAACAGACAAATTACGCAACTTGAAATTTCAACTGTTAATTATTAATTAAAATTCGGAAAAATATTTTTACTTTTGTCGGCTTGTCGTAAAAGAAAAAATGTATTTTTGCTGCGTTAATTTAAAAACCAAAAAAACGATAAAAAAATGGAAAAAGCAAATCCAATTGAAGAGGCCAGAAGATACGTGGCTAACGCAGAAGAAATCATCAAGAAATCAAAGTATGATCCTGAGACAAAATCCTACAAAGACAAGAAATATGTCCGTATTGCTGGCGACACGCTTTGGAAAGGCAGTCTGATTGCCCTGGATGCAATCCTTCGCGTGCGCACGGGCAAAGGCCGACCGTCCATAAAAAAGTATCAGGAAGCTGCCGCCAAGCGCGACAAAAAGCTGCTGAATTACGTGAACAACGGCTATGAAACCATGCATTTGTTTATGGGCTACGATGGTAGTAAGAGCAAAAAAGTCTGCGATGCGGGTTTCGATTACGCCAACGCCATCATCGACTATTGCGAAAAGCTGCTCCCGTGACGGTGTGCGCGTAGGGGATGATGAAACGATGAGATGATGGGGCGACGAAAGGGCGACAAAGGACGATGAATTGGGGTGGCCAAATTTTTTTATTTTCCTGACGCTCCATAAAAAAATATATTTTTGCGGCGAAAAATTTTGTTCACAAACAATAAAGACAATTATGAATGATGTACAAACATCAAGGTGTCCGCAGGATGTGCCACGAAAATTCAGCTTGATTGTCATGAGAAATCAAAAAAAAGGAATAATTGAAAACAAAGCGGGTCGTTTGATTGGAAGATGGGCACTGATATGTCTGTTTTCCACTCTATTTTTGTCATGTAACAAAGAAAAAGATGCCATCCGTCAAATGTGCTGGAAAATCCGTTTGGAATATCCGAAAGCCACATTGCAAGATGTCTATAAGACTTGCTATCAGGACTATTTCGGCGCAGAGCATCTTATGTCAGACACGAACATTGTCCGAATGTACCTTCACAAAGAACTCGAAGAGTGCCGCAGTACAGACATGAGTCTTATGCCGGAAGAGGAAGCCACAGGCTTCCGCCACCGTTTCACAAGAATCAATCTGTCAGAGGTTATTGATGGAAAATTGACGGAAGATCAATTGTTCTCAATGTTTCTTGATGCGGCTGGCACTGACAAAGCTTTAGGGGATGATTGGGAGGATGAATGGGAGAAAATCGTCACAATAGCCTTGCGTGTCAACCCGGATTGGTTTGATCCTGATTTGTTATCCGAATTGCAGGAAGCGGCTCATAAAAAACAGGCCGTCCGGCATAGCGAAGCATTTCGGACGGCCTACAATCCGCATTATCGGATTGTTAAACGGTAATAAATGTGAGTTTGAATAATTCGCTACAGAAGCGGAATCATTTCAGTCTCAATTTTCTTTCAGTTTGTTTTCAAATCTCGTTTATTTTTTCACGAACTTCGTGGTCACGCTGTTCTTTCCATCGCTCAGGCGCAGGAAATAGCTGCCGGCAGCGAGGCTTTGTGTGTTCATCTCGATTTGGTTGTCACTGACGGCTTGCGTGTTGATGAGTTTGCCGTTAATGTCAAACACGGCCATGCTCGTCACTTGGAAGCTGTTGGTGCGCAGCGAGACGGTGAGTTTGTCGCTGACGGGGTTCGGGTAGATGTTGAGGTCGTTTTCCGTGAGATATTGCGGAAGACCGGTGGTGAAATCGTTCATGCTGCGAGGCACGATGTAATAGCGGTAGTCGAGGTAGGTGCTGCCGATTTTGCTGGTGGAGAAGTTGAATCCGGTGATGTTGACGGTACCCGTGGGAATGTCGGCACCGACGGTGTTGGCGTCTTGGAAATAGGGATAAACGGCACTTGCAGTGACACCGTCTTGGGTGATTTCGTACGTGTTAAGAACGGCGAAAGACCCCGGGGTGTTGAATGTCACGTTGTTCAGTCTGATTAGCTCGGCCTGATGCTGAATCATGAAGCTCTGATCGTTAAGTTGCGGCAGGGTGATAGTAAGCGGGGTGACATCTTGATAGATGGAAACCAGTGAACCGTAAGGTTGCGTGGGTTTGAACTCTAAGAATCCGTAGTAGTTGGTCAGGGTGCCGTAAAGGTCTTTCACTTTGTCGCCGACTTCCAGAGCTCCGAGTTTGTTTTCGGGGTCATAAACCAGGACTGCGCCAGAAGCGTCTTGCAACACTTTTTGGTTGTTATATGAGGCGGTGGCGGTAACAACCACCTCACCAGTGAGCTTGTATTCGGTATGGTCAGCGTTGTTGACCGCTATATCCGTGAAATCCAGCTTGCTGCGCAACTCGGCGATGTTGGCTACCTGAAATTCGGAGGAAACTCCGTATGTGAAGGTAATTGAGCCGGGTGTCATGACATTGCCTGCGGCATCAGCCACGTTGCTGGCAGTCAGCGTGTATGTGTTTCCTTCTGTGAAGGCAGGGGAGATGCCGAGAGTCACCACGCTACCGTTAAGGGAGGCTGAAGTGATGGAGATACCGTTGTCTAACGCATAGTTGCTGACAGTTTCTGCACTGGTCTGGTCCAGCACTTCGTTAAAATTAACTACCAAAGAGTTCTCCGACGGAGTCACGTTACCCATTACCGGTCCAATCGTGTCGGGACCCGCAAGCTGAGAAGTCACCACAATGTTGTCAAGGAAGAAGCGGGCTTTAGAGTTTTGGTAGCTTTTGAACTTTACTGTGGTGGCAGTGGTTCCGCCAGTGAATTCCAAAGTGTATGTGTTGAACTGGGTGGTGCTCAAACCCTCCACAAGATAGTCAATTCCATTGACTTCCACGTACATACGGGTTTGGTCGTTATTCCAAGCTTTGATATCAAAGGTAACGGCAAATCCGCCGTTGTTGCCGGAAAGGTCAAGCTCAGGAGTCATGATGAAACCACCTTCAGTGCTTTTGCCGACTCTAACCTTTTGAGTGCTGGAATAAACCCAGTTTCCTGTCCATCCTGGGACTTGGGTGTAGTTGTCCAAATGCAGACCTATAGAGGTGTTTGTGTCAGCGACACCGGAGAAATCCTCGCTGAGGACAATGGTTTGCGCGTTCAGCCCGCAAAAGGCGAACACAGCCAATAACAAAAGTAAACTTAATTTCTTCATATTGCTACAATTTAATTTTAAGAATTTTCTCTTAATTTTTGAACCTGCAAAAATAAAAAAAAAGCAGTCCGATGAGTTTGAAAATGTGTTTGGAAGATATTTTATCCTGCCTTATTCATGCCGATCTTGAATGTCTCCTCCAAATCCCAATAGGCACGGATGGAGATGTTCTTCGGGAATACGAACACCTTCTCGGGCTGCCGTTTGGACGAATAGTCGCCGGTGTCCCAAAGCCCATTGTCGTTTTCGTCACAGAATGCGCTGACCCGGTAGGTGTCGGGATTCAGGTACGGATAGGTGATGGTTGACGTGCCAGTAAGCCGGTTCTCCTGTATCTTGTGCTCCCCTTTCCACAACGTGACGATGTAGGGCTTTCCGTCTTCGGGCAGCTCGTAGTTCATGATAAGCGTGCCATAATCTTTGACAGATTTGGCGGAAAACTGCGTTTTCAACGTGTCGTTTGTAAGCTCGTTATACCCATAAAACACAGAATCAGGAATCATCACTGTGTAGCTCTTTTTCTCCATATATGGCATGGGAAGCGGTAGCTGCATCACAAACGAGTCGGGAACAGAATAGCGGTAGATGACCGTGTCCTTGACCGACTGTTGTTGGGAATAGACATATACGTCAAAGGAGTCGGACGGGCGGATGGGGTAGGGGAACTTCAGCGTCAATGGCTTATGGTATTCACCGGCATTCTGGAATGTCACGTTGATTTTTTTCGTCTGATTTTGACGGCCTCGTCCGGTTGCCTGTTTCTCGTGATACGGTGTCAGTCGCACAGTGTCGAGATGGTTGTCCGCGTCAAAATAATAGGTGGTCGTGTCCGGCATCGGCGATTTCAGGTACCACGTGATGGTGTCCCTGGTCTCGTTGAAACGTTCAAAAAACGCTAACGCATTGTCCGCAGGGGTGGCGGAAAATCGGTTGACGGCTATTTTATAGGGGAACACGTAAATGCCGGAAGCGGGATTTTCGTATCGTTGCAGCTTTTGGATGGTGTCGGCGGCAGCGAAGGAGAAAAGCGTCACTTTCGGCAGCGAGGCTTTGAGGGTGTCGGCGGCACTGTCCGGCAGTGCTTGGTAAGCCGTGACCGTTTCCTCAATAAAGGCAATCTCTTCGTTGGGGAGATTGTAAAGCAAGTCGGAATTTATGTCTTTGATTGCGAATATTTTATAGCTTCCTTCCGTGATGTTTTGGAACTGGAAACTGCCATCGTCCAATGATTTGGTGATGAAATCGGGACGTGTGGTGAACGGCATGGAATCGGCCGTGTTTTTGTACAACAGCACGTAAAAATCCTTGGATGGTGTCAAAGTTTTGGCATCCAATATGTTGCCTTGAATCATGTAGTCGTCCAGACTGTCGCCGGTGGAGAAACTGTAGTGAAGGTAACTCAAAGGGGTGTTTTCGTGATAGTCTCGTATGCAGTCGGAGAAGACCATATTGTAGGTGGTGTTCGCTCGCAGGGTGTCTTTGAACTTGATAATGAGGGATTTGCCCTTCAAGGTGTATTGTGGCGTTTCGGACAGCGGGGGCGAAATGAGGACGTTGCTCGTCGGGTTGTTCAACGTGACATATTCGTCAAAATAAATTCGGATTTGTTTGTCGTGGAAGCGCACAGACTGGTTCTCAGGTGTCATTTTCAGCACCTTTGGCGGTGTGGTGTCCCTCGGCCCTCCTGTCGGGCTGGAAATCTTCGCACAGCCCGCAAAAAACGCCGCCAAAATCATCATTGTCACAACAACAATACCTTTCTTCATCGTCATTTCATCGTTTTTTTTCATCGCTTCTTTCGTCGCCTTTCATCGTTTATTTCATCGTCTTAAAACGGAATAAATCCAATTCCCAACTTCACCCCGAACCAGTAAGCTCCGAGGATGCGGTTCCGGGCGTAGTTGTCGAAAGTGGCGTCATCCGGTCCGGTGTAGTCGTAAAATGAGCTTTTGTTTTTGATTTTCGCGAACGGTACCTTATAGCCGCCGAAAGTGGTGCCGAGGCTTGCAGCGAGATTCAGCTTCAACCGGTTCAGCACGATAAAGTCGTAGCCATATTCGACCTTAACCCCGAAAATGCTGCCTTTGTTCTCAATGATTTCGCCAAGCGGCTCCGTTGTGGTGATAAAGATTTCGGGATTAATGCCTACGGTGTCCATCTTATAATGGTAGAAGAAACCGTCAAATACGAATTTGAAATAGTGGCCCAATGGTGCGAAGCGTTTGCCGATGTATTGCTTGTAAAATACGCTGAAACCATGTGCGGTGAGCTTTCCATTGAGGGATGTGAAATAGTTGGGGTCGTAAAAGTCATAGTAACCCCAATCGTCAGGGGATAGCAAACGAGTGTCAGTACCCTTGAACGGCGAGTTGTAGTAGTTGTAACCTACCCCTACGGTGCCTTTCTCCCATGCGATCAGCTCAACACTCGGGGAGAGGAAGTAGTTGAGTCCGAGGTATCGTTGCGCACTTTCGGATATGTTCCAGTTTGAGCTCACTGGATTGGGGTTGAGCCATGCGGGTGAGAAATACGCCTCCATGTTCAGAATCAAATGGTTGCCTAAGAAGTTGTACTTTTGGGCACTGGCCATTGACAGACCGGCCGTGATGAAGAGTAGTAGTATTGTCTTTTTCATTTTATTTATCTTCATATTGTTCATCGTTGTTCATCGACATTCATCGCCTCACATACCGTTCCAGCCGTTGATAGACAAATCCGTTGATGTAGGCTTTGCGCATCACCTCGGAATGGCTGTAGTGGTCGCTGCACTCAGTGGTGCCGTCTATTACATCGATGATGCGGAAGTTGACATCCACATCATGGCGGCGGAGAGCAAATACGCTCGCCACAACGGGCAGGGAGTAAGGGCACACCGGAATCAGGAAAGGCAGATAGACTTTGCCGGGGAAGAATGATTTGCCGGGGGTGTCTGTCACGTGGACGAAGCAGATTTTGCGGCTGCCCAATGCTGCGGTGATGTCGTCCAGATATTCGGCGGTGTGGTAGCGCATGTCAAGGCCGCCGGCATTGGTGAAGTCCTCGTTCCAATGGCGCATTTTCATGAAATTGTTGTAGGTTTCCGTTTCCGGCTTCGAAAAATCCATGGTAAGCGTTATCGGGGTGATTTTGTGGCGTTTGAGGGCACGGCACATCAGTTTCTGCAGCTGCTCGGCGTTGCGCCTGTCGGCAGACGGATTCTTGACATGACCGTAGTTGTCGAGGGTGAGGTAGGTCGGGGTGGTGATGAGCACCGATTTCTCGTTGCCAATCTTAGCTTCGGAAACGGAATTCAGGATGGCCTGCATCTCGGCATTTACCACTGCATCGTTCACCCAGGTTTTGAAGAGCGAGTCGTTGTGGATGTCCACCAACATATAGTTGGCGGTTTTGAACTTGGGGTCAGGCAGCACTTTGGTGGTTATGTTCTGTTGCTTGATGCGATCGTATTTGGAACTGTTTGCGGCAGGTTGCGTTGTGTCACTGCCGTTTTGGGCAATATCCTCTAACGAGGTGCCCTGCGGGTAGTCGCAGAAGTCGGTGAATCGCATCTTGTTCTTCACGAAGATGTCATTGATGAGGTCTTTGACAATGTTTTGCAGATATGCGTCATGGGGGTCGGCCTGCATTGCGGTCCAGGCCTTGCGCAAGGCGAGCAGGGCGTACTCGTTACGGCTCAACTTGGACAGGAAGTAGTTGACTTGCTGTTGTTCGCCCTCCACATCGCGGTAAGGTTCTACGAAAGTACTGATTACTCCGGCACTTTTGTGCTTGGCGGCTCCATAGTAGGCGGTGACCATGGAGCGGCGCAGGTACGCGTTGTCGGGGAACGTCTGTTCCAGCACGTGCATGTTATAGATGGCCTTGTCGTAGTCGTGGTTGATTAGGAAACGGTCGATGCAGGCGAAGCGGGCCACGTTGCGCAGGCGCGTGAACTGCTCCTGGGACTGCACAAATTCTTTGCGACCGTCATTGGAGAGCTTACTGACAAGTCCTTTCACAAGGGTGCGACGTTTCTCTATGTTGGGGTGGGTGAGCAGTGTGTCGATTATGTTGGAACGGTCGGGAATGTTCGAGACTTTTTTCAGGAAGTAGTTGTCGGGGAAATGGTAGAAGTCCGTTTCCACTTCCTGACTTTGGAATGGGATTTCATCGAAAGGGAGGTCGGCGTAGAGCAGCACGTCGAAGAGGCCGTCGAGAATGTCATAGCTGTAGGGGGAATCTTTGTAGAAAGAAAGCAGTCCGACGCGGTCGGCGGCGAACTCCTGGTCACGGGAGAATTGCTGGTGACGCATGTACCTGCTGATGATGTCGCCGCTCCGCTTCCCCTTGTCCGTCCTATCGTCATGGTGTTCGCTGTAGTGGGCGATTTCATGCGCCAGCACGAAAGCCAGTTCCGCCTCGTTGGTCACCTGCGCCAGCATCCCCATGGTCACCAAGACGGTGCCGTTCGGCAGCGAGTAGGCGTTCACAATGGTGCTCTGCAAGATATAGACGTGGACTTCCTGCTGCAGCTGCGGGTGATTGACCAACAGTTTCTCCTTGATGTTATCGAGATACTGGTTCATCTCGGTGCCGTAGAGGATTCTGCCTTGATTGAGCATGGAAACGAGGAACGGACTGTATTCCTTGTCCGACTTCGGGGTGTTCGCGGCCTTCTTCAGATCGGTGGGGAAACCGCCCTGCGACTCTATCGGTGCGTAGTTGTTGACCGAGAGCTGCGGCTGCGCGAAACTCGCAACAGAACACAAAACCAGTATTGCCAATAAGATCTTCTTCATAGTGCTTTTTTTCAAACTGCAAAAATAACAACTTTATCTATTCCGTAGGACGCAAATCTTCCGAAAGGTTGCAGTTTGTTGGTGATTATTTTCCCAGCATCCGGCAGATCTCTACTTCTTGGGATAGTAGAGATACAAAACATTTCGCCTCTACCCAATCGCTATTAATTACTCATTTCTAATTACTCATTACTAATTACTAATTTCCACCAGCAGCCCCTTCAGGTATTCCCCTTCCGGATGGTAGATACTGACCGGGTGGCATGGGGCGTGCTGCAGACGGCTGACCACGCGGACGTTCTTGCCGGCGAGGGCGGCGGCGGAGAAGACGAGCGTCTGGAAGTCGTCGCGGCTGATGGCCTGCGAGCACGAGAAGGTGAAGAGCAGCCCG
>JAEEGG010026529.1_pt1 | contig 11054 bp, 9 predicted proteins | sample 9134161 | NCBI WGS metagenome assembly JAEEGG01 (sample SAMN16246543, study PRJNA631951) | gut metagenome | biome: gut microbiome; feature: rumen; material: CR-attached | host: Bos | place: Iran: Karaj | collected 2018-10
ACAAGAAGACCTGGGCAGAAAAGGCTATCCTGAACGTCGCTCGCATGGGCAAGTTCAGCTCCGACCGTACCATCAAGCAGTACGCCGAAGAAATCTGGAACGCCAAGGGCTGCAGCATCAAGCTGTAGTTTAGACGAGAGAACGCTCACTGCGTTCGCTACAGACGAGAGATTAGGTCGCGATTTCTATCGCGACCTTTCTTATATGACCGCTCGGCTCTATTGCAATTATAAAATGTGATATCGCCTCGCTCTCGCCATCACGGCACGCTTACGCCGTGCCGCTTATGGCTCACGATATTATATTTGAGTCAAAGGACATTTTATGGAAATCAAGAAAACGAATGCGGCGAGAATTCTAGACCGCCAGAAAATTTCTTACGAGCTTATCCCCTACAAGGTCGACGAAAACGACCTGGGCGCACAGCACGTTGCCGACAGCCTCGGCGAAGACATCAATCAAGTTTTCAAGACGATTCTTGTGCACGGCGACAAGATCGGCTACCTGATTTGCGTGGTGCCGGGGAACCTCGAAGTGGACTTGAAGGGAACCGCCAAGGTGAGCGGCAACAAGAAAATCGACACCGTTCCGCTCAAGGATTTGACACCGCTGACCGGCTACATCCGCGGCGGTTGCAGTCCGCTTGGACTCAAGAAGAACTTCCCCATTTTCATTCACGAAACCGCGATGCAGTTCCCTTACATCTACGTGAGTGCAGGCGAACGTGGCTTGCAGCTGAAAGTCGCGCCCGCTGACCTTGTCAAGGCGACTCGCGCGACTGTGGGCGTTATCGCGAGAGTTCCTCCCGAAGCCCCCGAGGACTAATCCCATGCGCAAAGGAATGCTCGTTTCTCTTTCGGCGATTGCCGCTACGGCATTCCTTGCCGCGTGTTCATCCGACGACAGCTCGGCCACAGAACCGGCAAATTTTGCCGAAACTCAATTATCCAGTAGTTCCGACGAAGGCTCCAAACCCGCCGACAAAAATTTTTCCGATTCGAGCAGTTCCTTTACCGAATCGGAACCGAGTTCCTCGACAGAGGTTCCAAACAACCACGAATATTCGAGCGCCACTTCATCTTCCAATACACGCCCCGCGTCATCGTCTTCAGCCATCGAGCTTTCCGAATCGTCTAGCAGCGAGGCAAGTCCCGAATCCAGCTATTCATCCTGGACGGCCACGAACTCTTCGAGTTCACTCGAAAACGTTGAATCAAGTTCTTCCCCATACCTCTGGAACGACGAATTCGACGGAACCGCCATTGACGCAAGCAAATGGACTTTCGAAACAGGCGCCACCGGCTGGGGCAACAACGAATGGCAAAACTACACCGCCCGTAGCGAAAACGCCTACGTGCAAGACGGCATTCTCCACATCCGCGCCAACAAGGAACGCTACGAAAGTTCCGACTACACCTCGGCCCGCATCATCACCAAGGGAAAGTTCAGCTTCACCTACGGCACCGTAGAAGCCCGCATCGCACTCCCCGTAGGCAAGGGAATCTGGCCCGCCTTCTGGATGCTTGGCGAAAACATCGATGACGTCAGCTGGCCCGCCTGCGGCGAAACGGACATCATCGAAACAGTAAACGACGAAAACATCGTCTACGGCACGAACCACTGGGCTTACGAAGGAAACCATGTCGAATATGGCAACAAAACCAACGACTATTACGGAACAAGCCTAACGCTCGATATCACTCAGTTCCACACCTACAAACTCATCTGGAACGAGAAGACGATCGCCATGTACGTAGACGATTTCAAGTACCACGAAATTAGCATCGAACTAGACGCCAACGGAAAAAGCGCCGGCGGAACCGACGCTTTCCATAAGCCTTTCTTCTTTATCTTGAACGTTGCCGTTGCAGGCAACTGGCCAGGCTTCGAAGTAGACGACTCGCAATTTCCGAACGAGATGCTAGTCGACTACATCCGAGTCTACCGGTAATCAGTAGAATTCTACTTCACTTCCACTTCGACTTCGTCGTCGTTCAGCACACGAAGTTCAATGCGACGGTTCTTGATGCGGCCCGCCTCGGTGCTGTTGTCTGCCTTGGGCTGAGAAGAGCCATAGCCACTTGCCGAAAGACGTCCCCTGTCGATTCCCTTGGAAGTCATGTAGAGGAACACGGCGTATGCACGCTGTTCCGAAAGGGTCTGGTTCATGTTTTCGTCACCCTCGGAACTGGTATGCCCCTGGATTTCGATTCTTGCCTTGGGGTTACGCTTGATTCCCGCCACCGCGGCATCCAGGATTTCCATCGATTCCGGTTCCAGCTCTGCGCTCCCGGCCTTGAAATTCACGCCCTTCAGTTCCACGCGGGTATCATCGAAGGCGACCGTTATGCCACCCGTACTCGCCGTGGGCGAAACATAGGGCGTATTGCCACATTCGAACAGTCCCGTAATGCTTTCGCAAAAAATGGTGTACGTCTCTTCGCGGGGAATATGGAAGGTCACTTCGCCTTCTTCGTCGGTTACAACGGACACCTTGTTCTTCGGATTTTTCTGTCCAATGAAGACGAGTCTTTTCTTTGCCTGGGGAACATCGTCAAAATTGGTATAGGTCACGGTCAACACGGCATGAGTCTTGTTCGGCAGAAGATCGCGCGCCATAACGGGCATCGAAAGCAAAAAGAACACCGCAAGTAGCACCACAATATTTTTCATAGAATAAATCAACCTTCAAAAAGGGAAATGTTCAAAAACGCGGCTAAAAATAGAAAAACGTTCGATAAAACGTCCTTGCAAAAAGCATTCAAAATTCTAAATTTTGCGCGAAAATTGCATCACTCCAAGGAGTTCTCATGAAATTCAAGAAATTCGCGGCGATGACACTCATCGCAGGACTTGCCACGACGGCCTTCGCAGCCGATGTCACCGACAACATGACCCTCAAGGCCAACGTGCAGACCCAGGTCACCAAGTCCATCGCGGACGATGACAACAACTTCAGCAGCGGCTGGATCCGCGCCAACATCGGCGGACAGTACAAGAGCGAAAACCTGGACGGAACCATCATGCTCCGCATCTTCGCTCCCGAATTCGGCAACAAGATTAAGGACGGCGACGGCAAAACAAGCAGCTACGACAAGATTCTCGCGGATCTCTACTGGGTGAACTACAAGTGGAACGTCAGCGAAAACGACCTCGTGAACCTGAAAATCGGTCGCTGGAAAACCGACTGGTCGCAATCCACCAACTTCGGTACCTACGTAGACAAGGACCTCACCAAGCGCGGCCTCTGGATGCGCGACTATAGCCACAACGCACTGGAACTCGGCTGGAAGCACGGCCTGAACCAGCTGAACGCCATGGTCGCCGCCAAGAACGGCACCGCAAACCAAGGCTACATCCGCGTCGAAGACGACATGAAGTTCACGTTCCCCCTGGAAGTCAAGGTCGCCTACCGTTCCAACCTGGTTGACGTGGTACAGAACACCGCCTACGTGACCCACCGCATGGCCGCCTACGCTAGCTACGACCTGCTTTCTTTCCTGCGCGCCTACGGTGAATACGCCTGCATCTACACGCAAGACGACGATATCAATACACAGGCCGACAACTACGTCGCTCCCGAATCCAAGTATTTCCAGCCGGGCATTTACTATCAGCCGTTCTACCTGGGTCTTGATCTTGCCCCCAAGAGCGGAATCGCCAACACCCTCATGAGCCACCTCATGGTGGAATGGGAATACATCAACAAGCGCGACAACCTCTACGCCGCCACGGAACACACCTATGACGATTGGGCATGGACCGTTGCCTGGGTGAAAAGCATCGGCAAGTCCAAGCTCCAGTTCAGCGTCTATAGCGAAAACGAAATGAGCGACGTGGGTCTCGCCTTCCGCCTGACGAGCACCATCAAGTAAGTTTCAGGAATTATTCCAGGACATTTAAAACGGCTCCCCATTGGGGAGCCGTTTTCATATCCAGCGGACATAAAAAAGCCCAACCGAAATCTACGGCTGGGCCTTCATGAATTTCTACAGGACACCCTTGCTGCTGGGGATTCCCTTCACGTTACGGCTCGGAGAAACGGCCATCGCAACGGCACGGGCAAAGGCCTTGAAAATCGATTCGAGGCAGTGATGGTTGTCGTTACCGTAAAAGAGTTCCACGTGCAGGTTCATACGGGCATTTTCACAGAGGCTCTTGAAGAAGTGTTCGAACATCGAAGCCTCGATGCCACCCGCCATCGCAGCCGGGAGTTTCACGTTCCAGACAAAACCGATACGGTTGCTGAAGTCGATGCACACGCGGCTCAAGGCCTCGTCCATCGGAACAAAGTAGAAGCCGTAGCGTTCGATTCCTTTCTTGTCGCCAAGGCATTCCACCAGAGCCTGGCCGAGCACAATCGCAATGTCTTCCATGCTGTGGTGCATATCCACGTGGACATCGCCCTTGCAGGTCAAATCCAGGTGAATTCCGCCATGGACCTGGAACAGGTTCAGCATGTGGTCCAGAAAACCGTTACCGGAGCTGATTTGACCCGGAGTGGAATCGTCCAGGTTCAAGGACAGGGAAATATCGGTTTCTGAAGTTTTTCGGGTAATCGTCGTGCTACGCATAATAAATCCTTACTTTACAATCATTCCACCGAACACGCGGAAACGGGTGACGCGGCCAGACTTCATTTCGGGAAGCGGAGTTTCCTCGCCGTTCAGCAGCATCTTCGCAATCGCCTTCGGGTCGCCAATCGTCACGCACAAGGTGTCATTCGTATTGTAGACCATTTTCACGCCGGCACGGGAGATATTCGCTTCTTTCAAGAAAGAACTGGAATCTTCACGGCGCTTGAGTCCTACCCACGAAAGGGCTTCGCCCGAACCCACCAGCACAAAGTTCGTCTTGTTCGTTTTCGGGGCTTCGGCTTTTTCAGCATTCTTCTTGGAATCCGAAGAAATGAAAATCGTCGCAGAAGCGGGCAGGTCGGATTTTTTGACCGCAGAATCGACTTCCGCCTGGCTCATCACGGTAGTCTTCAAAGAGAACTGATCCGCCGAAGAGTCCTTTGCCGTAGAATCTGCCACAAGGGAATCGACCGGAACAGCCTCGGCTCCGTCGGGAATTTCCTGAGTCATCGTATCTTCGACTACCGCGGGCACCTTTTCTTCGGGCTGCTGTTCAGCCGTCTGCTTGAGGGCGAGCGATTCCAAGTCCAGGAAGTGGGAAACAACAAGGAACGCCAGTATAAGAACGACGATTACGACAGGAACCGCCATGCTCTTTTTCTTGGTTTCGCCTTCTTTCAGCGGAGCAATCTTTTGTTCGCCCGAAACATTCTCATAGTCATTTTCAACCGGAGCGCCAATCTCAGAACCAAAGGCCTTGAGAACCTGATCCGCGTTCAAGTTGAGCTTGTTGCTGATGGAACGCAAATATCCGCGCACGTAGGCAGCCACCGGGAAAGCCTTCCACTGCCCCGCCTCGATAGACCTGATATACGACACGGCAACCTTGGTCGCATCCGAAAGTTCCTCAACAGTCATTCCGCGAGATTCGCGGACCCTTGCAATAAATTCGCCCAACTTTTCATCGGGACGTTTTTCTTCTGCCGGAATCGACATTATACCTCTACCTTCAAATCACTCAGCATCTGGAGCATACGCGCAACGGGCAGCCCCACAACGTTGTAATAGCACCCCCGAATCTCCTTGATAAGCCTCGCCCCTGCGGTCTGAATTCCGTAGGCGCCAGCCTTGTCCATCGGGTCCCTAGAATTTACATAATTTTCGAGTTCCTGTAAGGAGCAATTTCTAAAAATGACCTCCGTTTCCTCGCATCCGACCGAAAGCACCTTGCCACCGTGGGCGACCGCCACCCCGGTCATTACTTTGTGCGACCGGCCGTTCAGCTCCTGAAGCATTTCTAAAGCTTCCGCTTCATCGTGCGGCTTTCCCAGGGGGCGGTTATCCAGGAACACGAGCGTATCGAAACCCAGAACAATTTCGGACGGGCGCTTCCGCGAAACCGAGAGCGCCTTGATCGAGGCGATTTCCTTCGGGAAATCCAGCGGGTTCGTCGAAGTAGGCTTTTCTTCCTCGTTCGAGACAACCACTTCAAAATCCACGCCGATCAGTTGCAGAATCTCTCTGCGCCGAGGCGAACCACTCGCTAAAATCACTTTCGTTTTTCCCATCATAGCATCCTTTTTTACTCAGAGGGAGCTTTCTGCGACCGCCCTCACTGCTCAAAGCACCACAGGTGCGCCCTCATCGCTAATTCGTTTCCGTGCTACCCGCGTTCAGCTTGATGTCCGGCAGATCCCTCACGTAAATCGAGAAACTCCAGCCCGCGGCAGGTCCCGTCGGGGTCCAGCTAAAGTCAAGTTGCCAGCAATGCAGCACTCGGTTGAACGTAAAGCTATGCGTCACGAAACGGCCTTCGTTATAGTTGTAGCGCGTACTGTAGGTCATTTCCCAGTTGCGCGTCGGTTGCAGGCTCGCGCTGATTCCCGTAGAATGCGACACCTGATCCTGGAACAAGTCCTTCGCTACACGCGTACTGCTAAAACTGTAGCTGTAGTCGAAGCCAAAAGTCCACTTGAGCATTTCGTACTTGCCCATCTGCGAAGGGAGGCCCCCATTGAATTCGCCGCTCCAGCTAAAGCGCTTCGAAAAATCGTAACCCCAGTAAGTGAGTTCCGGCACCTGCACCTTGTTCGGGTCATCGCTGAACTTGTGGTAAACGCTATGCCGCGTATTGATAGTGAACAAGTAGTCCGGCAAGATCTGGAAACCGAACGAAGACGTAATGTCCGAGAACTGCAACGAGTCCGCCGCAAAGTTATACGAAACATTATGACGCGTCGTCAGGAGGCGGCGTGTACCGTACTGATCCTCGACCGCCTTCGCCGTATCGCCCTTGGTAGTATCGGCAGCATGGCCCACCACCTTGAGGTACTTGATATCGAAGTCGTTGTTCAGTCCGAAGCCGACCGTTTTCTGCTCTATCTGATAAGGAGTCTGCCCCAGGAGAGGGTGCGGAGCAAACTTTTTCACCGTATCGATTTCGGGCGCATACGTATAGGACACGCTCGGCGAAAGCACATGCCTTGCACCCGTGAAGCGTCCAATTTCAGGCACCCAGATGCCGTAAAGCTTGGTGTCCGCCGTAATGCTGTAATTGTGGTTATAGGCGACCTGACCGTATTCGTCATGTTCAGGGTCAAGGCTCATGTAACGCCTACGGTACTTGAGGGAATCCTCGGGATTGATCCAGCCCGTTCCCGTCCAGTAACCCGTGAAGGTCGCACGCGGCGTGAGGTTGATGACATCGAAAATAGAGCCCGAATAATCAACGGAATAGGTACCCGTGTAACCCACGTATTCCGCCGTCGTATCTTTCACGTTCACCGTATCGCGGGCACGACGCGTGTAATAGTTGAAACGGTTATTGAAGCTATAGTTGAACTTTTCCATGTAGCTGATAAACGAACCGTCTTCGTAAGCTTCTTCGTCCTCGTCGTACTCGAACGTAAAAAGCTGTCCGCTCATACGGTACTGGATATCGGGAATTTCGCGTTCCATCATGTCGGTCACCAGGTTGTGGCTCTGGCGCGCCTTCACGGTCAAGCTCTTGTTGGTACCGAACTTGCCCGAATAAGTGAGCTGGGCATTCGCCTGCTGGTTCAAGATGGTTTCGGCATCGAGGGCCTTGTCCTTACGAATGCTCTGGCTAGAAACAAACGAACCCGAGCCGCTCAACGTCTGCTTTCCGTCGGGAGTCAAGTTCTGGTTATGCGCAAAGCGGATATCGTAGCCACTGTTCGCCATGTCAAACTCTTCGAGGTACGCCGTATAGGAAAGGTTTCCGTCGAGCACGTAACGTTTCTTGTAGCGGACTTCGCCCGTGAGAGTCGAACGTTCGAACCGGGCCTCGTCACCTTCGATAATGTCCCCCTTGACCGTTGCATCCCAGTAATCATTCGGTGCGTAGTAGAAGCCGATGTTGCTCATGTAGTAGCCCTGCTTCTGGTCACCGCCGAACTTGGGAGTCAAAAGACCCGACTTACGTCCGCTCTTCAGGGGAGCAACAATCATCGGAAGCACCGCCACCGGCACATCGGCAATATTCAGCACCACCGGGCGCGCGGTAATGGTCTCCTTGGGCTTCACCACCATGCGGCGTCCGTAAAAGTAGAAGTGCTGGTGCGTCGAGTCGTTACAGGTACTAAAGTCACCGCGCGCAATCTGAATTCGCTGATCCGGGAGTCTACGAACCTCCATACCATTCAACTGCTGGTTGTCCTGATACGTGGTCGCATAATAGATTTCGCCGATCCGGCTTTTCATGTTGTATTTGAGCCGCATTCCCGAAAGCGACGGATTCTTGGACTCACGCAAAATCGGATCGCCACTTGCAGCCAGGATACTGTTTTCCTGGTCGAACAAGATGGTGTCGGCATCCAGGGTCGCCGTGCGGTACTTGAGCTGTGCGCTGTTATTCAAGTTGAAAGTCGACTTGTCCACGTCGTAAACGAGGTCCACCGCACGGTATTCAATCGTGTCCACCCCAGTCGTATCGTTCATCCAGTCGACTTCGGTGGTATCCTCTTCGACCTGCTCGCGCTCTTCGAGTTCAAAGCGGGTCATCTCCTGACCGAAAGCGGTCGGAGCGGCTAAGGCAACAAGCCATAATGCCAAAAATGCCCACAGATTACGATGGGTTCCAGATAAAATCACGTTGCAGCAAATATAGGAAATAGTAGAAAGAGGCACGAACGTGGCATCCAGGCCCTTCGGTAAACTCAGGGTAAACTCCGGGCTTTGCCCGTAGTCAATATACGATACTTGGCAACTTGTTGTCTTAGTAGAGTTAGGTTCGTAGGAGCAGGATCTCTAGCCGATTTTTAAGACGGGGGCATATAAAAACGTTCCAAAGGTCACTTTTATACGCCCTATTTTACGTTGTACAAAATGTTTTTCTATAAAAAACACATCGAGGGGCATATAAAACACCCTAAAATACTTCCCTTATACGCCCCCAGCCAGTAGAATACGCTTAATTTGTTCAAAACATCGTCATAAGGGGCATATAAACGCCCCCGTTTTTGAATTCTTATATGCCCCACTCCCCAAAACAGCCTATAAAAAACGTCACCCCCGATTTAATCGAGGGTGGCATCTGCAATATTCGCGATCAATCCGCAACTAAAGGCGGCCAATTACTTGAGCACGGCGTTCTTGCCAGAGACAGAGCCGTTAAGATCGATGCGGACCAGGTAACGGCCACTCGGAACATTTTCGCCATTCCAACGTACCGTGTTGAAGCCCGGCTGGGCGTTGTCGGCACGGAGATTTGCCACTTCAGCACCATCGGAGTTCAAGATGGTGACGATAGCAGTACCGGCAGACTTGGCATCAAAGTTCACTGCCTTACGGCTAAAGCCCTTGAGCATTGCCGAAGCAGGCTTGTTCACATTCTTGGATGCCTTGGGAGCAAATTCATCGGCACGTTCCACATAAATGCCGTTCAGTTCCTTGGCGTTCACCTTTTCGTCTTCAGCAACGAGAGAGCCACGCTTGAGGACCGCCACCAGCTGTTTGGCACCTTCGGTCGCGCTTGCGTAAGTTTCAAGTTCCTGGGAGTTGAATTCCTTCTTGTCACCGTACCAAGCTTCGACACTTTCGCTTTGCAGATCCTTCACGGTAATCTGGGCACGGCGAAGCGTTGCCGTCATCGTATCGACTCCGCTTACAAAGGTGAGTTCGAGCGGCTTGTTCACCTGGCCACGGAGCTGTTCCTTGGACTTTTCAATGTCGTTACCCTTGAGGCTCACCCCGTCGACGGCGATAATCACATCGCCAGCCTGGAGCTTGGTTTCCGCTGCAGGAGTACCCGGAATGACTTCCGCCACCTTGACGCCGTCGCGGGTCTGGTAAATCGTCACGCCGATACCGCCGAATTCTTCGTCGGCCATGATCGGAGCAGCAAGCATTGCAGCAACAAGAGAAGCCTTGATAAACTTGTTCATAAATTCTCCTTGTAAATCCATTCGACCTAAATATATAATATTTAATCGTTTCGGCAACTGAATTTGTCAAGAAAACATTCCAAAAAGCCGAACCCTTGACAAAAACGCCAAAATTTACTATATATGGGCTATGGTTGCGCACCAAAATCGCGCATTTATCAATTTTCAATAAAAATTTTTCCATAAAATTCTTTGAGACCCCATGAAAAAATTTTTGGGGATATTGTACCCTCTCGAAACCGGGTATGAGTTTCCAAAATTTTTTTCAAAAAAAGGTAACTCATGAATAAGAAAAACTATTTCCAAAACATCGCCCAACAACTCAACCGCAAAGTGGCCCCCGCAGAAAGCGAGGGGCCGAGTTTCGCTCTGCTCAAAATCATGGAGTACTGGGTCCGTTTTTTGCAGGCGGATTCCGACTATCTGAATATCGAGCCGATCGTCACTCTTATGAATTTTGAAACGCAGACCGAACTCGTCTACGCACTCGCCAAGATTGAAGAGGAAAATCTGCGATTACCCGCCGCCGTCGCATCCAGGGTAAATTACTGCGGTCCCCACGGTCGTCAGTTTTTAAAGAAGTACCCGAATGCGGACTATCACTTCGAGGTGAAGCACTGCATCAACAACATTAAGAATCTCACCCGCGACGTATTCTCGGAAGCAGAATGGAAAAAATTCAAGAACACCGTCATTCCGCTGTTCCTGAAGTTCGCATGGAACGAGTTGAACAAGGGTGTCGCCGAAAACGACGCCACAATGGCACGAATCGAAAAATTGCAGAACCTGTCCCATCTGCAGGATGACGAAATCGAGATTATCCTGTATCTCTGGCTGCAGGAATACGGCGAAATGGACGTCTCCTCTAAAAAGAAGGGCCCCTCCACGGGAAACCGCAGCCGCTATATGGAAAAGGATTTCGATCTGATACCCTTTGCGACAGGGCTCCCCAAACAGAATGTAGCGGACATGCTCAACAGCGATTCTCTACTCTCAAAGCTCGGAATCATCAACGAAGACGCCGATCTCGACCGCGATATCATTTTCCATTTGAACGGACAGAACGAAATCT
>JAEEGG010026532.1_pt1 | contig 11053 bp, 4 predicted proteins | sample 9134161 | NCBI WGS metagenome assembly JAEEGG01 (sample SAMN16246543, study PRJNA631951) | gut metagenome | biome: gut microbiome; feature: rumen; material: CR-attached | host: Bos | place: Iran: Karaj | collected 2018-10
ATTTGCACGGCTGTAATAAAAACCAGTCGTACTTTCACGGTGAGGAACTTCATAAAGACTTTCGATAAACGGTGAGGCTTCTTCTGCACTGATTTTACCTTCCAGCGCATCTATTGCCTTACGGTAAGCGCGTGTTACCATTGCAACATAATAAATTGATTTCATGCGGCCTTCAATTTTTACCGCATCAACTCCTGCTTTTTTCATGTCATCGAGGTGGTCTATCATGCAGAGGTCTTTTGAAGAAAGAACGGCGGTAAAGTCATCGCCTTCAAACACAGGGAAATATTCGCCCGGTCTTTTATGCTCCTGAAGGACTAAGACGCCGCTCTGAGCAAGAGCCTTTGCTTCAACTGAAGTGAGCGGTTTTCCAGTTTTGAGGGAATTTACCGTATCAAGAAGACTTACTTTTGAGCCGTCACTCATCTCAAGCATACCGTTCTGTAATCCTATGTCATAATCCCAGCGGCAGGTATGTGAACAGAAACCGCTCTGTGCGCTTCGCCCGGTAAGATAAGCTGACATCAGACAGCGTCCTGAATATGCAATACACATTGCACCATGAGCAAAACACTCAAGTTCAATATCAGGGTTTGCGTCTTTAATCTCACGGATTTCATTAAGTGAAACTTCACGGCCTAAAACAACTCTCTTAAAGCCGAGTTTTCCGTACATTTTAACTGCTTCTTTATTCATGCAGCTGGCCTGTGTCGAAAGGTGAAGATGTGCGTCCGGAAAGTTTTTCTGCAGGATTTCTACCATTCCCAAATCCTGTAAAATAAAAGCATCAATCGGATACTGCTTAAAATAATCAAGGTTATCAAGAAAAAGCTTCTGATCCTGGTTATGAAAAGCAATGTTTAAGGCACAGAAAAGCCTTTTTCCAGGGAAGCGTTTTTTTAATTCAATTACGCGGTTATATTCATCCTCGTAAAAATTATCTGCCTTTACGCGGAGTGAGAATTTTTTAAGGCCGATATAAGCTGTGTCGGCTCCGTAATTATAGGCATAAGTCAGTTTTTCGATATTTCCTGCAGGACATACTAATTCCATTGTTTTCCTCACTAAAAATTACTGGTTTTGTTTGCGTTCAAGTTCAAGCTGAATTTCTGTCTGACTGTCGCTGCTTTGAACTTTGCGGGCTGTAAAAAGCTTTCCGATTTTTTCAACGGCAAGATGTGATTCTTCAAGATATTCGTCGGCAAGCTGGAACATGGCAGGCATTCCCTTCCATACATCAAGCGTACATTCACAGCCGGCTTCTTCAAGCATAGCCTTAAAGTTTTTTGCATCTTCAAGTAAAAACTCTTTTTCACCCATCTGAATAAACACAGGCGGAAAACCTTCAAGCTGCTCTTTTGTTGATTTTAAAACTGAAACGAGGGGAATACTGCGGTTATCCTGAAAAGTATAAAGCTCAGCACAGCGGCGCATTGCTTCTCCGCTGTAAAGTTCGTCCGAGCACTTTTTTTCCTTAAACTTTTTTGAATCAGCTGAAACATCAAGCCAGGGACTGAAAAGAATAACCTTTTTTATTGCTTCCCTGAATCTTTCACGAAGGCTTAAAACCAGTGCAAGCGCAATTGAAGCACCTGAACCGTCAGCCATTATAATAATTTCTGGTTTTGCTTTATCTGTGTCATGGCCGTTATCAAGTGAATTTGCCACAAGTTCATCTGTATAAACTGTCCTGAAAACAGACTGTACATCATCTAAGGAAGCAGGATAGGCGTGCGTCGGAGCAAGACGGAATTCAGGAACAACTGCACGGCTGCTTACTGCAGAACTCAGGGCGGCGGCAAAAGGACGGCAGGCTTTTCTTGAACCGCCTACAAAACATCCGCCGTGAATGTATAAAATTATTCTTTTTGAATTATAAAGTTCCGGAGAAAGAATATCACAGGCTACGCCGCCGTAATTATGCTCAGCGCATTCAACATTGTTAGGAAGAATCGGATTACCGAAAATTTCTTCAAGTTTTTCACGGTAATCTTTTACTTCCATTTTTTGAGAGAAAAATAAATTCTTTAATTTTTTTACCGCAGAGCGGCGGTCTGAAGAAAATGCCATATCCGTTAATTTTTAATTATGATAGTAAAAAATTAAAAAATTTGCTACAGTACAGCATATGCCAATCAGGATTCAAAGTGATTTACCGGCACGAACTGTGCTGGAACAGGAAAATATCTTCGTAATGACGGAAAACCGCGCTCAGGCCCAGGATATCCGTCCGCTCAAAATTGCGATAGTAAACCTCATGCCTACAAAGGAGACTACAGAAACACAGCTTCTGCGCCTCCTGGGAAATACTCCCCTACAGATTGATATTTCACTTGTACGCATGGAAAATCACGAATCCACCCACACAAGCGAAGAACACCTTGAAAAATTTTATATTCCTTCAAGTGAACTTTTTAAGCATAAATACGACGGTTTAATCATTACAGGCGCTCCTGTTGAGCAGATGCCTTTTGAAGACGTAGATTACTGGAATGAACTGTGTGACATTATGGACTGGGCAAAGAAAAACGTTTACAGTACGCTTTACATCTGCTGGGGAGCATTTGCAGGCCTTTACCACAATTACGGAATCAAAAAAAATCCTCTCGATAAAAAAGCCTTCGGAATTATTCCAAACCACAGAACAGTAAAAGCCGATCCTTTAATGCGTGGTTTTGATGATGTCTTTCCAGTTCCGACCAGCCGGCACACAACTGTAAGCCGCTCTCAGATTTTAAAGATTAAAGACCTGACTGTTCTTGCAGAAGACGCTGAAAGCGAAGTAACTTTAAGCAAATCAGGTGATAACCGCTCAATCTTTATGATGGGCCACCTTGAATACGATACAGAAACACTCTCAAAAGAATACTGGCGCGATAAAGAAAAAGGACTTGATATAGCCCTGCCTGAAAACTACTTTCCGGACAACGATTCATCAAAAAAGCCGGTAAATATCTGGCGAAGCACCGCACACCTGTTCTTCAGCAACTGGCTGAACTACTACGTATATCAGGAGACGCCGTACGATATCGAAAAGGTTGATTAAAAATCTGCCTTTTCTGTATGAATCCAGGTCAGCTCGTGTTTATTGTACCGCAGGTGAACTACGCGGCTATTCGGAATATCTGCAAACTTCTTAACCAGTTCCCAGTCTATCTGGCCCTGCATTTTTATCGTACAGATCATGTTTTTTGTCCTGCCGCTTTCAAGCCACATATTAATCCATTCAAAAAGACGTTCCGGATAACAGATAACGTCACTGAAAACCCAGTCAAGTTTTTCCGTATCCATCTCTTTACAGATTTCTTCAGGCTTTAAAGTAAAGGCATCATGAGCAAGGAATTTTACATGTTCGTCCTGCATTAAAGACGGAACAAGTTCAGCCCTGTCCACCGCAAAGACATCTGCTCCCAGTTCCCTTAAAACCCAGGTCCAGCCGCCCGGACAGGCTCCCGCTTCAAAACATTTACTGCCTTCTGCGGGCAGTTCTACTTTAGTAAAATGCCGGGCAAGGGTCAGGCTTTCCTGAATCTTTAAATAAGCGCGGCTCGGCGGATTTTCGTGGTCTTCAACAAAAGTAACCGCCCCGCCTGGAATTGAACTTGAAGTAAGGGCCCCTGCAAAAATTGTTTTTTCATCAATTAAAGTATAAAGCCCCATGGGAGAAGACGGAATCTCAAGTGCAAAAACCTTTCTGCCCGTATTTTCCTCTGTCTTAAAAAAGTTTCTCTCCTTTAAGCTGATATAGGGAAGCTTTTCCTGAATTAAAGCAGCGCGTCTGAAAAGCTGATACTGATAAGGTGCCCAGTTGCGCTGTATTTCTTTAAGGGCCTTTGCCGCTTCACCAATTGATTCAAATTTCAATAAAAAAGGCTCTTTTACGGTTACTCTTGCCCAGTAAGGCAGGTCTCCACTTCCTGCTTTTTTTGTAACAGGTCGGGAATTAAGGTCAAAGTCAGGACAGTAAAGTAAATCACCGTACCAGCAGGAATCTTTTGCAGAAAAAACGGAGCCTGAAATTGTTGATGCCTGTCTGATTTTTCCGTAATCAAACCGCTCTGTGAGTTCACTTTCAAGAAGATTTTTCATTTCCGGAAAAGCCAGAAAGGCCGTTCCGCTTAACTTTGTTATACAAACTGACATGAGTCCTCTGGCGGAAGTACGGAATCAATTTCTGAAGCAGTTTTTTCTTCATCCAGTTGACGGATATAGGCTTCCAGGGCAGGTGTGTCAGGAGAATGTAAAAAAAGAAACCCTACCGAAGTAGAACTGTCTTCTCCCTCTTTTATCCATTGAGGATGACACATTAAAATAAGGGGCTCTGCAGAAATTCGCGAAAGTCTGACACGGATTTCATAGTCATTTTCCATGCTTACAGTAACAGGTGTGTCATAGTGAATTTTACAGCCGGAAAGACTGATGTCTTCTAAAACACCCGGAACAGGAGAGATGTCACTGCATTCAGCTCGTCCGAAATCTGTAAATCTGTAATTTTTTCGCTGGAATTCAACCATGTAAAAGATTATGAACAAATAGAAAGGATTTGGCAAGTAAAATTAATCCTTAACGCACAATACCTTTCGGGTTTCATCTATGCCAGGACCTGTTACGCGTACAAAGTAAAGACCGCGGGCTACAGGATTTCCGGCCCGGTTTGTTCCGTTCCAGTAATAATAATATGTTCCTGCACTGTTTTTAGCCTGTGTTTTCCAGACGATATTTCCGTCGAGAGTCATTACATAGACATTTAAGGTGCCTTCTTCCTGCTGTTTTACTTCGATTACAGTCTTTTCGCGGGTATTAACATTGATTACATTATTTAAAACCGTTACTCCGCCCCGCTGCTGCTTTACGTCTTTTATGCCGAACGACCACAAATCGATGAATGAGAAATTTCCTGATTCAATAACTGAACGCGGCATCCACACTGCATACAGCGGCACATTATCTGTAGGGCTTGCAGCATTCCAGCTGTCCGCATCATGGTCAATCGTAATGTCACTTCCGCCGTTCTGAACCTTAAAGACAAACTGTATTTCTTCCCCTGCCTTAAATCCATAATCGGCATCAGGGAAAGAGTAATTCCATAAGAATCCTGCCCCTTCATCTGCAGTTACAGGATCAGCAGGCGCAGTTAAGGTATTTGTATTTGGTGCAGTTGCCAGAGAATTGAGTGAGGAAGGAAGCCACAGTCTCCAGTCAGTTCCAAGCAGGGTATTGATTTTGTCCGATACCATGTCAGAAGTGAGGACAGATTTTTTTGAAGGAATGAGGACAAAATTTTCAGACGGAGGAGTACTTTCATCTCCGGAGTTCAATTTTACCTGCAGAGTGATGTCGCGCCCTGAAGAAAGCTTACCGTAATTTCCCTGCGAACGTGTAAAATCATGAACGGCGTAATCAGAAGAATTAACGGCAACTCCTGTTCCGTAGATTCCCTGTTCATCCCAGCCGTCATCTCCCTGTGCTTCACCTTTTGCGTAAAGCACTTCGACAGCATTCACTGCAAAATCACTTACGGCATGTCCTGAATACTGTGTAAGATAGTTTCCGATATAATCAAAAATTTTTGTATCAGACACTTCAAAGCCGCAGGCATCGACTACTGTATCAGAGCCGTGTCCGATATCGCGGATCCATAAGCCTTCAATATCTGTAAGGGTAATATCGCGTTCAAGTGTAAACATAAAGGCTGTATATTCTACGGTCGAAGAAACGTATTCAACCTCCGTGATTTCTATTGAAGATGAAGTAACCCCCGAACCTGAACCGGAAGGAATAATTACAAAACTGTCTTTGATTTCTTCCAGGACTGATGCTAAGGAAGCAGAATCAAGATTTCTGATGTATTCGATTCTTCCGTCAGAGAATTTTGCTGCAAGTTCTTTTGTAAATACAGCATAAATTTTATTTTCGCCTACAGGAGAAAGAGTCATTGTAAAAGCCGGCGGAGTAAGGTCAATTGAAGAGAAAGCCGTTTTTGTAGTATAGGTGCTTGAAAGCAGGTTTCCGGCAAGGTCTGTTATATAGCTTCCTGCAGGATCATAATAGACTTCAAAAGTTGTGCGGACAGGAAGAGTATTTTCTGCAAGCGGAAGACGGACATAAAGACCGTCAGCCTGTGAATCAGGGTCTGAGCTTGCACGGAAAATACTGTTGTAAACCTTTCGCGCAATGTCTGTTGAGCCGTCAATATTCTTTTCAGCTGATGTTACGCCGTTTACAGTTGATTTATAGGTGAAGTGGGAATTTTCACCCGCGAGTGAACTTAAACGGATTCCACCTGAAGTAATTGAAGAATCTGTGGCAAAAGGACGTGCGCCGCCCTTTATGTCAGGAAGAGAAGGATCACCTGAAAGAGGAGAATTGTTCCAGCCGAGCTTTGTTCTCCACCAGGCAGGCCAGTTTCCTGCCTGAGTGCGGTTATTATCCATAAAGTGAAGTTCAATATGTTCAAGATAAGAATCTGAAGTTGAGTCAGCAGAACCGATTATTTCCTGATATTCTGCATCGGCACCCGAAGCCCACTCATTCCAGCCTGTCTGTTCAGAAATAAAAGGCGCCAGCATCGGAGGAAGAACGTCCCACATTCCGTAAAGCACATCTGAGTCAGGAACACTGTCACTGTCTTCATCGCAGCCGGTTTCAACGCTCAGGTCAGGAAGAGGATGATTAACTGTTCCTGCGGCATCGAGTATGTTCAGAAGAGAATTGCCGGAACCGTCTTCTGCTTTGTCAGTAATATAAGGGTTTGCTGTACGCTCAATGCTGCCTGAAGGAGTTACTGCACCTGAAATATAGCCTGTCCAGTTATGATAGGTTCCGCTCTGACCTGCATTTTTTGAATCGGTAAAGGTAACAGTGCCGTCAACATAGCCGGCTGCACTAACCCTTATGCGGTGAGTCTGCTCAGACGGAGAATCTCCTGCAGATGCGGCAAAACTTCTGTAAAGGGCATGAGGAGAACCGCTGCCGCTTTTTACTGAAGCCGTAATAGAGCCTGAAGCAATTTTTGCATAGCCTTTAACTTCAAGACCTGAGCCTGAAGATGAAATTTCCCCGCCGTATTCAGCGGCGCTGTCAAAAGAAGACTGTGCCCTCTGATTTACAGAGGCGCCGTCACTTAAAAGAGAGCCTGTATCTACGGCTTCTGAATATCTGAATTCAATAAAATTGTGGGCATCGTAAGTATTCTGAACAGACGCCGTTCCTTCAGAATGAAGTTCCTGTCCTGTATAAACGTGGATTAAAACAGGCGCAGTATGATCTTCAGTATCTGTATAAGAAGCTGCTGCAGAACCGTTTTCAAGGTTAATTCCGTAATTGCGGCACATTGTATGCCCCTGTGCGGCCGTAAAAAGCCCTTCAATAAAATTCAGGTCAGCTTTGAGTAATTTTTTATTTCCTGAGCGGTCTGTTGAATCAACAGGAGCCTTTGAAGCACTGCCGTAAGGAGATGAACCTGTTGCGTCAGTGTTCCATGTCTCCTGAGCGCGGATGTAAAACTCCTGAATGTCAGAAGAAGCAGAAACTGTTTCCGTGCAGTCTGCATCAGAATAAACGCCTGTAAAATAATATGCAGCATCTGCTGTAGTGTCAGAATACCATAAACCGCCTGAAGCAAGTGCACCTGATGAATACAAAGCGGCATTCTGAGAAATCTCGCCGTTTGAGTTTTCAAGCGGCATATTAAAATGAACATAAATTACATCATCATAAACTGTGTAAGCCTGATCAATATAGGGCACCGTAAACTGTACGTTTGTATTTCCGCCGCCGTCCGTACAGTTCTGGGTCTGTCCTTCGCCAGCACAAAGCCAGGCAGAACCGCTGCCGCTTATAAGTGAAGCAGTAACCCCAGTTACAGTCGAATTAAAGGCAGCGGCATACGGAAGTCCCCACTGCTTTTGTGTTACAGCAGAGGTCGGATTGAAGACAGGATTTGAAGAAGAATTATCAGGCACTTTAAGAGTGAATCCGCTTAAGTCCAGTCCGTTTGCCCAGAAGTTTCCTTCGGCATACAAAACAGCCCCAAAAGCGCTTAAAGAGGCAGAAAATGAAGTTTTCTGATAAACAAGGCTTTCCTTTCCGTACCAGGCAAAACGTGTATTGCCTGAAGCATAGCGCGGATCTTCAGCAGAATAAGAAGAGCCCCACATTACGATGCAGCCCTTTCCGCCAATTCCTTTTAAGGCACGTACAGTTTTTCCGGAAGTTACAGTTAAGTCTCCTGAATAAAAATAAATATCCCCTGCCGCAAGGTCAGCATTTACTGTCAGCGAATCACTTTCAAAATCAAGAAAAAGCGGAGAATCGTTTATAAAAATATCATACTCACCGGAAGATGCTGATGCCTGCCAGGTTCCGCCTGTACTTCCCTGTAAAAGGCGCACACCTTTACTGCACTCAAAAGACTGTTTTCCGTCAGTGATGTAATCTCCTGCATTCAAAACTGCAATTGAAGAAACAACTGAAAGGCTTCCTGTGCCCGAGGTAATTGAATTAAAGGTAATCGTTTCATCAGTTGAACTGATTCCGTCATCTGCCGTAAGTGAAAGTGCAGAGTTTACAACGGCAGAACCTTCGTAAGTCTGGTTTCCTGTGGTAGTAACACTCTGAGCGGAACTTCCCTGAAATGTCGTGCTGCCTTCAACATCAAGATTTACAAAGGAACTTACATTCCCGCTGAAAACTGCATCTGAAGAAGCAATGGTTAAATCCGTTGTATTTCCTGTAAGGGTTCCGCCAAAACTTACAGCCTCACCTGCCCCTCCTGTAAGAACAGAGTCAGCCGAAATATAGACATTTCCGATGTAAGTCTGCGCACCAGCTGTTATTACAGAGGAAGTATTTATCTGAGTCTGGCCTTCAACTTCAAGTGAGGAAAGAGCCGTTGTATTTCCGACAAATCCGTTAAACACCGCTTTTGACGAAGCATTCTTTACAGTAAGGGACAAAGCCGATGGAGAAGAATCTACAGCAGAATCAAAAGTAATCGTCCTTGATGCGCTGCCCGTAATTTCAAGATTCTGCGTAAATAAAACAGCAGGATAAATGACAAGATTATTTTCAAAAGAAACACTGCCTGTGCTTAAAGTAAGAGTTTTACCGCTTCCTGAAACACTCTGGTTTTCACCCTGACTGAAATCAATCGAAGAAGCTTCAAGCGTAAGGGAAGAAGCTAAAACAAGCGGACATTTGTAAACCTGAGCGGAATTAGTCGTTACAGCCCCATTTAGAGTTACTGCCGCACTGTTTTTTATTAAAAGGCTTTCAGAGACAGCACCGGAAGCAAGCGTAAAGGCAGAAGAAGAATAAAGCTCAGCATCATAAGCAGAAGTAATTGTAACAGTCTCTGAACTTCCTGCCAGAACATTTGAAAGAGAAGTTAATTTTACGCTGTAAGAAGAATCGCTTACATCGATTACAGTTGAACCTGAAACCTTAACAGTCTGAGAAGTTTCTATATCACCTGTAATCAGAAGATTTTCATGCACGGCCCCTGCAGCTGAAGAATTTCCGTCCCACACAAAAGAAGTAAGCGGAGAAGCAGCTGTTCCGCCGTAGTATTCTACAGTACTATCAGTTCCATTAGCCATTGAAGCGTTAACAGACTGAGTTCCGTAAAGGCGGACTGTTCCATAATTAGTAAAGGCTGAAGCAGTTACAGAAACCTGTGCAAGGTCAATCAGCGCCCCGCTTTCAACTGTAATCGTACCTTCAAAACCGGCAGTATTTCCGACAGAAACTAAGGTCACTCCGCCGGGAGCATTTGCAAGATCAAGGACGGGATAATCAGTTCTTCCCGCAGGAATAGTTACAATAGCACCTGCAGAAGGAACTGAAGAAGGAGTCCAGTTTTCTTTTGTGAACCAGTCATTCTCATTTCCTGAAGCGCTTCCAAGCCAGGAGTAGTTTTCCCCCGGGAAATTCCAGTACCAGTTATTGCCTTCATCGGCACTTTCCAAAGCACTTAAAAAATACGGATTTCCGGCCGAAACCGTAGAGTTATAGCAGTCTTTTAATACTGCATGATTTACATCATAAGCTACATATACAGTTGAAAGCCTGATGTAAAAAACAGAACCCTCTGTCAGTGAATTAAGGGTAATGGAATTTGAAGCAGTTCCACTTATATAAAGCGATGTAGAAACCGTCTGCGTTTTACCTGCCTCAAACTTCAGTGTAAGAGGAAACTGCGGAGAAGATGCAGCCAGAATAGAAAAACTATTGTCACCTTTAACCTCAGCATTTGAGGCAAAAGAAACAGATGCATTTGAAGCAAAACCATAATCAAAATAAACGGTTTTATATGAAGAAGGCGAAGAATTACTGTCTTTGAGGGTAAAGGTATGAGCGCTTCCGGTTACACTTACTGTCCCCGCCAAAACAAGATCACCATAACCTGTAACGCTTGAACCGAAAGTTATAGTACCTGCCCCCGAAGCAGCAGACAAAGTCAGGTCCCCGTCAAAGCTGAAGGCATCTGTATATGTCTGATTCTGACTCGTTGTAACTGAGGCCGCTGTAACTGAAGCAGCTCCCCCGACAGAAACTGAATCAGCTGAAAAAGCCCCTGCAAAAGAAGCATCAGAAGCTGCAGTTAAAGCACCTGACAAAGTAACGGCAGCACCAAAGACAGCGTTACCAGTTACATCAATATTTACACAGTCTGAAACAGTACCGTCAAAACGAATCTTAGAAAGCAGTGCAGAAACATTGTCTGAGTTTCCTGTAAACGAATCTTTAAACCAGACCAGACTTGCTGTATTTGATGTTCCCGTAAAAACATGAGCGCCTGTTCCGCCGAGTACAACTGCCCCTGTATAAGTCTGGGAAGAAGCCGTAACGGAAGAACAGTTTATGTCAGAAGTGCCTATAACAGAGACAGAAAGAGCACTGACATTTCCGTTAAACTCAGCATTTGAGCCTGCAGTCAGGCTGCCCGTACAGCTTACGGCCCCGTTAAAAGCAGCGGCGTCATTTACCGTTATATCCTTAAATCCGCTTAATTCTCCGTCCGCAGTAAAAGGCGCATTTACAGTAAGTGAAT